>VAPR01000095.1_pt1 | contig 100316 bp, 81 predicted proteins | sample 3380701 | NCBI WGS metagenome assembly VAPR01 (sample SAMN11536904, study PRJNA540576) | hot springs metagenome | isolation source: hot spring wet sediment | place: Spain: Lobios | collected 2014-01
AGGGTTCCCTCCCGTACCACCCCGCGGTGCACCACCACCTCGCCCGCGGGCCGCTGGGTGTCCTGCACCTCAAACCGCACGCGGCCTCCGGCCAACCAGCCGGTGTCTCCCACCTGTCCGCCCGCCTCCGCGTAGAAGGGCGTGCGGTCCAGCACCACCTCCACCGCGTCCCCCGGCCCCGCGGACTCCACCCCCACCCCGTCCCGCAACAGCGCCACCACGGTGGCGGACGCCCGCAGCCGGCGGTAGCCCACGAACTCCGTGCGCACCCCCCGCTCCGCCAGGGCCTGCAGGGACGAAGGCACCTGCGCGGCCGCGAACACGGAGCGGGCGCGGGCGCGGGCCCGCTGGCGCTCCATCTCCCGCTCGAACCCCTCCCAGTCCACGTCCAACCCGGCTTCCCGCGCCACGTCCAGGGTCATCTCCTTCGGGAACCCGTACGTGTCGTACAGCCGGAACACGTCCTCGCCCCGCAGCGCGGTGCGGCCCTGGGCCCGCGCGGAGGCCACCAGCTCTTCCAGCCGCAGCAGCCCCGACTCCAGGGTGCGGGCGAACCGCTCCTCCTCCGCGGTCACCACCTCCCGGATGAACCGGCGGTGCTCCACCAGTTCCGGGTAGGCGCGGCCCATGCGGTCCACCACCACGTCCGTGACCTCCGCCAGGAAGGGGCGGACCAGCCCCAGCTTCCGCCCGAACCGCGCCGCACGCCGCACCACCATGCGGAGCACGTAGCCGCGTCCCTCGTTGCCGGGCACCACGCCGTCCGCCACCAAGAACGCCGCCGCCCGGCCGTGGTCCGCGATCACCCGGTACGCCACCACGTCCCGCTCCCGCTCCGCCGCGGACTGCCCGGCCAGCTCCTGCACCCGGTCCATGAGGGGCACGAACAGGTCGGTGCCGTAGTTGTCCCGGGCGCCCTGCAGCACCGCCACCAGGCGCTCGAAGCCCATGCCCGTGTCCACGTGCTTGGCGGGCAACGGTTCCAGGGTGGTGGGGCCGGTGCGGTTGTACTGGATGAACACCAGGTTCCACAGCTCGAGGAAGCGCGCGCAGCCCCCGTTGACCCGGCACACGTGGCCGGGTTCGTGCTGCCGGTCGCAGAACTCCGGCCCGCGGTCGATGTGGATCTCGCTGTCCGGCCCGCAGGGGCCCACCTCCGCCATCTCCCAGAAGTTCTCCCTGCGGCCGAAGAACAGCACGTGGGAGGGGTCAAACCCGGGCTGGCGGAGCCAGATCTCCGCGGCCTCGTCGTCCCGCGGGATCTCCCCGTACTCGTCCTCGAAGCAGGTGGCCCACAGCCGCTCCGGCGGTAGCCCCCACACCCGGGTGAGCAGCTCCCACGCCCACGCGATGGCCTCGCGCTTGTAGTAGTCCCCGAAGGACCAGTTGCCCAGCATCTCGAAGAACGTGTGGTGGTAGCCATCCCGGCCCACGTCCTCCAGGTCGTTGTGCTTTCCCGCCACCCGCATGCACTTCTGCACGTCCACCGCGCGCCGGTACGGCCGCGTGCCCACCCCCAGGAACACGTCCTTGAACTGCACCATGCCGGAGTTGGTGAACAGCAAGGTCGGGTCCTGGGGGACGAGGGGCATGCTGGGCACCCGCACGTGTCCGCGGTCCTCAAAGAACCTCAGGAACGTCTCCCGAATCTCATCCGACCGCACGACCAGACCTCCCGCCTGTGGCCGAGACGATTATAGCCGCGGCGCGGCGGCGCGGGGCCGGCGCTGGGCCCACCACCGGCGCAGCCGCTCCCACCAGCTCCCGGGCCTGGCGCCTGCCTCCGCCCGCTCGGCCTCCCAGTCCGGCTCCGCGGCCACGTCCAGCACTTCCTCCGGACCCCAGCGGTAGGCGGGGACGGCGGCCGCGGGGGCCTCCTCCACCTCCTCCGGGCGACTCGCCCCCGCGGTCTCGAACTGCTCCACGTGCAGCCCCTCCTTCGGCACCACCCTCAGGGCCTTGCCCAGCTGCTCCTCCGCGCGGCGCAGCCACGCCCCATCCCGCACCAGCTCCGCGTGCACCAGGGGGTGCACCCGCAGGACCACCACCGGCTCCGGCCGGGCCGCGCACAGCCTGCGCAGCTCGCGGCGGATCCGGTTCGCCACGGTTTCCGGGGACAGCACCCGGCCGCGGCCGTCGCAGTACGGGCAGGGCATCCGCAGCACCGCCTCCAGGTCCTGGTGGACCCGCTTCCGGGTGATCTCCACCAGCCCCAGCTGGGTGAGGTCGATCACGTGGGTCTTGGACCGGTCCCGGCGCACCGCCTCCTGCAGGGCCCGAAGCACCTGCTGGCGGTGCTTCTCGTTGTCCATGTCGATGAAGTCCACGAGGATGATCCCGCCGATGTCCCGCAGACGGATCTGCCGCACCACCTCCCGGGCCGCCTCCAGGTTGGTGTGCAGGATGGTGGTGGCCAGGTCCCGGTCGCCCACGTACCGGCCGGTGTTCACGTCCACCACGGTGAGGGCCTCCGTCCGGTCCACCACCAGGGTGCCGCCGGAGGGCAGCCACACCTTCCGCCGCAGGGCGGTCTCGATCTCCTTCTCCACCCCGTAGTGTTCGAAGATGGGCTCGCTGCCCCGGTACAGCTCCAGGCGGTCCCGCAGGTGGGGCGCGTACGAGCCCACCAGGTCCACCAGCCGCTCGTACTCCCGCGGGGAGTCCACCACGAACCGCTCCACCTCGCCGGTGAACAGGTCGCGGGCCACCCGCCGGAGCAGCCGGAGGTCCTGGTACAGGAGGGCGGGGGCGCGGCTGGTGCGGGCGCGCTCCAGCACCCGGTTCCACACGCTGAGCAGGTAGCGCAGGTCGTCCTGCAGGTCCTTCTCGGTGGCGCCCTCCGCCGCGGTGCGCACGATCAACCCCATCCCCTGGGGGCGCAGGCGCTGGGCGATCTCCCGCAGCCGCCGCCGCTCGCTTTCGCTCTCGATCTTCCGGGAAACCCCCACGTACTGGACCGTGGGCATGAGGACGAGGTAGTGGGCCGGGATGGCGATGTACGTGGTCACCCGGGCCCCCTTGGTGCCCATGGGTTCCTTGGTGACCTGGACCAGGATCTCCTGACCCACCCGCAGCTTCTGCTGGATCCCGCCCTGCCCGATGGCGTCCTCCAGCTCCTCGCCCCCGATCCGCTGGCTCCGCACGTCCCCCACCTGCAGGAAGGCGTTGCGCTCGAGCCCGATGTCCACGAAGGCCGCGTCCATCCCCCGGAGGACGTTGGCCACCCGGGCCTTGTACACGTTGCCCGCGAGGGGCTCGCCCCGCTCGATGAACAGGTTCACCACCTGGCCGTCTTCGAACACCGCCACCCGGGTCTCGAAGGGTTCCACGTTCGCCACGATCTGCCGCCGCATGGGCCCTCCGACTTCAGAAGAGGATCTTCGGCCTGCGCACCGCCACGCTCAGCACCACCCCGACCGCGGCCAGGTGGGTCACCAGCGCCGTGCCCCCGTACGACACGAACGGCAGGGGGATGCCCGTGGCCGGGGCCAGGCCCACGGTCATGCCCACGTTGACCAACACGTGGAACGCCACCATGCCGGCCACCCCCACGCACAGGTAGCTGCCGAACGCGTCCCGGGCCGTGGCGGCCACGTGCAACACGCGCAAACACCACACCCAGAACAGCGCCAACACCCCCACCGTCCCCACGAACCCCAGCTCCTCCCCGATCACGGAGAACACGAAGTCCGTGTGCTGCATGGGCAGGAACTGCAGGGTGTTCTGGGTCCCGGCGAACAGGCCCTTGCCCCACAACCCTCCGGAGCCGATGGCGATCTTGGACTGGATCAGGTTGTAGCCCGCGCCCAGGGGGTCCAGGTTGGGGTCCAGGAACACCAGCAGCCGCGCCTGCTGGTAGGGTTTCAGCAGGGGCCAGGCAAACGGCGCCAGCAGCAGCCCCGCGGCCACCAGGCCGGCCAGCTGTCCCCGGGGAACTCCCGCACCCCACAGCATGGCCAGCAGAATAGCCACGAAGACCAGGGCGCTACCCAGGTCTGGCTGCAGGAACACCAGCACGACCGGCGGGCCCGCCAGGAGAGCGTACGGCACGAGCTCCCGCAGCCGAGCCGGCGGTTCCTTCCGCCGGCTCAGGGACCACGCCAGCGCCACCACCAACCCCAGCTTGGCCAGCTCCGATGGCTGCACGCTCACCGGCCCCACCGACAGCCACCGCTGCGCGCCCAGCGCGGTGCGGCCGACCAGGTCGGTCAGCGCCAGCAGGGCCACCGCGGCACCGTACACCAGCTTCCACACCTGCCCCAGGGTCCGGTATGGCAACGCGGCCGTGCCCACCAGCGCCAACACCCCCAACGCCACGTGCGCCAGCCGCGGCCTCAGCAGGCCCAGAGGCCGGTCGGGCGTGGCGGTGGCGCTCGCCACCGCCACCGTGCCCAACGCCACCAGCACCAGGGTGCAGCCCACCAGCACCCAGTCCACGTGGCGCAGCCGCCGCCTCCAGGGGCGAGGGTCACCGATCCCGTAGCTCACCGTCCCGCCCACCCCGCGTCCGGCCGGGCGGCCCGCTGGCCGGCCCACCACCGGGAAATCACCGCCTGCGCGATGGGGGCCGCGCTCAGCCCGCCTCGGTAGCCGTGCTCCACCAGCACCACCACCACGATCCGGGGATCTTCCGCGGGAGCGTACCCGGCAAACCAGGCGTGTGGCCGGCCCCGGGGCACTTCCGCGCTGCCCGTCTTGCCCGCCACCCGCAGCCCCTCCACCCGGGCCGCGCTGCCGGTGCCGCGTTCCACCACCGCCTCCAGGCTCCTGCGCAGCGCCCGGAGGGCCGGGCCGGACAGGTGCAGCTGCCCCTGCACCACGGGCGGGAAGGAGCGCACCAGCTGGCCTTCCGGAGACAGCACGGCCCGGGCCACCCGCGGCTGCAGGAGGGTGCCGCCGTTGGCCACCGCGGCCATGGCCCGTGCCACCTGGATCGGGGTGACCAGGACAAACCCCTGTCCGATGGCCATGTTGAGGGTGTCTCCCGGGTACCAGGGCTCGCGCCACACCCGGCGCTTGTAGTCGGGGTCGGGGACCACCCCCGCCACCTCCAGCGGCAGGTCCACCCCTGTCGGCCCCCCGAAGCCCAGCTGCCTCGCGTAGCGTGCCAGGGAGTCCGGACCCAGGCTCCGGCCGAGGGTCCAGAACATGACGTTGCACGACTGCGCCACGCCCGTGGTGAAGTCCACCACCCCGTGGGCCTGCAGGTCGCGGAACACCCACCGGCCCAGCTGCAGGGACCCGGTGCACACGAACCGGGAGGAACTGGCGGCCCGGCCCTCCTGCAGGGCAGCCAAACCCGTGACCACCTTGAACACGCTTCCGGGCTCGTACGCGCTGGCCGTGGCCCGGTTCAGCAGGGGGTTGCGGCGGTCCTGGCTCAGCCGTTGCCAGTCCCGCTGTGGGATGCCCACCGCGAACGCGTTCGGGTCGAAGGAGGGGCTGCTGGCCATGGCCAGCACCTCCCCGGTCCGCGGGTCCATGGCCACCACCGCGCCCGGCCGGCCCCCGAGCTGCCGCTCGGCCTCCTGCTGCAGCTCCCAGTCCAGGGACAGCACCAGGGTGTTGCCCGGCCTTCCCGGCTGCTCGCGCAGCACCCGCAGGGGCCGGCCCGCGGCGTCCACCTCCACCACGTGCTCGCCGTCGTCCCCGCGCAGGACGGCGTCGTACGACCGCTCCACGCCCGCCTTGCCGACCAGGTCTCCCGGGCGGTAGCCGCGGGGCCGCAGCGCCTCCAGCTCTTCCTGGCTCACCTCCCCCAGGTAGCCGAGGACGTGAGCGCCCACGCTCCCGAAGGGGTACACGCGCACCGGCTCCGCCTCCACCTGCACCCCCGCGAGGTCCTCCCGCCGCTCCTCCAGCCAGGTCACCACGCCCATGCCCACGTCCCGCCGGACCCTCACCGGTTCGTAGGGGCGACGCCGCCCCCGCTCCCAACGCGACCACACCTCCTGTTCTGCGACGCCCAAAGCGCGGGCCAGCCCGGCAACCACGCGGTGGGGGTCCTTCACCTCCATGGGCAACAGGGAGACGGAGAAAGCCGGGCGGTTGACCACCAACGGCGTGCCCCGCCGGTCCAGGACCAAGCCCCTGGGGGCGGCCACGCGGTGCACCCGCAACCGGTTGCTGTCCGCCAGCTGGGCGTAGTAGTCCGCCTGGAGCACCTGCAGCTGCCACAGCCGGAGCCCGAGGACGGCCAGGGCCGCCGTCAGGACCACGGCCAGGGAGGCCAGGCGACCGGGGAGCTGGACCGGCCTTTCAGGTTCCATGCCACTAGGGCTCCGAGTGCCGGGCCGCGCCCGACTGAGTACGCCACCGTTCCGCTTTCCGGAGGGCCGCGAACACCAGGGGTGCGGTCAGCGCGTTCCAGCACATGGCCACCAGGGTCCCCTGAGCCCAGCTGGCCAGCGGAGGTACGGGCTGGGAGGTGATGGAACCCAACACCGCTTCCAGGGTCCGGCTCAACGCGGTCCCGACCGCCACGAACACAGAGGGGCCCCACGTGCTGTCCAAGACCACCGTACGCGCCAGGGCGCCCGCGGCGAGACCCACCCACAGCTTCGCGGTGGCCAGCAGCCCCAGCGGGCCCCCGCCGAGCAGGTCCTGCAGCAGCCCTGCCGTGAACCCCACGGCCGCCGCACCTTCCGGCTCCATCCTCAGCCCCACCGCCAGCGCCACGACCAGCACCGGCTCCGGAGCTCCTCCCATCCAGCCCAGCCTCCACCCCCAGGCGCCTTCCACCACCGCCGCGGTAGCCAGGAGAGCCACGTAGCCGACTACGCGGCCGACCGACCGCCACCGCACTCCCGTCAAGGCCCAGCCACCACCCACTCTGTCAACGCGGAGGCGCCTGCCGGACCATCACCAATACCTCCTCCACCCGCGACAGGTCGGTGGCAGGCTCCACCTCCGCCTCCTGGAACAGCGCGCCCACCTTGCGCTCCACCGACCGCACCACACCCACCCGGATGCCCCGTGGGAACACCCCTCCCAGCCCCGAGGTGACCAGGACGTCCCCCTCCCGAAGGGGGGACGACCGCGAGAGATACCGCAGGCGCAGCCGCTCCGTGGCCGTCCCCTCCACCACCCCCGCGTCCCGGGTGCTCTGGACCAGCACTCCGACCGCGCTACGCGGGTCGGTGACCAACAGCACCCGGGCGGCGGTGGGGTACACCTCGAACACGCGCCCCACAAGCCCGTCCGCGGTCACCACCGGGTCTCCCCTCGCCACCCCGTCGCGGCTGCCGCGGTCTACCGTCAGGGTGGTGTACCACCGGCTGGGATCCCGGGCCACCACCCGGGCGGCCACGGTGGCGTACGGAGCCGGAGCGCGGAACCCCACCAGCCGCCGGAGGCGCTCTGCCTCCACCGACGCCTCCTGCAGCCGCGCCACCTCCCGGCGGAGGGCCTCTACCTCAGACCGCAGCCGGGCGTTCTCGGCCCGGAGCTGCCCGATCTCGTTCAGGGCCCGCCACGAGCGCACCACCGCGTCCGCGGCCCGGGCCAGGGAGAGCTGGGCCGGGACCAGCACCGACAGCACCGCCCGCCCCACCGGGCCTACCTGGCGCACTTCGGGCGAGCGCACCTGCAGGGTCAGCAGCACGCCCGCGGCCACCACCAGTGCGGCCAACAGCCCCACCCGGCGTCGCGATCCCGCGAGGATCATCCGTGCCTTCCTCCGGCCCCCGGCGGTGGAAGCCCGGGGCCCGACAGCCCGGGCCTGCGGACGGCCGGCACGTCGCCCGTGGACACCCCGCTACGCCCGTTTGGCGGTCACCAGCACCTTCTTCAGGGTGTCGATCTCCTCCAGGGCGCGCCCGGTGCCCAGCACCACCGCGGACAGGGGGTCGTCCGTGAGGGTCACCGGCATCCCGGTCTCCTCCGCCAGGAGCCGGTCCAGGCCCCGCAGGAGGGACCCTCCCCCCGCGAGCACGATCCCCCGCTCCACGATGTCCGCGGACAGTTCCGGCGGGGTGCGCTCCAGGGTCTGCTTCACCGCGTCCACGATGGCCAGCACCGGCTCCCGCAACGCTTCCCGGATCTCCGCGCTGGTCATCCGCACCGTGCGGGGCAGCCCGGAGACCAGGTCCCGGCCGCGCACGTCCACCGCCTGCTCCTCCCGGAGGGGGTAGGCGGAGCCGATGGCGATCTTGATCTCCTCCGCGGTGCGCTCCCCGATGAGGAGGTTGTACGCCTTCCGGGCGTACTGGATGATGGCCTCGTCCATCTCGTCGCCGCCGATGCGGATGGACTTGCTGGTCACGATCCCCCCCAGGGAGATCACCGCCACCTCCGTGGTCCCGCCCCCGATGTCCACCACCATGCTGCCCACGGGTTCGGACACGGGCAGACCCGCGCCGATGGCCGCGGCCATGGGCTCCTCGATGAGGTACGCCTCCCGCGCGCCCGCCTGCAGGGTGGCGTCGATCACCGCCCGCTTCTCCACCTCGGTGACCCCGGAGGGAATGCCCACGATCACCCGGGGCTTGAACAACGACCGCCCCCGCATCCCCTTCCGGATGAAGTAGCTGAGCATGGCCGCGGTGGTGTCGAAGTCCGCGATCACCCCGTCCCGGAGGGGGCGCATGGCGTGGATGTCGGAGGGGGTGCGCCCGATCATGCGCTTGGCCTCGTCCCCCACCGCCAGGATGGCCCCGTCGCTGCGCTTGGCCACCACGGAGGGCTCGCGGAGCACGATCCCCTCGTGCCGCACGTACACCAGGGTGTTGGCCGTACCCAGGTCGATCCCCATGTCCCGGGAAAAGCGGCTGAGGAAACCGTTGCGGATCATCCCGTCCTCCGAAGACGTGCTGGCTGTGCGAAACGCAGCCCCTAGAATCCTAACCCCCGTTCCCGCAGGCTGACAAACCGGCCGTCGCCCACCACCACGTGGTCCAACACCGCCACCCCCAGCAGCGCCCCTGCCTGGCGCAGCACCGCGGTGAGCCGGGCGTCGTCGGGACTGGGCTCGGGGTTGCCCGACGGGTGGTTGTGTACCAGCACCACCGCGTGGGCGGCCCGGCGGATGGCCTCCCGGAACACCTCCCTGGCCTCCACGGAGGCCGCGTTGAGCCCTCCCCGGGACGTCTCCACCACGCCGATCACCTCGTGGCGGGTGTTCAGCAGCACCACGCAGAAGTGCTCCTGCTCCCGGTGGGCCAGCCTGGGCGCCACCAGGGCCGCCACGTCCTCCGCCCCCCTCACCACGGGCCTGGCCGCGGGGTCCGGCCCCTGCGCCCGCCGGCCCAGCTCGAAGGCAGCCACCAGGGTGGTGGCCTTGGCCTCGCCCACGCCCGGTACGGCGCTCAGCTCCTCCACCCGCGCCCGGCTGAGGCCCCTCACCCCTCCAAAACGGCGCAGCAGGTCGTCCGCCACGTGCAGGGCGGAGCGGGAACGGCTGCCGGCCCGCAGCAGTACCGCCACCAGCTCCCGATCCTGCAGCGCCTCTGGGCCGGAAGCCACCAGCCGCTCCCGCGGCCTGGCCTCAGGCGGTAGCTCCCGGATCGTCGGACCCTTCACGTCCATCCGTGGAGTGAACGTGCCCGCAGCGGGGTTTGGACTCGCCCCGGTCCCGCGGTCGCAGGCCGACCCCGGGGCCTTCGGGGCTGGGTCAGATCCACCGCCACAGCCACAGGGCCAGCACCACGCCCACCACCACCCCGAGGTTGAGGCGCACGGTGAAGCCCAGGGTGAAGGTGAACAGCCCCAGGTCGAGGTGGAGGGCCGGATCCAGGCCCGGCTCCACGGACCGGGAGACGAACGCCAGGGGCGGGAAGGAGGAGGCCGCCTCCGCCAGCACGTGGCCGAGCACCCCTCCTGCCAGGACCACGAACACCAGCGGCACCCACCGGACGCGGGCACGGCGGGTCACCGTCGCGCCTCCGCGCCAACGGAGCAGCCCGACTCCCTCACCCGGCCGCCTGTGCTACGTCTTGGCCGCCTCGTCCGTGTCCTCTTCCTTCACCGACTTCCGGAAGTCCCGGATGGCCTTCCCCAGGGAGCTCCCGATGCCGGCCAGGCGAGACGGCCCGAAGATCAGCAGGGCGATGATCAGGATGATGACGAGCTCGGTCGTTCCGATCCCGAAGGGCATCCGCCACCTCCGGTGGCATTCTACCGCCGTTCCACCACCGCGCACACGAACGCCACCGCCAGCAGCACCGCGGCAGCCAGCAGGACAAGGCCCGCAGGGGTCGCCGCGGCCTGCGACCGCCGGCGCTCGGCCAGGTGTGCCACCCTCAGGGCGACCCGGACCCTGGCCGCCCGGAGCTCCGCACGGAGGCGGTCAGCTCGCGGATCCACCGCGCGTCCTCCTGCAGTGCCTCCCGCACGCGGGCCAGCTTGGGCCTTCGCAGCCTCCGCCAGCCCCACACCCCCACCCCCAAGCCCGCCGCCACCACCGCGCACCAGCTCACCAACCCCGCGGCCCAGGCGGGAAGCCACTGCGACAGCACCAGGGCCGCCAGCACCGGCAGGAACAACAGGGCCCCCGCCACGGCCGCAACACCCACCAACAGCCCGGCACCGCCCCGCACCACGTCCTGCAGGGCTTCCCGGCCCTCCAGCCGCGCCAGCTCCACGTGGGCCCGCACCAGCTGGGCCAGGTCCTCGGCCAGCCCTTCCCAGGAGTCCCGGGTGGAGGGCCCCACTACAGCACCCCGTGGGCGGTCACGATGGCCCGGGCGATCTCCACCAGCTTCTTGTTCTCCTTCTGGCTCTGGACCTGCATGCGGCGGAACGCCTCCGCCTCGCTGATCCCCAGCCGCTTCATGAGGATGCCCTTCGCCCGCTCGATGACCTTGCGGGCCTCCAGGGCCTCCCGAAGGTCCGCCACTTCCTTCTGCAGCAGCCGGAACTCCTCGAACCGCGCCCGGGCCAGGAGGATGGTGGGCAGCAGGTCCTCCTCGCTCACCGGCTTGACCAGGTACGCGAACACACCTGCTTCCGTGGCCCGTTCCACCAGCTCCGGCTCGCTGTAGGCGGTCAGCAGGATCACCGGGATGGGACGGCGGGCGGTGATCTGTTGGGCCGCGGCGATGCCGTCCAGCTCCGGCATCTTGATGTCGAGGATGGCCAGGTCCGGTCGGTGGCGCTCCGCCAGCTCCACCGCCTCCCGGCCGTTGGTGGCCTCCGCCACCACCTCGAACCCCAGCGACCGCAGCTGGGTCCTCAACGTCATGACCCGGATGGCCTCGTCGTCCGCGATGAGGATGCGCAGGCGGTCCTTCACGCGGTCACCTCCCCGGCGGGCTGCGCCGACCCCTCGCCCGCCCCGCCCGCGGGCAGGGCAAACCGGACCTCCGCCACGGTGCCCCCCTCCGACCACAGCCGGAACGAACCCCTCAGGTCCCGGCCCACCAGGTCCTGCACGATGCGCAGACCCAGGTGGCCGTGGCGCTCCACGGAGAACCCCGGCGGCAGCCCCACCCCGTCGTCCCGCACCCGCACCCACACCTCCTGCCCCTGCTGGCCCAGCTGTACGGTCACCCGGCCCCGGCCGTCGGGGAAGGCGTGCTCCAGGGCGTTGTGGACCAGCTCGCTCAGCACCAGGGCCAGGGCGGTGGCGTGCTTGCTCGGCAGCCACACCTCGGGGCCGCGGACCTCCACCCGCACCGCCCGGCCCGCCCGCGCCAGGTCCCGGCCGATGGTCTCCCCGATCCGCTCCGCCAGCCGTCGGACCTCCACCGCCTCGATGCGGTCCGCGGACAGCATCTGGTGGACCGCGGCGATGCTCTTCACCCGCGCGATGCTGTCCAGCAGGCTCTTGCGGGCGGGGCCTTCCGCGTCCACGGTCTCCAGGTACAGCAGGTCCGCCAGGGTCTGCAGGTTGTTCTTGATCCGGTGGTGCATCTCCCGCAGCAGGGTCCGCAGCTTCTCGTTGCTCTCCTCCCCAGGGTCCTTCGCAGGCCGGCGGGCAGATCCCACCGGGGTGACCATTGCAGACGGCGTTGGGCCTTCCGGATATCCGCAACCCAGCAGGAGGTGTCTGGCGGGCTGGGAGGATGGGCGCCGATCCGCAGGCGAAGGGATCGGCCGGTGATAAATTCCACCCATGCGGCCACCTCCTCGTTGGTCCACTGGATGCCGGTGCCGATGTTGAAGGCTTCCCCCGGCCGGACCGATCGCGTGGCGGCGCGCAAGCATGCCTCCGCCACGTCCTCGACGAAGACGAAATCATGCCGGTAACCGGACGCGGTCAGGCGGACCTCCTCCCCGCTGAGGGCTGCGCGGAGCAGCGTGGGGATGAGCTGCTCCGGAGGCTCGCCGGGCCCATAGACGTAAAATGGGCGAAGGATAACCGCGGGCAGTCCGAAGGCCCGGGCGTAAAAAGCCACCAGCAGGCTGGCTGTGGCCTTCGCAACCCCCCGGTCAGTTGTCGGGCGCAAGGGATCCCGCTCACGGATCGCCCGGGGATACGGGCCGTATTCCAGGGAGCTTCCGATGTGGATCAAGCGGGCGATCCCCACATCCCGCGCCGCCTCCAGCACGTGCGCGGTGCCCATGAGACTGGACCGCAGGAGCTCCAGGCGTTCCTCCGGCGTGCGTGGGTGCCCGCGCCGGACGGCGAGATGGAAAATCCAGCGGGGGCGCACGTTCGTTACCACCTCCCGCACCTCTCCCGCATCCAGGAGGTCCCCGCGGTGGATCGAAACCTGATCCATCATCCCGGCCAGGCGCCTGAGATCGGTGCCCGGTCGGACGATGAGGTGGACCCGCGCGCCGGCCTCCAGCAGGCGGCGCGTCAGGTGGGAGCCGATGAAGCCAGCCCCACCGGTGATCAGGATAGGCGCGCCCTGGAGATCGGCCATAAACTCACCATCCGATTGCGGTTTGAAAAGAAAGCGTCCGCTTCCTCGATGGCGCGCAGAAGCTCCTGATGCATAGCCTCCCGTGCCGGAAGCGGTTGCCGGAAAGCCTCCCGCAGCGCCTCCAGGATCCGTGGGATCTCCATCCGTGGATCCCGGCCCACGATATCCCGCAAGAAGGAACGCCGCAGGAACGAGAATGAACACCCCAGTCGGGCCATCTCCGCGATCAACAGGCGACAGGGGATGGGAAAACCGCGATCCGGAAGAGTGAGCCCCGCGAAGCCGAAGGGGATGGGGAAGGCGGACCGGACCCGCCCCACAATTCCATCTGGGATCGCCCGGAACGGGTTGGGGGTTCTTCGCTCGATGGCCAGATCGTGCAGCCCCAGGTAAGCCCGGGTGAGGGGGAGTTGAGCCAGGCGCTCGCAAATGGCCACTGCCTCTCGCGTTTCGATCAGGATCCCGACCCCACATCGCCCCTTCGCCCACTCCAGGACACGCTCCACTTCCTCCACAGAGCGAACCATGGGGAGCAGGATCTCATCAGCACCGGCCTGCACAGCAGCCTCGATTTCCTTTTGGGTCCAAGGGCCGAAGGCGTTGATCCGGCACAGGACACGGGCAGCCGTGCAGGCACGAACCCGTCGCAGGTCCTCCAGGGTGTCGTGGTTGATCTGGGTGTCGAATCCAGCTTGACGCTCCGCTTTGCCGATATATTCCCAGTCCACCACCGCTCCTGCTGCTCCACCCTCTACAGCGGCGCGGATTAGATCAACATCGGTAGAGAACAGGAAAAGAGCGAAGTCCGTCATTCTGGATCAGGGTGTCGAAGGTCCTATATCGAACATCGGGCAGCGTAGCATCTTAGCACGCCTTGCGTGCCAAGGCCAACAGGGTGGATCCCCAGGGCCAAGGGATGTGGCGGCCAATTCCGATCTCGAGACGGAGGAGATGGGAAAGCATGCTGTTGAGGAGCGAAGGGGGGCGTTCCTCGATTTCCTGCAGCGAAGGGCGGAAGCGCCCCAGCCATCGGGTAAGGGCGATTAGAGGAAAGAGAAGGAACATATAAAAGCGCAGATCCACGATGCAGAATCCCGCTTCTTGGAGACGCTGGCGGAGCAACGCTCGGGTGTAACGGCGGCGGTGGCCGGCAGCCTCGTCCCGAGCGCTCCAGAGGCCAGGCACGGCAGGCACGGCGAGGATCAGCCATCCCCCCGGGGTTAGAACCCGCCACGCCTCCTGCAAAGCCTGCCGATCGTCCAGATGCTCCAATACGTCCAGACATAAGATGAGAGACACGCTCGCTGCCCGGAACGGAAGGCGCTCCGCGTCTCCCTGCACGCCGGAGAGGGTGGGATGGTAGGCGCGAAGCCGGGCCAGGGCTGGAGCCAGCGAATCGAGGCCAATTGAGCGGACTCCCTTTGAGGCCAACCAACGGACCATCCATCCGGTTCCGCAACCAATATCCAAAACCCTCTCGCTGTGGGAAAGAGCAATGCGAGTCAGCCAGCTTTCAATATAAGCCTGGCGCCCGCGAAACCAGAAGTGCCACTCCTCCATACGCGCGATGCGTTCCAGGCGCTCGGGGCTGAACGAGTGGGTAGCACCTTCCACTGGTTAGCGTCTCTCCTGCGAGATCAACAGGATGTTTGGGTGAGGCGAGCGATCAGGCGCTCCCTTCTACCTCGATGCGCTCCACGATACAGCGGTTCCCGCCTGCGATCCGGATGTCCGGGCTGCCGCAGAGGGGGCAGGCGGGCAGGAGCGGGGGCTCCACGGGGAACGCGCCGCCGCAGGTCTGACAACGCCCCTCTCCGGGCTCCCTGCGGATGCGCAGGAGGGCGCCTTCGGCGAGGGTGCCTTCGCTGAGCCGTTCGAAATAGAAGCGGATGGAGTCATCGACGTAGCCGGTCAGCGCGCCCACCGTCAGCTCCACCGCAGTGACCTGGCGCGCCCCGGCGGCCTCCGCCGCCTCCAGCACGATGGACAGGAGGGCCTGGGTGATCGCCAGCTCGTGCATGGGCGTTTTACTCCCATGACGGAGTATACATCTGCTTTTCTCTCAGGGGCACAATGAGGAACATCACGCCCAGGGCCCGGGGGCGGTTTCCGACGAGGCAAGGGGTCGATAAAATCAAAGGTCGGGCTCCCGGGTCGAGAGGGAGACTTTCATCGAGGAGGTCTGTCGATGAGCGGGTGCGTGTTCTGCGACATCGTGGCGCGCCGGCAGCCGGCGGAGATCGTCTATGAGGACGAGCGGACGATGGCCTTCTTGGACATCAACCCGGCCAACCCGGGCCACACCCTGGTCATCCCCAAGCGCCACGCGGCCACGATTTTCGATATCGATGAGGAGGACGCGGCGGCGGTGATGCGCACGGCCGTTCGGGTGGCCCGGGCGATCCGCCAGGCCTTCTCCCCGGACGGCCTGAACCTGGTTCAGAGCAACGGACGGGCGGGGGGCCAGGAGATCTTCCACCTTCACGTGCATGTGATCCCCCGCTGGGTGGGGGATGGGTTGCGGCTGGCCCGGCCGCCAGTGGTCCGCCGGGAACGTCCCCTCTCCGAGGTCGCCGCGGAGATCCGGCGGGCGCTGGCGCAAATGGGCGAACCAGGAGCCTGATCTTTCCCTGCAGCGGGCGAGAAGGCGATGAGGTTTCCGAGGGAGACCCTTGCTGGATCTCAAGGGGAAACGATGCGGGCCAACTCCAGGTTCAGCGGGGGAAGCGATCCCAGGGCGGGCCGGGGACGGGTTGGGACCCTGCACAGGCCCGCCCCCAGCCCCATTCCCCGGAACCCAGGCGCTTTGCGAGCGGATCGAAAGGCTGCCCTCGGATACTTTTTATGGCTTACGGTGTAACTTCCCCTTTCTCCAGTTTCTCTAACTGACGAAAATGTTGCTCACGCTCGATTTTGGCCCCCTGGATCATTTCGATGGCTTTATTGTGATCATAGCCGCCTAAAATCAGGAAGTAATATATAATCCACCAGGCATCTGACTCGCAAGTCGGAGATGATAGTCGTTCTAATATTTCTATTTTCTCTGATGGTTCCTCTGATGGCCAAAGATTTGGGTTCTCATGGGCACGCTGAGCCAGCTCCCGAAGCTGGGCATGGGGGAAGCAGCGAGGGGGGTCCAGTTCGGCCTGGGGAGGTGTAGGACCAGCGACCGGGCCTGCCCCCAGGCTGCCCAGACCCAGCGCCAGGGCCAGCAGGAGGCGTCCCCCAACCGCGCGCAGCCTGAACATGGCTTTCCTCCCTCATTGGGATTTCCTGAACTCATTGTCCTCAGCCGCTCCACGGTGCGCAGCCGTATTTTCCACAGGGGAGAGCCTGTGAATTTCCTCAGGGGGTTCCCTGGGGAAGACCCCGGCATCCGGATGCAGTGGGGCGTCCGGAGCGCGCGAATCCTTCACCCAGACCCATGCGCCTCCGGCGAATCGCCGGATGGGATCCGGAGCCATCCCCGGCGGATCGCCTCGCAAACCGCCGCGGCCTGGCTGTTCACCCCCAGCCGCTGGAAGATCTGGTTCAGGTGGTAGTCCACGGTCCGCGGGGAGATCCCCAGGCGTTCGGCAATGGCCCGGCGGGTAAGCCCTTCGGCCACCAGAGCCAGGACCTCCCGCTCCCGTTCGGTCAGCCCTTCCGATCCCCGGGATGATTGCTCCCGGGCGCGAGCGAGGATCTCCGGGCTGAAGGCGGTCAGGCCCCGCGCCACGCTTCGGACCGCTGTGACGATCGCTTCGAGGCCTTCGTGTTTGAGGAGGTAACCCTCCACGCCGAGGGCCAGCGCCTGGCGGACCAGGTCCGCCTCCTCGTAGGCGCTCAGCAGCAGGATGCGGATGGGCCAGCCGCGTTCCCGGATCTGCCGGGCGAGGGCGAGGCCGTCGCGACGGGGCAGGCGGATGTCGAGGATGGCCACATCGGGGCGGAGGGCCTCCAGCAGCGCCAAAGCCGTTTCTCCATCCCCTGCTTCCGCAACCACCTGCATCCCGGGCTGCTGCTCGAGCAACACCCGCAGGCCCAGACGCAGGGGCGGGTGATCATCCGCCACCAGGATGCGGATCGGCTCCATCTCCGATTGTCGCCCCCCGGATTCGTCCGCTCTAACTATAGCATATCCAAAGGGGGACGGCCAGGCGCCCTGGGACGGCGTGTGGGCTTCCACCCGCAACATCGGCGAGAAGCCCCGAGGGACCGCTTCCGGATTCGAAGTTCTGAGCATGGGGCCCTGGTCATCGTTCCAGGGTTCCCCTGAGGAAAAGCACAGGGGGGCCCCTGTGGAAACCACGGTTGTGGGCGAATCGGAAGACGAGTAGAATATAAGCGAAAAGGCTTGCTGTTGTTTATCACAGCTTATTTGATCAAAAATGAATAAATATCTGTTTATTCGTATTTTTTACTAGCAAACGGTTTGGTTTTTCTCGTTTTGACTTGGTTCTTTTTGTGCTGGTTTGTGAGTCTCACGGTTGGAAGGCTTCTGGCGCCGTGGGATCAATGGCTCCGTTTCGCTCCTCCACCTAACACCTGGGAGCGCCAATTGAATGATTTCTTTAGCCAAGATGTCGTCCAGATCATGATTGCCATGCTTATTGTTGTATTAAGCGGAATTTTGTTCTTGTTTGGGATCTTCCGTAATCCTCAAAATCGAATTCTGTTGCCTTTGGCTTTCGCGCTTACCAACCTTCTCTATCTCATACTTTCCTTTCTGATTATCATACTCACAAACTTGATCGATCTGCGGTTGATCCAATCTCAATCATCCGTAGATATCGGATATCATCGAATTTGGCCCGAAATTTTGCTTCAAGGAATCCTCCTCGGTTTACTTATTTGGATTCAATATAAAATATCGACCGGCTAAAATCAATTTTTGACCAAAATATTAAATCTTAATACCCGAAAAATCAGCTAATTCGATGGGAAAAGACCGATGGCTCGCATTCTGGAGGCCCCTGGGTGCATCCCGGTGATCCTGGTTCTGTTGGCCCATGGATGGGGTGCCCTCAGTTTGCTCGCTTTCGGATTACGGGCGGACGGATGGGTGCTCCATCCGGTCGCGGTGCTCTACATGGCGGGCATCGTGCTCTTTGGGGCAGCCTGGCTTTTCCGAGGACCCCCTGCGACGGAGCGGCCGCTTCGACTGGTTCTTCCCCCGATGCTGACCCTTTCCCTTCTCCACGCCTGGACGGCGACAGCGGATCTGGGCGGAGCCCGATACGCTCCGTATGATCCCTCAGAGCCCCGGGATCTCCTGATCCTCCTGCATGTCGGGATCGCCGCGCTCATCGCCGGGATGGCGGCCCTCTACCGCTGGCCGGAGCTGCTCCGGGCCGGCGTGCTGGCCCAGGGCATCGTGCTCCTGCTGGACCCCGGGCTCTGGGCCGCTTTGGTCCACGGAGGGTGGCCTGTGTGGTCCGCTTTCCCATCCCTCACCCTGCTCCCCGTGCTGTATGGGCTGGGAGCGGCGGCCCTCAGTGTTTCGTTCCCCCGGCGGGCCGGGATCGGGATCGGGGCGGGCCTGGCGTTCGGGCTGGTCAGCCTGGGATGGGCCGCTGGGCGGGGCGCCCTGGTGTTCCGTGAACCCTTTGAAGCCGCGTTATGGGGAGGCCTCGCCCTGGCCGGATGGGCCCTGATCGCTCCGATGCCGGCCCTCGCCGCCCTCGCGGTCCTCCCCAGGGATGCGGAAGAGCCCCCGCGCTTCCCCTGGGAGGCCTACGCGCTCTTCCTGTGGTTCCCGACCGCGATCGCGGCGGATCTTCTGACGCCCGGGGGCGATGGATTGCCGGCCGCCGGATCCGTCCAGCCGTGGGTGGATCCCGATCAGGTGGTCCCCGATGCATGGTGGCCGACGATCTACTGGGCTGGCGCGCTGCTCACGTGGATCCACCGGCTGGCTCCGTTGATCCTCCTTCCATCTTTCATCGAAGGATTTCGATGGATTCGAACCCGCCGGTGGCGGGCGCTGTGGCCGGTCTCCCCCGCCGGCGCGGCCGTCCTGGGCGGGGTGGCGTTGATCGGGACAGCGCTCTGGCCTCCGGCGATAGGGGATCCGGATGATCCGCTCCTGTTCTTCTCTCCTCTGTGGGTGCTGATGTGGATGCTGTTTGGGCTCCTCGGCTGGGTGCTGGCAGCGCGGGGCCTGGAACACGCCCACGGTCCCTGGTCCCGCTGGTTCTGGCGGAGCGCCTTCTTCCTCTTCGCCGGGTTGTGGCTGGGCCTGGTGGTCTGGATGATCGGAGCCTTATCCGGATGGGGACGAGGGTTAACCCCTGGCCCGAGCACGATCTTCGCCCACCGGACGGCCGGAGCGTTGCTGCTCCTATATGGGGTGGCCGGAGCCGCCGGTCTGACGGCAGGGTTTCGAGCCGTGTGGGAGTGGATCCTCCAGGAGTCCCCCGGGCGAGGGAAGGCGTTCCTTCGAGCCGGCATCGCGCCGGCTCTCCCCCTCCTCCTGCTGGGGGCCTTCGTCGGGTGGATGACCACCCTGCCGGTCCTTCGAACCGTCCCCCCGGCTGGGGCGCGCGAAGTGCCTCCGGATATCGTCATCGTGGTGGAGCTCGGCCCTCCGCGGGGCGGGCGGATCCGGGAGCTCCTCTTCGGATCCGGAGGCGGAGGTGGGATCTCCGTTCGATATGCGGATACCGGGGAAACGATCCCGGGCATCACGCGCTGGCAGGACATGGAGCTCTCTTTCGATCCGGAGTTTCCTCTGCGCCCTCAGGCCCCGGTGGAGGTGCGGATCTTCCGATGGGGTGAGCGCCCTTATCGGTTCCGCTTCACCACGGGAGGTTCGGGGTCTTCGCCTGTTCCTTCCTTGCATGACCCGCTGGCTTTCCCCCGCTGATCCGTCTCTTCCCGAAGCAGCTCGGAAGGCGGGGCCTTTTTCCCGCTCACTGCGATGGGAGGAGCTTCGACGCGGCCGCTGCGTCCACCAGCCACAGCACGCGGCCCTGCCCCGGGCGGACCCCCTGCGCAGGCCAGCGGAGGGGATCGAAAGGTCCCTCCCACACGGCCCGCAGGATCTCCGCTTTGCGCGCCCCGGTCACCAGGAAGACCACCCGACGCGCCTGGTTCAGGATCGGCAGCGTCAGGGTCACCCGCGGTGGATCCGCTTCTGGCACGGCGGCCACCCAGCGCCTCGGCTCCGTCACCGCCGGATGAGAGGGGAACAGGGAGGCCGTGTGGCCGTCCTCCCCCAGGCCCAGGAAAACCAGATCGAAGCGCGGGGGCGCTTCCCTGAAGAACGATCGCAAAAGCGCCTCATAGCGGACGGCGGCCGTCTCCGGGTCCCCCTCGCACGGGATCGGATGGACCTGATGGGCGGGGATGGGGACGTGGCGCAGGAGGGCCTCGTGGGCCATCCGGGCGTTGCGGCGCGGATCCTCGAAGGGGACGCATCGTTCGTCGCCCCAGAAGACGTGCACGGCCTCCCAGGGGACCGCATCGCGGCATTCCGGGCAGGCCAGCCGTTCGTAAGTCCGGCGTGGGGTCTGCCCGCCGGAGAGGGCGACGACGAACCGTCCGGTGTTTCGAACAGCCCGTTGCGCGGCGCGGACGAAGAGGGCCGCCGCCGCCTCGCTGAGCGCTTCTGCATCGGCGAAGATGCGGATCATTTCGATGTCGCTCCATCGGCCTCCAGGATGGTGGGGAGATCCCAGGATCGACCGTCGCGGGCGATGAGGGCCTCCGCGGCCGAGGGGCCCCACGTGCCGGCTGGATAGTTCGGGAAGTCCGCGGGGGGCTGGGCGGACCAGGCCTCCAGGATGGGCTGGATCACCTCCCAGGCCGCCTCCACCCAGGCGGCGTCCAGGGATTGGGTGGTGTCCCCCCGGATGAGATCCAGGAGCAGGGTCTCGTAGGCCTCGGGCGGGCGGCTCCCGAACATCTCCTCGTAGAGAAAGTGCATGTCCACCGGCTGGAGGCGCATCACCGGCCCCGGGATCTTGGCCTGGAAGCGGAAGAGGACGCCCTCCGCCGGTTGCAGGCGCAGGATCAGGCGGTTGGGCTGCCAGGAGCGGACGGCGGACTCCGGGAACGCTCGGTGGGGAACCGGCCGGAAGGTGATGGAGACCTCCGAAGCCCGGACCGGGAGGCGCTTGCCGGTGCGCAGGTAGAAGGGCACTCCCTGCCAGCGCCAGTTGTCGATGAAGAGCTTCAGGGCCGCGTAGGTTTCGGTGTTCGATTGGGGATCCACGCCGGGCTCCTCCCGATAGGCCGGGATCTCCTCCCCGGCCAGGCGGCCCCGTCCATACTGGCCGCGCACCGCGTAGAGGTGGACCTGATCCGGAGGGATGGGGCGGATGGCCCGCAGCACCTCGAGCTTCTTGTGATGGATCTCCTCCGGCGTGAGGGAGACGGGGGGCTCCATGGCGATCAGGCAAAGGATCTGCAGCAGGTGGCTCTGGACCATGTCGCGGAGGGCGCCGGTCTGGTCGTAGTAGCCGCCCCGGTGTTCGACCCCCACCGTCTCGGCGACGGTGATCTGCACGTGGTCGATATACTGGCGGTTCCACACCGGCTCGAAGAAGGCGTTGGCGAAGCGCAGGGCCAGGATGTTCTGGACCGTGTCCTTGCCCAGGTAGTGGTCCAGGCGGTAGATCTGGCTTTCCGTCAGAAACTGGCGCAGGCGCGCGTTGAGCCGGCGGGCGGAAGGCAGGTCGTGGCCGAAGGGCTTCTCGATCACCACGCGGTGGCGCGAGGGGTCCTTCACCAGGCCGGCCGCGCTCAGGTGGTCCACGATGGTCTCCGTGACGCCCGGAGGAACCGCCAGATAGAAGATATGATGGGTCACCTCCAGGTCCGCGCCATCCATGGTCTGGAGCCGCTGGCTCAGGGCCGCATAGAGGGCGGGGTCATCGTAGTCGCCCTGCAGATAGAAGAGGCGTTCTGCGAAGCTCATCCAGGTGGATTCATCCGGGCGATGGCGGGCAAAGCGCTGGACGCCGTCCAGAAGACGGGCGCGGAAGGACGCGTCGTCCATCGCGCTCCGCGCGATGCCGAGGATCGCCCAGCGCGCCGGCAGCCAGCCGTCGCCGTAGAGATCGAAGAGGGCGGGGGCCAGCTTGCGCCAGACCAGGTCGCCGCTGGCGCCGAAGAGAACGAGGGCGATGGGCGGGTAAGAGACGGGTGGTTTCATCCTGAGCCGCCGGGTTCAGGTTTCGCAAGACATGATACCAGCGAGTCAGGCGCATGGCGCTGCGGCCAAGCAGCCTTTTTCACTGAAGGGGATCGTGGACGCAGGCCATATGCCCTGAATGGGCTTGAAGAATGGGGCTCCCCCTCGGCTTCCTGGTCCAGGCGTTCCCGCGGAGCATTTCTTCAGGTTTCCCCTTCGCATCGCCTGGCGCCCAACGGGTTTGCGGCGCTCTGGGAGAGCAGGCCCCTGGTGGTTTCCACAGGCTGGCCCCTGAGGAAAGACACAAGGGGGAACCTGTGGAAAATACGGTTGTGAAACCGAAGCGCGAAGGCTAAGATGAGGGTGACTTCCACAATCTCTAGATGGGAGGAATCCGATGAAGGCCCGCGACGCTATAAAGGGGGTTTTGGGGTTGATTCTACTAGGGATCTGGGTCACCGATCCAACAGGTCCGTTTGCTCAGGCGGACAGCCCTCTGCCTCCTTCACCTGCTCCGGTTGCGGAGGATCCTGGTGGTGGAGGTGGATGGCTGTGGGCTCAGATGATCGAGAAAGCGGATGGAAGCATAAACAAAACTTATCCAAGTTATTATTATCAAGGACAATATTATTGCGATAATGACGCTGATATTGATTATACGTTAGTATATAACATGAATTATGGGCAAAATCCCGATAGCTTGAGGTATTATTCAACAGATCGATTTATCATATGGTTTGGACCATCAGCTCTTAAGGGGTATTCGTATACTTGGGACAAGGTTCATGTTTGTGTTGGAACATTGATTGATTTATCTCCACTTTCTTCTTTGATGAATGCAGTCTACCTTCACCAATAAGGAGGAGTTTTACATGCATATTCTTTTATTCGGTATATTCTGGTGGTTATGGGGTGGTATTGTTTGGAATATTATATTTATTTTGCGGCTTGATCGATCATTGTTTGGAATAATCTACTGGGCTGGCATAGGTGGGGTGTGGACTTTGCTTAAAAGACGACGTCGGTTTCGCTATCCTCTTTGGTGGGGATGGTTTTTGGGTATTGGAGCCGGGATAAGTAGCGGGGCACTCTGGATGAGATGGGAGCGGCTCTTGCAGGATACTCTTAATGTTGAATTATTGGCATTATTGGAATTTGTATTGTTTGGATTGATGCTGGGCATTTTTCAAGGACCTCTTTTTTCTTCAAAAATCCTTTCTTGGAAAACAATAGCATGGGCTGCAGCTACCGCGTTGAGCTGGACTATCGGTGGCCTTATTCTGTGGATGATCGCTTCTCAGATTGGATATCTGTGTCCGGGATTTGATTGTTTCTCAGAATTTCACGAATCTATTCGTAAGATCTTATGGTGGATAATTGTGGCAGTGACATTCATTGTAACAAGCAGTGTAATATCTTTGATTCAGGATATGATGATGCAGCGTTGGTCTGGATAGGGAAGCCATGTGTGAAAACTCCGTGCCTTCACACGAGTACCCGGATCTTCCTTTAAATTGTCATTAATCAAAAGGAGTTACGCAGTTGAGACCCGACTGGGTCATTTCCACTGCCATATATGGGGTATTTTGGCTGATCACTCTCCATATGTTAGAATTCCTTCCTGTCAACTGCGTAAGTCTTAATAGTTTTTCAGAGGGTCGCTTGTTCGCAGAAAGGGCAAAGCAAGGTCTCAAGCAGGCTGAAGGATCCGCTCCTCTTCACGGCCCGGTGGTGAGCAGGGCCTCGAACTCGGCGGCCGCATCCCGCAGGCGTCCTTTCCCCTGCAGGCTGAAATCGGCCCACTGGGGATCCCAGTCCAGAAACCAGCAGAAGGCCTCCACCTGGGGCTCCCCCGCGACCACAGACCATGCCGCCGTCAACCATCCCCGCGGGTAGTTGTGCGCCGGGGGAACGCCTTCATCCGGTGTGTAGGTGTTGGACGATGTGATGTAAACAGGCCGCCCGCGGGTCGAGGGATATGCGTTGATGATCTCCAGCCAGTCATACAGCGCCCGGAATCCGACCCGCGCCCCCATGGCGTCCCGAAGGTCCAGACGCGGCTCCTCTGCCTCCGGATAGCCCGCGGCGCGGGCCGCCTCCGGCCGTCCCGGCACGTGGAGCGCGAAACCGTCCGGGCCAGGGTTCCACTGCCCCATCGCCGCCCTCGCCCGTGCGGCCTCATCGATGAAGGCCACCAGGGTGTTGAAATAGTTCAGCCAGGGGACGTCCACCCGGCTCCGCCGCTCGCCATCCTGATCCCGAACATAGGGCCGCACTGGCCCCACCAGGAGGCGCGCCCGGGGATTTGCCGCCCGGAGGACCGCGGCCGCGTTGTCGATGCGGGTGGGCGATTCGCCGTAGCCGTTGAAGACCCGAGCATACCAGGCCGGGGAGATCGGGCGATCCGGGCTCAGGCGGTTGCTCAGGGCCTCGTTGGGGCCGCTCCCCAGAAAATAGGCGTAGACCCCTTGAAGCCGTTCGTCCCGGCCCAGGCGCTCCAGATAGCGCAGATAGCGCGCCAGCCCTTCCAGATCCCCGGGAGGGGGAAGGGTTTGTCCCCGGTCGTAATCCACTCGCACCAGGACCCGCAGGCCGTGTCGCTGATCCCGCGCCACCCGGGCGGCCAGGGCATCAATCCCCCAATCGGGATCTTCCGCCCGCTGCGCATAGGTCAGCTCCACCGCCCACCCGGCACGCCCTTTCCAGTCCCGCTCGGGATGGGGGAAGACCAGTCCCAGTTTGGTGGGCAGGGGAGGAGATGCCGGGGTGGGCTCCAGATCGCCCAGCGCCAGGCGCCCCCGCAGTCGGCATCCTTCGTGGCAGTCTCGATAAAAGGCGAGCTCCACCGCTTCCGCCGGCATCCGGAACCGCCAGCGCCAGCGCCAGATCCCGGATGCCGGCATCGCTTCGATCTGCTCCAGGGCCGCCGGCTCGCCGTTCACGGTGAGCAGGATGTAACCCCACGGGATGCGATCGATCACCTCCACCCGGACCACATCGTCGGGGCGCGGGGAGGGAGGGTAAACGGAGAAGCGAGGCCAGGGCGCGTCGGAGGCCGGGCCCAGGCGGAGGATCACCTGGCCGGAAGGGGCCACGATCCCCAGGGCCAGCAGCAGGCCGAGCAGGAGCACGGCTCCTCCCAGGCGGCGAAGAGAAGGCGCCCACTTCGTTCTCAGACCGCTTTCGTTGCGGGCAGGACGAAGCGAACGCATGTCCCGGTCTCTCCTTCCGTCCGGCTCTCGATCTCCAGATGGGCCTGGTGATGGCGCAGGATCTCGGCCACGATGGCCAGTCCCAGCCCGGCCCCTGTCGCCTCCGGGGCCTCCCCGCGATAGAACGGCTCGGTGATGTAGGGAAGATGCTCCGGGGGGATCCCGGGACCGGTGTCGATCACCTCGCACTGCACCCCTTCGGGGACGGGTCGGAGGATCACCGCGATGCGATCTCCGGGGCGGCTGTAGCGGATGGCGTTATCCAGCAGATTCAGGAAAACCTGCTTCAAGCGATCCGCATCCCCCCAGACTTCGGGCAACTCTTCTTCAATCTCCAGGCTCAGAGATTGCTGGCGGGCCTGGGCCTCGGGGAGCTTCTCCGCCACGGCCGCTTCGGCCACCGCGGCGATGGAGAGGGGGCGGAGAGCCAGGGGTTCCCCGCTGCTCAGCTGACCCAGGTCCAGGACGGCGTGGACCATCCGGATCATCCGGCGGGTCTCTTCCTCGAGGATGCGAAGGGACTGGGATCGGATTTCCGGAGCGACGGCTGGGAGCTGGAGGACCTGCAGGTGGGTGAGCAGGGTGGCCAGAGGCGTGCGGAGCTCATGGGCCAGCCCGGCCAGGAGCCGCCGCATCGACTGAAATCCGGAATAGGCCTCCCGGTCTTCTATTACAAACAGCCACGCGCCGGACGGTTCCGGCACCACCCACCAGCGCAGAGCGCGCTCCCCGGCCAGGGAGACCAGGCGGGATCGGCCGACTCCCGTGGCCCGCGCGGCTTGAAGGTCCTCCTCCAGCAAAGCGCGCCAGCCGGCTTCGGGGAGCCTCCCCTGGGGGGCGTTCAGCCCCAGGATCTGCCGGGCGGCCGGGTTGGCCTCCGTGTAGCGGAGATCCGGGCTCAATCGGAGGACGCCCAGAGGGGCAGGATCCAGGGGAAAGCGAAATCCGGAGCGGCGGGCGTGCCATCGGCCGAGGAAGAAGACTGCGGCAGTATAGAGGGCCAGGAACACAACCACCCAGCGGAGCTCGACGGCCCACATCGCTCCTCCAGATCCCCTCCGGCTTCTCCTTCAAGGCCATCCCGTCAGGATCGCCGGCAGCGGGTTCATGGCCAGCCGGAGCGGGGCGATGGCGTAGGTCTTAAACAGCGTCGCCAGGATCGGCAGCGTGCTGGAAGCCTCGAAGTCCCCCCGCAGGGCAGCCGCGATCGGGGCCAGCCGCCAGGTCCACGGCACCGTCAGGCTGTAAAAGATCATCGTCAGGACCGCCCCCACGAAGACCAGCCACCAGATGACCCCCAGCACGCCTCCCAGGATGGGATCCAGAAACCCCAGGAAGAGGATCCGCGTCGCCCGGTAGGAGATGAAGCTTACGATCTCCAGGAGGATGTAGGAGATCAGGAAGAGGACAATGTAAAAGAAAATGGCGGTCTCGACGGTGACCACTCCCACGGCGCGCGCGAAGGCGCCCACCAGCGCTGCCTGAAGGCTCACGGCGAACAGAAGCGAGAAGTAGACGAAAGCCAGGCTGAGGGCCTGCTTGATCAGCCCTCTATGCCCTCCCATGTAACCGCTGGCCAGCGCGCCCAGCACCAGCACCACATCGAACACCATGGGCCGCCTCCTTTCAAAGGCGGGACACGCTCCCTTCGGGTTTCGTATCCTGCGGATCCGCAATGTCGAAAGATCGCCTCTATTATAGAAGGAGATGACGTCGAAGGAGATCCGCCACGAGGAGGATGGTCATGGGCCGGCGGGCGCTTGGGTGGCTTTCCCTCATCCTGATCCTGAGCCTGATAGGCTGGGGCAGCGTTCGGTTGGCGTTGTTCTCCTGGAACAGCGTGGTGGCGTATCGAAGCCCCTACCTCGCGGCGGACCTTCCCGCGCCGCCCTCCACGCCACCCCTGACCGAACGGGTGGTCCTGGTGGTCATCGATGGCCTGCGCCAGGACACGGCGGCCGCGGCCATGCCGACCCTGAACCGGCTGGCCGCGCGGGGGGCTCGCTACATCGTCCGGACCGGCGAGCCCTCCCTCTCGTATCCGGGGTGGACGGTCATCGGCAGCGGGGCCTGGCAGGGACTCAGCGGGGTCACCACGAACTGGTTCCAGGGCCCGGTCCCGGTGGACTCCATCTTCCGGGAGGCTCACGGGGCGGGCCTTCGGGTGGTGGGGGCCGGCACGGGTGGATGGAAGGAGCTCTTCGGCCCCTGGTTCGATCGCCTGGAGGTGCCCGATGTGCCCCTGGATCGCCCCGAGGAGGTCGATCGCCTGGATGAAGCGCTCCTGGCCCGCGGGCTGGACCTGCTGCGGGACCCGCAAGCCCGTCTGGTCCTCATCTACTTCGCCGGACCGGACGAATACGGCCACGCCTTCGGGGGCGCTTCCCCCGCCTACCGGGAGATGGTCCGGCGGACGGATGAGCGGCTGGCCCGGGTGGCGGCGGCGATGGACCTGAGCCGCGAGACCCTGATCGTGACCACCGATCACGGCCATATCGACACGGGCGGCCACGGCGGCTGGGAGCCCATCGTCAAAGAGGTGCCCCTGGTGATGGTCGGGAAAGGGATCCAGGCGGGCGTGGAAGGGCAGGGGACCCAGGCGGACATCGCGCCCACGGTGGCGGCCCTGCTGGGCGTTCCGATCCCGACGCATGCGATGGGGCGTCCGCTGCTGGAAGCGCTGGAAGGGCCTTCAGAAGCCCTGGACGCCATCGCTCGGGCCTCCGCGGGACAGCGGGCCGCCCTGATCCATCGGGTGGAGGCGGTCCTGGGACGGCCGCCGACCTCCTTCCCGGAGGTGGTCGCGGCGGCGGATCTCCGCGCTTTCGATGAGGCGGCGGCCCGGGCGCTGGCTCAGGCGTATGGGGAGCAGTTGGCGCGAGATCGCCTGAGGCGGGCTCCCGTGGCCCTCCTCGGCCTGGCGCTGATCGCCATCGGGGCGGTCCTTCTGTTCCGACCGCCCCATCGCGCCGGGATCCTAACAGGGGCGCTGCTCTTCCTGGGGATCGTGTGGGGGCTCTACTTCGGGCGCGGATACCGATGGTCCCTCTCGGTGTTCAACACCGAGGCCCAGATCGAGGCCTTCTTCATGGCCCGGGTGCTGGATGCCCTGCTGGGCCTGATGGCGGTGGCGTTGCTTCTTGGGATCTGGAAAGGACGTCGCTGGGGGGAGGCCTGGGAAGGGATCCTGCGGGCGTATGGGGGGATCGCCCTGCTCTTCGCCTTCCAGGTGTTGCTCTTCTACTGGGCGTATGGGGTTTCCTTCCCCTGGGGCCTTCCGGACCTGGGGTGGGGGTTCAAGTATTACCTGGATCTGCTGACCCTGAGCGCCTTCTATCTGAGCCTGCCCGGCCTCCCGGATCCGGCGGGCGTGCCGATGGCCCTGGTGGGCCCGGCCCTGGGGGCCAGCATCGGCCGCGCGGGGCGCTGGCTCCGGGAGGCCCTGGTCCATCGGGGGCCGCGCGAGCAGGCCCCTTGAGAGCGTCTCTGAGGGAACCGCATCGCTCGCCTGGGGTGGCCCCTCCGCCACCCCGGGTTTTTTGTCATTTAGATTTAGACTCCGCCTCGTCTTTTGGTCAGATAGACCTTACGAATGTCAGAATTTCTGATATTGACACTGATTGGAAATCGGATTAAAGTTAGAACTAAATTAGACCCAGCGATCGGCCTTCCGAAACGGGAAAGGAGGGTGCCATGGGACGTCTATGGCGGCGATGGGTGGGGATCCTGCTGGTTCTCGGGATCCTGGGGATGGCTTCGGTTTCCTCCTCCCGGGCGATGGCTTCCGGAGGGCGGGAAGCCTTCCCGGGGAATTTCGTCGCCGTTCTCTCCGGGGGCGAGGAGGTCCCGCCGGTGCCGACCCGGGCGCGAGGCGTGGCCCTGTTTGAGGTCGCGCCGGATGGATCGGCGATCCACTACAAGCTGATCGTCGCCAACATCCACAACGTGTTCATGGCCCACATCCACCTGGGCGCGCGCGGGGTGAACGGTCCAATCGTGGTTTTCCTGTTCGGCCCTGTGTCGCCGGGCGGGGGCCGTTTCGACGGCGTGCTGGCGGAGGGGACGATCACCGCAGCTCACCTGACGGGTCCGCTGGCCGGGAAATCCCTTCATGACTTGCTCGAGGCGATGGCCAGCGGCAACGCCTATGTGAACGTGCATACGGACGATGGCGTAGCGCCGAAGAACACAGGGCCTGGGGATATGGCCACCGGAGAGATCCGGGGGCAGATCGATCATCGGGTCTTTCCAGCGTTCCGTCCTTAGTCGCCTCGCTCCGGTGGGCCAACCGGATCGCTGGGATCTTTCCTCATCGATCCTGCGTGGAAGCACCTCCCCTGAGAGGAACCTCAACGGTGGGGCGGACCTTGGGGATCCGCCCCACCGGCGACTCCCAGGCGCTGCAGCGCTTCGGTTTTCGTGAATCCCGCATGAAGTCGCGTCAGTAAGGTTAAAATAAATTAACCATTTTTGACCGTTTTCGAACCCATGAGTTGCGAGATCGAGATATAATTGGGCTGCGAAGGGCGCGATGGCAGGATCCCCGAATCCTGTGATAAGGAGGGACCCATGGTCCTCCGTCGCTGGATGGGTGCGGGCCTGATGGCCCTGCTGCTGGCCCTGAGTTTCAGCCCCCGCTCGAGCGCTGCGCCCGTTGTGCCCCCTCGGAAAGGACCGCCGCTTTCACAGCCTGCCCTGTTCTCGCGCTTCGCCCGGGAGAACGAGCTGGGCGCGGAGGACCTGGCGGAGCTGATCCGCTGGGAGGCGCAACAGGCAGCCCTCGAAGCCCTCTCCCCTGCCGCCCTCCAGGCCAACGCCGACTGGAATCGCCGCCCGCAGAATGAAACCACGATCGCCACCCATCCCACCCTCACCAACACCTGGGTGATCGGTGCCAACGATTACGGCATCGGCGTTCCCATCGGCACCGGCGTTTACAGCAGCGAGGGCGTGAACTACTTCCCGCCCTTCCCGCTCCTCTTCGGCAAGGGCGGCTCCGGCTCCCAGTTCCTCCTCGAAGCGCCCATCGGGACCGGGGACCCGGCCCTCGCCTACGGCTTCACCCGCGGCCCGGTGCGGCGGCCGGTGGTCTACATGGCCTCCCTCGGCTTCAGCAGCACCTTCTGCGAGAACGGGGTCTTCGTCTACCGCTCCCTGGACAACGGCCGCACTTGGACCCGCCCCGTCGTCCCGCCCCTCTTCCCCCCGAAGGGACTCTTCACCGTGGTCTACTCCGACAGCGCCCAGAACTGCACGGTGTTCCACGACAAGGAGTTCATCACGGTGGACAACACCGGCGGCCCCCACGACGGGCGGATCTATGTGACCTGGACGCGGTTCTTCTTCGCCAACGGCCAGTATAAGGAATCCCCGATCATGATGGCCTACTCCGACGACAACGGGATGACGTTCTCCGATCCCATCGAGATCAGCGGCTCCAACCCTGCGCTCTGCCGCACCCAGGTCTCCGGGCCGCCCGGGGAGTGCGATGAGAACCAGTTCTCCATCCCGGTGGTGATGCCCGACGGCACCCTGGTGGTCGCCTTTGAGAACGAGCAATTCCGGGGCGCCGCCGACGGCTTCCGCAACCAGTATCTGGTGGTCCGGGTGAACCCCGACACCTTCCAGATCGAAGGTCCCTTTAAGGTGGCGGATCTCTTCGACGGGCTGAACGATTACCCCATCAACCAGGACGGTCGCCAGACCCTGTGCAACAGCAACTTCCGCGTGAACTCCGCGGGCAACATCGCGGTCGATCCCCGCACAGGCCATCTCTATCTGGTCTGGTCGGACAACCGCCGCCATGCCGGGGAGTTCCCCTTCCCGACCTTCGTCGGCAGCCGGGAGGACGGGTATCCATGCCCGGCAGGCAAGGCTACGGACACCGATGTTTTCCTCAGCAAGTCCACCGACGGCGGCCGCACCTGGAGCCCGCCGGTCCGGGTGAACCAGGACCCGGAGGGCAACGACCGGGACCAGTGGTTCCCGTGGGTGGCGGTGGCGCCCGACGGCCGGGTGGACGTGGTGTTCTACGACCGGCGGGACGACCCGGGCAACAAGCGCGCTCACACCTTCCTGGCCCGCTCATGGGACGGCGGCCAGACCTGGACGGAGATCCAGGTTTCGGACTTCCCCTCGAACTTCGATGATGCCTTCTTCGGGACCGGCCGCTTCATCGGGGATTACAACGGCCTGGCCATCGACTTCCGCGGCTTCTCCTTCCCGGTCTGGACCGGTGTGCGGCCGGGCAAGACGGATTCGGACATCTTCTTCGCGATCGTGGGGCCGTGAGGCCTGTCGCGTGCCGGGGGAGGGGAGGGGATCGCTCCTTCCCCTCCCCCCTTTGGGAGGAGGCGCGGGATGACCCTTTATGCCATTCTCACGCGGCTCTCGCCGGAAGCCCTCGCCCGCCCGGGGGCGATCCAGGAGCTGGGGGCGAAGGTGAGCGAGGCCCTGCAGGCTCAGGTCCCGGAGGCCCGATGGGTGGCCAGCTACGCCGTCCTCGGGCCGTGCGATTACCTGGACATCATCGAGGCGCCCAACGAGGAGGTGGCGGCCCGGGCCAGCGCGGTGATCCGCACCCTGGGCCACGCCACCACCGAGACCTGGGTGCTGATCCCCTGGGAGCGCTTCAAGGCCATCGCCCCATAAGAGGCAGGGAAGCGTCGCGGCGGAGCCCGCCGCGAAGGACCGTCCGGCTTCCGTCCATGCCTGCCGTTCCCAAACCCTGTGGGAGGAGGTTCCCATGCGGTTCCGGATCCTGTTGATCCTAACGCTGATCCTGGGGATGGTGGGGCTGCTCCGCGCGGCCCCCGTTGCGGCTGTGCAATACGGCCAGCCGGATGGATACGGTCACCCCTACGTGGGCCTCGTGGTCTTCTATGATGAACACAAGGTTCCCCTCTGGCGCTGCACCGGGGCCCTGGTCTCGCCCACGGTGCTGCTGACGGCCGGCCATTGCACCGGCTCCGACCCCGAGCTCGGCTTCGCCCCCTCCTACGCCCAGGTCTGGTTCGATCCGGGGCCGATCGCACGGGACCCTGCCTGGAAGCCTGGGATGTCCTGTGAGGGGGGCTCTTTCACCGGCTATCCATGCGCCGGCGGCTTCTGGGGGACCCCCCATGCCCACCCGGGGTGGACCGGTTATCTGACCATCCCGAACACCCATGACATCGGGGTGGTGACGTTCGATGAGTCCCTCCCGGCGGAGGCGACGCGGGGACAATACGGCCACATCGCTCCCCAGGGCTACCTGGACGGCCTGGCCACCCGGCGGGGGCTGCAGGATGTGCAGTTCACCGTGGTGGGCTACGGCCTGCAGCTGGTGAAGCCGGTGTACCTCGGGGAGCGCACCCGCTATGTGGGGACGGTGAGCCTGGTCAACCTCCGCAGCGCCCTCACCGATGGCTACAACCTCCACTACTCCAACAGCCCGGGGAAGGGCGTGGGGCCGGGCGGCACCTGCTTCGGCGACTCCGGCGGGCCGGTGCTCCACCGCGCGGAGGATGGGAAGGAGGTGATCGTCGGGGTCAACTCCTTCGTCCTCAACGCCAACTGCAAGGGCGCCGCCTTCGCTTATCGGACGGATATCCGGGATTCCCTTGAGTTTCTGGCAGGGTTCTGGGACACACCGTGAGGGCGATCCCCTTGCGGGTCCTTGGGGTGGCGGCCGCGCGGCCGCCACCCCGTCCTCTCCTCCGATAAGGGGGTTGAGATGTTCACCCATTCCGCACGCTGGATGCGCAGGGCGATGGCGCTGGCGGCGGTGGCGATGATCCTGGTCGGGGCGGTCCCGACAGGGCCGGCCGCCCCGACCCCGCCGACCAAGCCCACGGTGGATCGCATCATCATCTTCGCCGCGGACGGGATGCGCCCGGACCTGATGGAGCGCTACGCCCGGGAAGGGTTGATGCCCACCTTCGCTGAGCTCCTGCACCGGGGCGCGGTGGGGGAGAACGGCCTGATCCAGGCCTTCCCGCCCAACACCGGCGTGGGCTGGTATACCCTGGCCACGGGCACCGGGCCCGGCGAGCACGGCTCCACCAACAACACCTTCCATCGCACCGGAGATGTGTTCACCGGCAGGACCTCCTTCGCGACCTTCGGGATCCTTCAGGCGGACACCTTGCTCCAGGCGGCGGAGCGGGCCGGCAAGAAGGTAGCCTCCGTGGAGTGGGTGGGCGCCCGCAACCTGAACCCACCCCTCCAGGGGCCGGTGGTGGATTTCCGCACCTTTTTCTCCATGCGGGGGGTCCTGGTGAACTATGATCTCCCCGGGCAGCCCGCCGGGGCCCAGGCCTTCGGTCTGGCTTATGAGCGGGTGGACCTCCGGCCGGCGGCGGGCTGGACGAACCTTCCCCCATCCTTCAGCCCGCCGATGGAGACGGTGCTGGTGATCACCTCCACGGCGACCGCGGTGAACCCCCACCGGACGTATTACGTGCTGATCTACGACAGCACGGATGACGGACGAACCGATTACGATCGAGTGATCCTGGACACCGACAAGGATGCGAGCGTGGTGGCCGCGAACCTCCGGCAGGGGGAGTGGGCGGATATCAAGGTCTCCCTCACCGGCTCCCGCGCAGGCCAGACCGCCGGCTTCTACGTCAAGGTGATCGATCTGACGCCGGACCTCTCCCGCTTCCGCCTTTACTTCACCTCGGTGACCCGGATCAACGCTTCCTTCAACGCCCGGGGCGCGGAGGGCTCCCAGGCCTTCGAGGAGACCCTCGCGCGGGACTTCCCGACGGCCACGGCGGCGGATTTCGCACCGCTGGAGGCCGGGCTGGTGGATGAGGAGACTTATGTGGAGCAGGGACTGTTCTGGGAGGACGCCCACCATCGCATCCTGGAATACATCCTCACCGTCGCCCAGCCGGACACGGAGGTCCTCTTCCTGGGCTATCCCGTCACCGATGAGTTCTCCCACCAGTTCATGGCCCTGGTGACCCCCACGGCGCCCGACGGGACGCCGAACCCGGTCTACGACGATGCGGACCGGGATGGGATGCCCGATGGCCGGGTGGCGGTCCGGGAAGGCTTCATCCGCCGGGCCTATCAGGGGGCTGACGCCACCCTGGGGCTGGCCCGTCGCCGGATGCCCGGTGCCGCCGTCTTCGCCTCCTCCGACCACGGCTTCGCCCCCCAGTGGAAAGCGGTCAACGCCCGCCGCGTGCTGTATGAGGCCAGCGTGAAGGGCGTCTCCCTGCACGCCAGCGGCGCCACGGCCACCGGCAACTGCGGCGCGGCGACCACAGACCTGGCCAAGGCCTGCTGGGCCGGCGGGACGGTGCAGATCTACGTGAACCCCTCGTTGCCGTCCGGGATCACCTATGAGGATGTTCGTAACGCGGCCATCGAGGCCTTCGCCAACCTCCGGGATCCAGACCACCCCTCGGCGAAGGTGGTGGATCGCATCTTCAAGAAAGAGGAGCTCCGGAACCTCCCCGGCGGGGACTCCCTGCATCCGAACCGCAGCGGGGATGTGGTGGTGGTGCTCTTCCCGCCTTACCAGTTCGATGCCCCCACGCCGGGCGTGAAGATCGCCGACGCCCCCTTCTTCGGGCAGCACGGCTACATGCCGGACCTGGTGGATCTGGAGCATAACATCAATATGCGTGCTGTCTTCCTCGCTGCCGGTCCGGGCATCCGCCCCATGCGGATCTCCGGCGTGCGGGCCATCGACTTCGCGCCCACCATCGCCTTCTATCTGGGGATCCCTGGGCCGCGCAACGCCAGCGGGCGCATCCTTTATGAGCTCTTCGAGGGGCGGGGCCGCACCCATCACGATGTGAAATGGAAGGAGATCACCATCCTGACCGTCAACGACTTCCACGGCAACCTGTTGCCGCGGAGCGAGCGGGCGGACACGGTGGGGCCTTCCTTCTCCATCGGAGGCGCGGCCTTCCTGAAGGCGTGGTTCGACCGGTTCCGGGCGGAGGCGCGCGGGGAGACCCTCATCCTGGCCGCGGGGGACTCGGTGGGGGCCACCCCGCCCATCTCCAACTTCTTCGGGGACCGGCCGACGATTGAGATCTGGAACATGGTGGGGCTCCATGCGGATGTTCTGGGGAACCATGAGTTCGACCGTGGGGCCACCTATCTGCGCACGGTCCTGATCCCGCTGGCCCGGTATCCGTATCTCTCCGCGAACGTGGTGGATCAGAGCACGTTGCGCACCCCGGCGGAGTGGAAGCCGTCCTGGGTCTTCGAGGTCGATGGGGTGCCCATCGGCGTGATCGGCTTCACCACCCCGGATACCCCTCAGCTGGTCTTCCCCGGCCGGATGGAGAACTTCATCGTCACCGATCCCCTGCCGGCCATCCAGCGGGAGGCGGACCAGCTGCGCGCCCGTGGGGTCCGGGTGATCGTCGGGGTCGGGCATCTGGGCGCGATGGGCCCCCTGGATGCGCCGACCGGGCCGCTGATCGACCTGGCGGATCAGGTGCGGGGGTTCGACCTGCTGATCGGCGGCCACACCCACGCGCTCGTGAACACCATGCGGCCCAACGGGGTCCTGGTCGTCGAGAGCCTGGAATACGGGCGCCGCTTCACCCGGGTCCGGCTGGTGGTGGACGCGGACACGCGGCGTGTGGTCTACAAGACCGCTGATTATCACCTCCCGTGGAACATCGGCATGGCCCCCGATCCGGCCATCCAGGCCCGTCTGGATGAATTACAGGCGGAGCTCGCTCCTATCCTCAACCAGGTCGTCGGCCGCTCGAAGGTCGCCATCCCGCGGGCGGACGCCTGTGGCAACCCGCTGGGCCGCACCTGTGAGTCGAAGATCGGGAACCTGGTGACGGACGCCATGCGGTTCACGTATGGGGTGGATTTCGCCATCACCAACTCCGGGGGCCTGCGGGCGGATCTCACCCGGGCGGGCGATGTGGATGCGGCGACCGGGTTCTTCAACATCCGGCGGGGCTACATCCTGGAGGTGTTGCCCTTCGGCAACGTGGTGGTGACCCTTCAGGTCAACGGGGCGGAGCTCAAAGCCATCCTGGAGAACGGCGTCTCCCGCATGCCCGCCGCGGACGGCCGGTTCCCTCAGGTCTCGGGCCTGTGCTTCACCTATGACATCGGCGCGCCGGCCGGCAGCCGGGTGGTGGGCGCCGTGCGCCAGGCGGCGGATGGCTCCTGCACCGGCCCCGCTGTGGACTTCTCCGCCGCGGCGACCTACACCATTGCCATGAACGACTTCATGGCCTCGGGCGGGGATGGCTATCCGGTGCTGATCGGCCGGGCCTACACCCGTGAGCTGATGGACCAGGTCCTGGAGGCTTACGTTCAGGCCACCAGCCCGGTGGCCCCGGCCATCCAGGGCCGCATCGTCTGCACCGGGGCCGGCTGCCCAACCGTGACGCCGTAGCGGATGCAAACAAGCTGGGGGGGAGTCTACAGGCTCCCCCCCAGCCCATTGACGAGGTCTGGATTAAGGAGCCTCCCGCGTCCGAACCCAGGCCGTGCGGAGGATCCAGGCCAGGACGCCGAGCCCCAGGAGGAGGGTGATCAGGAAGAGGGCCACGCTCCCCCACTCCCCCCGCACGGGAACCTGCCCCAAATCCACCCACCGGCCGATCTCCGTAGCCTGGACAACCTGCCGAGCGATGGCGTTGCTCAGGAGCACGCCGAGCTGCGCAAGGACCAGGGCCCCTGCTGTCCCACGACCCGGACGGACCCCATAGAGCCCGGCGAGCAGGGTCGCAAGGGGCATGCTGAAGGCCGCCGCCCGCTGCAATGCCGCCGGCAGCCGATCCGCCACCGTCGGCGCGTAAAGGCTCCCGGCCAGGCCGAAGAGCCCCAGGCCGATGATATACAACAAGGGAACCAGCGGCCGGACCTGGGCCGCGAGCTCTGGATCCCGACGTCCGAACCCGGCGAGCCCGGCCAGGAAGGCCGCCACCGTGCCGAAGGCCATCCCCGCCATCAGCCCCAGCCGGAGGAGCGCCTCCCGATCCAGGGCGAGGGCAAATCCATGGACGGCGCCCCCCGTCGCCGTGGCGCGGAAGATCCCCATCCATCCTTCGGGCCGGGCGGTCAGCGTCATGGCTGCGGCGAACTGGGCGCCAATCCACGTCAGCAGGAGGGCAGCGATCAGGCTGGCGAGCACCCGCCAGCGCCCGAAGGCCGCCAGGTAAACCGCGGTGTAAGCGATGAGGAGCAGCGGGATGATCAGGAACCAGAACCAGGCCTGCAGGATGGTGGCCGGGTAGAAGAACTGAGGATAGAGGGTCTGCAGGAAGAGCAACGGGACGATCCCGGCGTTGATCCCGAAGGCCATGGCGAAGGGCATGGCGGCGATCAGGCGCTCCGCGACATAGGGGCGGAACCGCCAGAGGGCCACCGCGACCGGCAACCCGGCGAGCCAGAGCTGCATGAAGGCCATGTGCAGGAAAAAGCCGAAGACCTTGAGGGCGAACAGGTAAACCGCCGGGATCGGCATCCCCAGGGGATCAGGCTTCGGGATGGGGGGCATCACGGCCCTCCTTTCTGCAACGCGACAAGATAAGCGATCAGGGCCTCCCGCTCCGCTTCGTTCCCCAGCCACGGCGGCATGGCCGGGTTGGTCCGATGCAGATGCCGGACGGCATCGGCGATGATCTCCGGGGTCCAGGGCTGGATCAGAGGGCGCATCCCGTTGTAGCCATCCAGGGCGTGACACGCGGCGCAATGATAGTTGTAAAGGGCCTCCCCGACCTGAACCTTCTGGGGCTCCGGAAGGCGGGCCGGATCCCGCAGGGCCTCCTCCGGCAACCCCAGGTTCTCCTGCAGATACTGTTGCAGCCAGGGGGAATGGGCGATGAGGCCATCCCGTTGCAACGTGGGGACCTCTGCGACGCGGACGCCCGGGGAGAAAATATAGCCCTCAATGCGATACGGTTTGCGCGCTCCTTCCCGGAGGAACTCCCCGCTGGTGATGGCCACCGCCCCGATGAGGAGCATCAGCAGCGCCTCCGGCGGGTTGATCCAGCGGCCGCCCCGCAGGTGGCCCAGGCCGAAGGCGGCCAGGGCGATCAGCGTGGCTCCGAAATTCAAAGCGGTCATGATCAGCAGCAGCGGCGCCCGGACCATGTTCAGCCGCGCGTGATCCGGCAGCACGGCGAAGTAGCCGAGCCCGCCGATCAGGATGAGCGCCATGCCCGCCATGGCCCAGCGGGAGAAGCGGGGGATCATCTCCTCCCGCAAGGGCTCCGGGGCCCGAAGGGAGAGGTGCACCCCAATCCACAAGGCGGCGATGGCCAGCGACCCACCGGTCCGGATCAGCACCTGGGGCAGGAACGACGGGTTGAAGAAGGCCGTGAAGAAATCCCGCTCCGGGGTCCAGCGGCCCGTCGTGAGCATGAAGGAGGTGATCCCGGTGATGAGCACCAGGCTGAGCCAGGCCGATGCGGCGTAGATCCAGCCCATCGCCATATGCTCCCGGGGCCGCAGCCGATCCCAGAGGTAATAAAAGGCGAAGGCGGAGACGATCTCCAGGACGAAGACCACCCATTCGGTCGCCCAGACGAAGACGAAGACGTGGATGAGGGCGCTGGTGCTCTCCGGCGCGGTGAGCCCGATGGTCCACCAGATGCCCACCCCGGTGACGGCCCCGAAGACAATCGTGAGCAGCACGAAGAAGCGGGCGAGATCCCGCAGGTAAGCCAGGACGTCCGCCCGACGATGCCGGTAGGCCCACGTCACGCCGTCCGCCAGGAGGAAGCCGCCCCCGACGGCGAACTGCGCAACGATCACATGGGGGATCGCCACCAGGGGGATCAGCATGGGGGCCGTGAGGAAGGGAACCACCCAGACCGGATATTCCATCGGGAATCCGCCTCCGTGGCCATGGGATCCGCCGTCCCGCCCGATCCCTGGCGCGTTGCGATGGCCCCCCTGCCGGTTTCCACCGGTGAATTCCTCTTAAAGCATATCGCGAGATTGGGCGCGCGACCACCGAACGACTACTGAGCCGAAGCGCTCATAGAGGGTGCATCGCTCCGGGATCATCCGCCCAGCTGCACGCGCTTCTGCATCTGGAACATGGAGAGGATCTCTTTCACCGTGGTCGCGTCCTCCGGGCCTTTGTCCTCCCGGATCCACCCCACCACCCGTGGGAAGCGCAGGGCATAGCCGGGCTCCTCATCGGCCCGGCCACAGGTGTGGACCGGCGAGCGGGTGATCTCGTCCGCCAGCACCGTCAGCACATAGCGGGGCTCCACCCATACGTCGGGCTCCAGCAGCGAATCCACGCGGGCCGGCCGGTGCTCCACGCGGATGGCATCCAGCATCTCCCGGAGCCGCACCCATTCCTCCTCGGTGAGGCCGCTGCCGATCTTGGCCACCGTCTTGAAGGTGTCCGAATCGGGATCGTAAACCGCGCCCAGCAGGGCCCCGATGCCGAGCTTCGCCCGCATCCCCCGACCCCGGAAGTAACCCACCACCACGACGTCGATGGTGTCCGTCAGCTCGCCTTTGTAGGAGCGCTTGAGCTTGATCCAGTGGAACCCGCGGGCCCCCGCCTGATAGGGGGCGTCCAGGCGCTTGGCCACGATCCCCTCCATGCCCCGGGCGATGGCCTCGTCGAAAAACCGCTGGATCGCCCGCGGGTCGTCCGTGACGATGCGATCCACCAGGCGGATGCGGCCGTCGGGACGGATCCGCCGGGAGAGGGCCTCGAAGCGCGCGGCGTAGGGCTCCGGGGTGTAATCGTGGCCGTCGGCGTAGAGGAGATCGAAGGCGAACAGGACCAGCGGGTATTCCCGCATCATCTCCTCCACGCCGTGCTTGCGCTTGCGCTGGACCGTCACCTGGAAAGGATAGATCTCGCCGGTCTCCTCGTTGACGGCCACCGCCTCGCCCTCCAGGATGGCCTCCCGGGCGTCGATCTGCTGGCGGACCGCTTCGATGAGCTCGGGGAACATGGGGGTGGTGCGCTCCAGGTTTCGGGAGAAGATCTCCACCCGATCCCCGTCCTTGTGGATCTGACAGCGGAACCCATCCAGCTTCACCTCGACGGCGCACCGGCCCAGCTTCTGGACGATCTCCTCGGCGCTGGGGAGCCGCTCGGCCAGGGCAGGGCGGATCGGATGCCCGACGCGGATGCGGAAGGCGCGGATCCCCTCGATGCCCTGCTCGAAGAGGGTGCGGGCCACCAGGCCGAGGTCGGAGCACAGGTTATACGCCCGCTCCAGCTCCGGGCGCAGGCTGCGATCGCCGGCTATCGCCTTCGACAGGGCGTCCAGGATGGTGGGGTCGCCCACGCCCAGGCGCAGGCGCCCCAGGACGAAGCGGGCGATGTAGCGGGCCTCTTTGGGGGAGGAGGCCTGGAGGAGCTCCGCCAGCATCCCCACCTTGCGCTCCACGCTGCCCTCCCCGGTGGTCTCGGCGATGCGCAGGAGGGCCTCGTAGACCTCCGAGACGCGCAGGCCGGCGGAGCGGGCTTTCCGCTGTCGGAGCAGCTCCTCCACCACCAGCCCCGGATCCCCGCGCTCCTTGTTCAGCCGGCTGACCTGATCCTCCGTTGTCCCGGTGGCCCGGGCGATCGCCCGCAGGATCAGCTTCTCCGCCATGCCGATCTCGATCCCGCGGAAGGGCGGCAGCAGCTGCTCCTGGCAGAAGTAGACCACCTTGTCGATCTCCTCCCGATCGCACGCCCGGAAGAGCTCGCTGAGGATATCGAACATCTCCAGGCGCTTGGTCGTGGCCTCCAACCGCTCGAAATACTCTACCAGCTCCGCGAACCGCATCGGCCGGTCTCCTGATGCTTGAGAATGGGACTCGCACTCTCATGATAATCCAAACGGGCAAGCGGGCGCTCCGCTGCGAGTCGTTGTCCTACAGCGCGCCATGGGGTTCAAGCAGGGCGACTGCCCGCCATCATCCTGGATGACGCAAGGGTTGCAGTGAAAGCCGCTTCGGTAACCCGGAACCCCTGGTTCTCGATGACGCAAAGGGTCGCGACTGAAGCCGCTCCTACAAAAAGATGGGTTCTGTAGGAGGGGCTTTAGCCCCGAACTCTCTGCCCTCGATGACGCAAGGGTTGCGGTGAAGGCTGCTCCGGCAACCCCGAGCTCCTGGTTCTCGATGACGCAGGGGTCGCGGCTGAAGCCGCTCCTACAAAAAGATGGCTGCTGTAGGAGGGGCTTTCGCCCCGAATCTCCGTCTTCGATGACGCAAGGGTTGCAGTGAAAGCCGCTTCGGTAACCCGGAACCCTGGTTCTCGATGACGCAAAGGGTCGCGGCTGAAGCCGCTCCTACAAAAAGACGGTTTCTGTAGGAGGGGCTTTAGTCCCGAACCTCCACCTTCGATGGCGCAAAGGTCGAGGCTGAATCGGAGCCTCTGTTTATCCACATTCGTGTATTCGTGCCTCATTCGTGGACGGCCTTTCTCCCTCGCCACAAGAGGAGATCAGCGTCCGGCCTGAAAGTTTGCCTATAATAGGGATGCTGAGCCTGCATTCATCTTCCAGAACGGTGGATTCCATGAGCGCGTGGAAGCGATCGGCCAAACGGTGGATCCTCGCGCTGTCCCTGGCGGGCTTCGTGCGTTTCCCCTCCCTTTCGATCCCGACGAGTCCCCTTCAGGAGGGTTCGCCGGCGGCATGGGAGATCTCCCTCCGGGAGCTGGGGGTTTCGGAGCCTCTGGTGCTGAGCGCGCCTTCCGGGGAGCAGTGGGTGACGATCCCGGTGCCGCAGGGCCTGCGGCCGGTTGAGCTGACCGGTCGCCTGCGCAGCACGCCCGGCCTGAACGGCGGGCGGCTGGAGATCGGGGATGGCGTGCGCACGTTGACCTGGGTCCCGCTGGGGCTGGCCGAGCGGACGTTGACGGTCGCCTTGCAGGGGGCGCCGGTGACCCGGGGGCGGCTGACGCTGGTGTGGCGGTTGATCCCCCCGCCGCGGCTGGACATCTGCGCGGCGGGCTCCAGCGAGCGGGTGGAGCTGGAGGACCTGCGGGTGCGTCTGGAAGGATCCCCGGAGCCGCCCCGGACGATCGCCGGGTTCTGGCCGTCGGATCTGCGCGCGCTGGAGGTCAACCTTCCCGCAGGTCCCGGGCCGGAAGAGGCGACGGCGGCCTTGCGCCTGGTCGCCCTCGGCGCGCGTTTGGCCGGCCGGCATCCCCTGACGGTCTCCATCCGGTTGGGGGAGGGGTCCTTTGCGGGCGCAGCGGATCCCTGGCGTCGTCGGATCGAGATCCGCCGGGGGGAGGCTCGCCTTCGTCTGCGTTTCGATGCGGAAGGCCTTTTCCCGGCTCTGGAGGTCCAGGCCCCGCCGGAGCGGGTGGTGGAGCTGGCGGAGGGGGTGATCCGGTATGGGGAGGTGATGGCGTTTCCGGAGGTGATCCCGCAACGGATCGCTCCCGCTGAGGAGGGCATATCCGGGCCGGTGACCCTGGCCGAGCTCGGCTGGCCTCAGATTCAGATGCGGGGTTCGGGGCCGATGGAGGCCCGGCTGTTCCTCTCCCAGGCGGATCTCGGCGGCCCGGTTCGAGGGGTGCGCCTGCGCCTCGTCGGCCGCGCCACCCCGGTTCCGGAGGGTGGGACGGCGAGCCTGCTGGTCTTCCTGAACGGGGGGCTGGTGGCGGCGGAACCGCTGCCGGGTGGCGCCTTCGATCGGCGGATCGCGTTTCCGGATGGGTTGTGGCGGCGAGACAACACGGTGATCGTCCGGGTGGATTACACGCCGCCGGGAGGGGAGTGTCGCGTGGGGGTGCATCCGATCACGGTGTTCATCGATGGGCGCTCGAGCCTGGAGTTCCAGCGGGGGCAGAATCTGCCGCCGGGCTTCGAACGCTTTCCGCAGAGCCTGATGCCGGCGTTTGGGGTGGGCCTGCGTCCGCTGAACGCGTCGACCCTTCAGGCGGCGGCGGACCTGGTGGTGCTGTTGCAGCAGGCGACGCATCGTCCCCTGCGTCCGGAGGTGCGTCCATGGGAGGAGGCGGTGCGGACCTCCGGGGGGCTGGTGCTGATCACGGAGGAGGCGGAGGGGCTTGCGGGCCTGGATCTGCCGCTGGATCCCCGTCCGTTTCGGTTGGTGGATGTAGATGGGCGGGAGGGGTTCCGGGTGGATCCGGGGCGCGCGTTTCTGGTTCTGGAGGCCTTCGAGGATCGGGGGAGGGAGGTGCTGGTGCTGACGCGATGGGGGCGGGAGGTGGATCTCGGTCGATGGGTGGAGGGGATGGACCGGGAGCTGGGGTGGTTTGGGTTGCAGGGGGATGTGTGGCTGTGGCCGGTGGGGGGCGAGCCGGTGGCGGCCCGCTTGTTAGGCAAGCCCGTAACCGTCGGTAGCGAACAAACGGTAACAGTTAAGGTTAGTGGAAGGTGATTTGTTTTCCTGCCAGAACTTGGAGGCACCTATCTTGAGGCGCTAACTTTGCCGTTTTCGTTTTATCAGGAAGCACTTCTCCCAAGGCACTGATGCGCAGTTCGCTGAGAAGCAGAACCTTGCAGGTGCGCCGATCCTTTCAGCAATATCGGAGCATTGCCTCCAAAAGATTGGCGACATGCTTGACAATAACGATGAAGTTAGACAAAATTGGGACGGCACTGCTACTTCTCAGCCAAGGGAGGGTCAGCTATGCAAGGGGGTATTAAGCGTTCGCGAAACCCGGAGCGGTGTTATCGTGGCTTCACCTTGATTGAGCTGCTGGTGGTGATTGCGATTATCGCGATCTTGGCAGCCATTCTGTTCCCCGTGTTCTCTCGCGCCCGTGAGAAAGCCCGGCAAAGCACTTGCCTGAGCAATGTCCGCCAGATCAACTTGGCTCTCCAGCAATACACAAACGACTACGATGAACGCTTCCCTGTGGACTTGCCCGAAGCGGATCAGAGTTACTATCGAGGGTATCCTTGCGCCCCCACCAGCAACGGTTATCCCATCCCCACCGTGCCCGATCCCGGTGGTTCGCTCAGCCACTTTGTCAACTGCCCGATTCGCTTCACCCCTTGGACGACGCAACCGTATGTCAAGAACTTTCAGATGTTCCATTGTCCAACCCTGAACAGCCGGGTGGAATACCCGGACTCGCGGGGTTGGGAAGGTTCTTCGCGTGGGCTGGGTGGTTCTTACGCTTGGTTCTGCATGCACTACAATTCGGATGTGGCAGCTTTGGTGGGCTTCATGGCGCAAGTGCGCGGCCTAAATCCCTTGCAAGTCTTGCCCCGCGTGAATGTCTGTGCCCGCTCTCTGGCGGAGAGCAAAAATCCTTCCAACAAGACCGTTTTGTTCTGTAACTCTTTGGTCGCTCATGCGGGGACGACGGAAAGTCGTGTTTACCCACCCCCTTATGGCACGGGACAAGATTCGGGGATGATCATTGGTGGTTTTGCCGATGGTCACGCAAAGGTCATGACGGGCGATTTTGGTCGCATCGTCAGTTGGGGCTTGGAGGAGTTTTGAAGCGTTGGTCAAGCGTCATAAGGGATTCCCAAACGAGCAAGCAAGTCCAGCAGGAAATCGCGAGAGCGGCGGATCTCTTCGTCCAAGTTAGGGATGCGACCGAGGTCTAATCCCACCATGCCACTAAAGCCGTGCTTTTTGAGGGCGAGGAAAACCCCTTCAAAATCCACCGTCCCTCGCCCCAATCCCAAGTGTTCGTTGGTTTTGCTGTCGTTGTCGGACAAGTGCACATAGAAGATGCGATTGCCCAACTTTTCCACGGAAAGAGGCAAGATTTCCTTCTGCGCATGCAAGTGCCCTGTGTCCAAGACGAAGCCGAGGTTAGGGTGCCCCACATGATCGAAGAGGCGCAAAGCAGCATCGGTGTTGCTGACCATTTCACCCACGCGAGGTTCCAAACAGAACTTGAGCCCGGCGTCTGAAGCCTTTTGCGCTAAGGTGCGGAAACTATCCACCATCACTGCCCATTGCTTGGCCCACGAAAACTGTGGGTCCACCTTGACTTTGAACTGGATGCCGAAGTCCACCATTTGCTTGTAGGGAGCGGGACCTTCAAACTCCAACGGGGGTGTGAAAGAGTCCGTCTGAATGGTGGTGCAACCGAAGAAGTTCGCCAATTCGCACGCCAAGTCAAACAACGCCAACGCACGCTGGCGCTTTTCCTCATCCAAACTGACCACATCGGGCAGCACAGGGCAGAAGTTGTCCACGATGAGCCCCAAATCGTCGCACAGCGCTTTTAGGTCGTAGCGGTGTTCGTAAACTTCCCGAAGGTTCTCCTCCCGAACCCCTTCCAACTCCACATACTTGAAGCCCAACGCTTTCATGTCACGGAGCGCTTGCATCGTGTCAGGGATGGAAGGGGGATAGCCGTATTTGCTGATTGCATAAAGCCAACAGCAACCAACCTTAACCATCGCCCTCACCTCCGAAAGGCATTGCCCTTGCCGGTGCTAAAATTCCCAGCGACAGCATAGCACAAGGTTGAAAACGGGGATCACAAGGAGGGGAGTTGTGTGGGGCCCAGTGTTTCGTGGCGCGGCGTGTTTCCTGCTGTCCCAACCCAGTTTCACCAAGACTTTTCAATAAATGTGGAAGCAACCCTCCGCCACATTGATGCCCTTTTGGAAGCAGGCGTGCATGGGTTGGTCATGTTGGGCACGGTGGGCGAAAACTGCTCCGTGGAGTTTGACGAGAAAGTGATGTTGCTTAAAGCCGTCGTTGACCATGTGCAACACCGAGTTCCCGTGCTTACCGGCGTGGCGGAATACACGACTTTGTTGGCGTGTCGGCTGGCGGAAGCAGCGCAAAAGGTAGGTGTGGATGGGTTGATGGTTTTGCCTGCGATGGTTTACAAGTCTGATGCTCGAGAAACCATCACCCATTTTCGCACCATTGCTCGAGCCACCGATTTGCCCATCATGATCTACAACAACCCACCCGCTTACGGCGTAGATACCACGCCAGAGATGTTTGCAGAAATGGCGGATGAGCCGAAATTTGTCGCTATCAAAGAATCGTCTGGTGATTTGCGGCGCTTCACGGACATTGTTAACCTGTGCGGCGACCGTTACATCCTGTTTTGCGGTATTGACGACTTGGTGTTGGAGAGCGTTGCGGCGGGAGCAGTTGGTTGGGTTGCAGGACTGGTCAATGCTTTCCCTAAGGAAGGGATGCGGCTCTGGACCCTGTTGGATCAAGGCGATTTTGAGCGAGCAAGGCAACTTTATCGCTGGTTCATGCCTCTGTTGCACTTTGACTCCCATCCCAAACTGGTGCAATTCATCAAACTGGCGATGGCAGAATGCGGTTATGGGCGGGAAACGGTTCGCCCACCCCGGTTACCCCTTGAGGTCGCTGAACGGGAGAACGCCCTGCGCATCATCCGCAATGCTTTAGCGACCCGACCGAGCCTGTAACTGCAAAGGGAGTGAGGGACAATGGCCGAGTGGGGTTGGTCAGAACGAGTGCAAGTGATTGATTCCCATGCAGGAGGTGAGCCCACCCGCGTGGTCATCAGCGGTGGTCCCAATTTGGGAAAAGGAAGCATGGCGGAACGAAGGGAGGTTTTCCGCTCCCGCTTTGATCACTTTCGCTCCGCTGTGATCAACGAACCGCGCGGTTCGGATGTGCTTGTGGGTGCGCTGTTGTGCGAACCTTCTGATCCAACCTGCGTGGCAGGCGTCATCTTCTTCAACAATGTCGGCTACTTGGGCATGTGCGGGCATGGGACCATGTGCGTTGCCGTCACCCTTGGCTACTTGGGACGCATCACCACAGGCACTTACCGCTTGGAAACTCCTGTAGGCATCGTCACTTTTGACTACGACGGCAAACACACCGTCACCATCACCAATGTGCCCAGTTACCGCTACGCTAAGGATGTAGCCGTGGAAGTAGAAGGCTACGGAGTTGTTAAAGGGGATGTGGCTTGGGGCGGGAACTGGTTCTTCCTTGTGGAAGAGCATGGACAAGAGCTGGAACTGCGAAATGTAGAGCACTTGACAGAGTTCACTTGGTGCATCCGTCAAGCCCTGCAGAAGCAAGGCATCACGGGGGCTGGTGGGGCAGAGATTGACCACATTGAGTTGTTCGGTCCGCCTAAAAACCCGATCGCCAACAGCCGCAATTTTGTTCTGTGCCCCGGTAAAGCCTACGACCGTTCCCCTTGTGGGACAGGCACAAGTGCCAAAGTCGCATGCTTGATAGCCGATGGAAAGTTGAAGCCCGGAGAAATTTGGCGACAGGAAAGCATTGTTGGCAGCCTGTTTGAAGCGTGGGGCGAAGTGTCGGGAGACAAAATCATCCCTCATCTGCGTGGCACAGCTTACATCACGGCGGAAGCCTCCCTTGTGTTTCAACCTGAAGACCCGTTCTGTTTTGGTATCCGCCCGTGATCAAGCAGGCGGGAAGGGAACCGGCTCTCCCTTCGTTGCAGCGGCGTAAATAGCGTCGGTGATCTCTTGGACGAGGAGGGCACGCTCCAAACTGGTTGCTGGTGGTCGGTGTTCCAAAATAGCTTGAGCGAAATCGGCAATGACACCCGCATGCACCATCTCCCAAGTTTCGTCGCCTTGCCACAACACTTTTGGGGTCACCCCTGCTTCCGTCGTGCCTTCACAAAAGAGCACAGCCTTGCCCCTTTCAGGCACCATCCGAAAGCGAAGGGAGCCTCTTTCGCCAATAATTTCCCAAATATCGTCGGAAGTGGTAGGCATGTATTCCCCTCGTTCGTAGGAGAGGGCAATACCTTCGTCAAAAAGCAGGAAAGCGCTGACATGCGTTTCGGCATCTGAGTTAGGGGCAATGTGGGGCTCGAAAGGAGGTGGAACTGTCCACATAGCAGCGGTCACCCACCGGGGGCGCAGTTGCCAGTCAAAGAGAGCGAGCAAGTAATCCAAGTCGTAGCAACCCCAGTTCATCAAGATGCCGCCGCCGTTCAAATCCCGGCGCAACCGCCATGCTGGTGGCGTTGTCTTGGGTGGTCCCTCATCAGGTTTTGCGGCGCGGATGCGGATCAGGCGCAGCCGTCCCATCTTGGCGCTGGCTAAAAAAGACTTGACAACTTGAAAGGATGGCAAAAACTGGTAGCGAGAAGAGCAACAACCAGCAATCAAGTCGCCCTTCGCTGCCAGCATTTGCCGCACTTCTTCCGCGTTCATTGCGACGGGTTTTTCCAGCAAGACATGTTTTCGGTGCGCAAACGCGCGGAGGGCAACAGCGGTCCGCCCTGCTGTTGGGAATGCCAAGATCACTGCGTCTACCTGTGGGTTTTGGAGCAAGCCTTCAGGGTCTGAGTAAACGGCAGGGACAGCGAATGCTTGAGCCACTTCCCGAGCCGCTTCCTCTCGAAGATCTGCCACTGCGACCAAGCGTAGGTTGGGTATCTGCGTTGCTTGTTGAGCGTGAACTCGTCCAATCACTCCGCAACCAATGATCCCTAACCGCACCTCTTCCATAGCAAGCCCACCTTCTTCAAAAAAATTTGCCCTTGCCAGTGTCATGGACATTTTGGCACTGACAAGGGCAAAAGGGGCGAGGGGGCAACTTCCTCGGGTTCAATTGGAAATTGCCATGCGCTTGTTCCAAACTTGATTTAAGACGCGGCGAAGTTGTTGGTGAGTGGCGGGTTTGGTCATCACGGCGTCAATCACATCCCGCACCTCTTCGTGACGGATGCGGAAGCCCCATCCAGAAAGCAAAACCACAGGGGTTTCAGGAGAGATGGCTTTGATATTTCGGGCAACGGTCAACCCGTCCATGCGAGGCATTCCTAAGTCTGTGATGACCAGGTCAAAAGGCTGTCCTTGCCTTTGGGCAGTGCGGAATTTCTCCAATCCTTCTTCGCCGTCAATGGCGGTAGAAGTGAGATGCCCATCTCGTCGCAAGAGGAGTGAAAGGGTTTCCCGCACGGACGGTTCATCGTCAATGACCAACACCCGCAAGGAAGGCACAACGCCCTTGGGCAGTTCCACACTCAGCACAGTGCTGCTGGGGAACCAAAGGCGAACGGTAGTGCCTTTGCCCGGCTCGCTGTCTATCTCCAAAAAGCCTTCGTGCCGTTGGACAATCCCGTAAACGGCTGTTAAGCCTAACCCACTGCCGCGTTCGCCCTTAGTGGTGAAGAAGGGGTCTATGGCGCGGCGTTTGGTTTCCTCGTCCATCCCAATGCCAGTGTCTTCCACTTCTACTACTGCCCAGACTCGTCCACTTCGTTCCCTTTGGTAGGTGCGGAGGGTCAAAGTGCCTCCTTCTGGCATAGCATCCACTGCGTTGAAAATAAGGTTCACGATGGCTTGGCGAATTTCGTTGGGGATGCCAGAGAAGAGGGGAATGTTGTCAGCAAGTTCCAGTTGGGGCACGATTTCAATGCCTTGCTCCTGTGCCATGTTGAACCAACGGGGGCGGGTCATCATCAAAGCATCTTTGCAAATCCCGTTGAGGTCTACGGGCTCCAACACCTCTTCGCCACTGCGGGTGCGGTAGAACTCCCTCATCCGCTGCACCGTCGCTGCAATGTCGTTAGCGGACTTGAAAATTACCTCTGCTGCATCGTGCACCACCGGATCACTGTGTTCCAGAAGGATTTCAGCAAACCCTTGGATAGGGACCAAGGCGTTGTTGATGTCATGGGCAATCCCGCTGGCAATTTGCCCCAGGGCGCGCAGCCGCTCTTGCTCCACCACCCGATCCTGCAGCCCCCGCAATTCTTCGTAGGCTTGTTGGACTTGTTGGAACAACAAAGCGTTGCGGATAGCGATGGACAAGTAATCGCAGAAGGAATTGAGAAAGGCAACATCCTCTTCACCGAAGGGGGCACCTTTTTGGCACACCATGATGATCCCCCAAAGGTGCGAGGAGTCGCCAATTCCCCGCAGGAGGATGGAGCGGTAGCCTAAGTCGCTCAAGGCTTTAATGGAGGACCCAACTCCCTGTTGCAAGTCTTTGATCAGGATGGCTTCTCCAGAATAAAGACGCTCTTCTAAGATCGGGAAACCCCGAGGCTTAAGGATGTTTCCTATGTTGAGCCGCAAGAGACTCATGATGTTTTGAGCAACTTCGTTAGCACCCTCCAAAACCAAATTGCTGTCATCTGTTTGACTTCGGAAGACCAGAACCGCTCCATCAGGGTAAAGGTGGCTCATCTCACTGATGGCGACTTGCAAGATACTTTCAACATCCAATCGCATGATTAAAGCCCGGGAAGCCGCTTGCAGTGACTGCAACCGTTGCTCCAGTCGGACCTGCTCCGTGATGTCCAAAACGAAGCCCTCGTAGTAGAGCACTTCTCCTGATGTCCTATCCCTAACTGCCCGTGCCCACTTGGTGACCCAACCAATGCTTCCATCTTTTCGCTTGATAGGGTAGCGATAGTTCGCTACAAAGCCCTGTTCTCGCATCAGTTGCTTAAATCGCTCCCGGTCTTCGGGGTTCAGGTAGATCTGGGTGGTGATGTCCAGCGACATCAGTTCCTCCACGCTGTCGTAACCGTTGATGCGCGCTAAGGTCTCGTTTGCCATAAGGAATCGCCCCTCGGGAGTGCTGCGATAGATGCCCACCACAGCGTTTTCAAAGAGCTGGCGGAAATCTTGTTCGGAACGGCGCAACTGTTCTTCCGCTTCTTTACGGACTAAGGCGAGGGCAAAGTGTTGAGCAATCGTCTGCACCAAACGAATTTCTTCTTCGGTGAAGGACCGAGGCTGATGGCAACAAAGATGCAGTTTGCCCCTTAAACGGTTCTGCCAAGCAATAGGCACACACAAGATGGCTCGGATCCCTTCATCGGCAATCGCTTGCTTAAGGGGGTCTGGAAGTTGCGCACTGGCAATGTCAGGGATGACAACCGGGCGAAATGCATCGCTTTCCAAGGCCCAAGGGGAGAATGAATCCACCGTTGTGCAATACGCTTCGGAGAGACTCTCTTGTGCTTTCACTGTTAAGCCGTCCGCTTCCATCAAAGCGACCAAACCCCCCTCTGCGCGGATGGCTTTCATGGCGCCCTTGAGGACTTCTTTTGCGGCCTGCTCTGTGCTCTCGTATCTTTGAAGAGCAGCGGTTAAGTGGTAGAGGACACTCAATTGCTCCAACCGTCGGGTGAGCAAATCTTCGGCTTGTTTCCGGGCGGTGATGTCTTGGACGAAGCCCTCAAAGTAGCGGACGGAGTCGTCGGGATTGTAAACAGCGCGCCCGCTAATGGCAGCCCAAATGACTCTTCCGCCCCTGCGCCGCAAGGGGACAACGAAGTGGTGAACTACCCCCTTGGTCAAGAGCATCTGCACAAAGTCCTGTCGGTGTTGCGGGTTGAGGTAGACCTGGGTTGCAAGATCCGTTACGGAAGCAATGAGTTCGTTCGGGTCTTCGTAACCCAACATTTGGGCTAAAGCGGGATTTGCCAGCAACAAGCGTCCTTCTGGAGTGCTTCGGTAGATGCCAACGGTGGCACCTTCAACCAGCGCACGGAATTGGCGCTCCTGTTCCCATTGCCGCTCTATAGATCGCTGTCGTTCAATAACGCTGCCCAACAAACTGGCAGCGATCCTCAGGGTCGCAATGTCCTCTTCGTTCCAAGTTCGCTCTATGCGTCGGGCGCTGAATCCCAAGATACCCCACCAATAACTCTCAACGAAGATGGGGGCAACGAGCAGGGCTTTGACCCCCCGCTCCTCGTAAAATTGGCGGTAAGGTTCGGGCATCAGCCGAATCAACTCTACAACAATTTCCCCCCGCTCCATTGCTGCAAGGTGGTGGGGAGCAGCGACAAGGTTCAGGGGGAAGTGCCAATCCCCTTCCTCGTTCAGTTCTTCGGCACTCCAGATGCCCAAACAACGAAGGTTTTGTTCGCCGCTTTCAGAAGTTTCCAGTTGAAGGCAAAAGGCTCTGTCTGCCTCTGCTGCTCTTCCCAAATCCTCCAAGAAGACCGGCAATACCCCTTGCCAATCGGTGCTAACCAGCATTTGAAGGGCGATTTGGGAGAGGGTAGCAAGGTAGCGTTCACGGCGCTGTTGGTTGGCTTCCAAGAACAACCTCGCTGTTAAATCGGCTACCTCAGCAACAAAGGTAATTTCTTCCTCTAACCAATGGCGATGCTCCTTGTGCTCAAAGCAAACAATACCGATGATTCGCCCTTCAGCGCGAACGGGGGCATCTATGGTGGAAGCGATCCCATGAGGGAGCCAGTAGTCTTCTGCTAACTCCGCTGTGCGCGGGTCTTCTGTGACGGAGGACACAGCAACAACACGCTCGTTCTCTAAGGAAGCCAAATAAGTCATTCGGTGTCCGAGATTAAGGGTTTCACCTACCAAGGCTTCCGCATCTTCCCCGTCAGCAGCCAAGCAGTGAATGTGCTGGCGATTAAGGGTGACTTGCCAAACGCTTACTCTACTCACACCCAAGACTTGGCGAGAAGCCTGAGCGATGCGTTGCAGTTGTTGCTCGAGATTATCCTTTGAAGACAACTCTTTAGACAATTGCAAAAGGGCTTTCTGGTATTGAGAAGCGCGTTGGCGGGCTAACTCTTTCTCTTCCCAGTCCGCCGCCATGCCTATGAGCATCCCGGCTTGCTGCCGGACCAACTCCAATGCTTGCCGCTCCTCTTCTGAAAACCCTTCACCAGCGGTGGCAACAAAGAGGGCACCAATGGGCTTTCCTTCCATGAACAAGAGGGCACACCAACCTTCTTTAAGGGCAAGAAGGTTTTGGAGGGACCGCTTCATTTTTTCAGGAAGGCTTTCGCCAAAGAAGAACCACCAATCGGGACGAGAGCAGGAGGTGCTATTCTCCAATTCCTCCAAAGCTGAAGGGGCAAAGGATAGGGAGAGGAGCATGTCTACCTGCTCGTGCCTCGCAAGTGCTTCCCGAAGGAGCCTGGAAGGAGCAAACCCCGTAAGCCGATAAGCGCCGCTTTTGCTGTCCAGTCGGAAAACGAACGCCAAGGAAAAACGGAATTCACGGATGATCGCCTCTGCCAGTTCCTGGCAAAGGGCTTGGATGTCTCGCGAAGCCATGAATTGGTCCGAGAGTTGTTCAAAAATCTCCGTAAGTTTCAACGCAAGGGTGGAAGAAGGAGCAGGGGCAATCGCCCGAACCGATTTAGCAACAGCCCAAAAAGCAATCAAGAGAAGGGCCAACAGGAGCCAGCGAAAAGTCCAGATTTCAAGAGCTACTGCGTTTGCTGGCACAAAAGCAACCAGTTGCGCTGGGAGTTCCTTCAAAGGGAAAGCAAAGGTGGTCACAGGAGCGCTTCCTTTCCCCGCTGTGAGCCGCACAAGGGGTTTCCCCTCAAGAGTTTGCAGTTCCCAAATGCCTAAAGAGGTTGGGTCTTGAAGCAAATTGACCAACTTTGATACCCGAAAAACGAACCACAGTTGCCCTGGAGGAGGGTTCCCTTCCAGAGGGACGCCAATCCCCAAAAGCGCTGGACTTTTATCGGTCTCGGGGAAAAGAGCAATGCGGCAGGGGAAAAAGTTCATGCTGGCCTGCCATGTTGCACGCTTCAGCGAAAACTCCAACCCTGCCGGCGTAGAAGCCACAGGGCGACCTTGCCGGTCCAGCAAAACCCACCAGTCCGCCCCCGCAGAGCGCCGCATCTCGTCCACCCAGCCCTCTACTTGCCTCCACAACTTTTGCCTTTTTTCAGGCACCAAAAGTTCTTGGCAAATGCTGATGTGCCGCTGGAAGAGGATTTGTTGAGCGGTTGATAGCAGAAAAAGGTCCCATTGCTTTGCCGCCTGTTGGACAAGTTGTTGCTGAGATTGATGGTAAACCCGGTAAGCGAACAGCCGGGCAACCCAATCGGCTACGCCCACCGCAAGGGCGACGATCAGAATGGTTCCCCAAACTTTGTGCCACCTTTTCCAGTGTGCCCGCATCATTCCGATCAGCCCCTTAAGGGGGTTGTTTTTACTTAAGTTTAGTAAAGTCCACACGAAAGCGCAAGGGACAAAGTCACACTAAACGGCACTGGGGCAGGCGGGCTTGCCAGGCGCTACAGAGGCTGCCCATAAATCCAATCGGACAGAGCAGCACTGTCTTTTATCTCCTGCTTTCCCTCACTTAGGGGGCAACCTAACGCCCAAATTGGGGCAAACACTGGGGCGAGAGGGAGGCTAACGCCCTGAAGAGGATCTGAACGCTGATGGCATTCGCATGCCAACCTTTTTCCCCGGTGATGCGGGGTGCCCCGATGGCTTTGGGTCGTGTTAGCGGTAGCTTTGCTGTGGTCATGGAGCCTTTACTTGGTGGGTTGGTGGCTCACGCCTGAGGGCAGTCGTTACTTTTGGGTCACCTTTGATGTTTCGGACTACAACGCCCACCTCCGTTGGGCGCGGCAAGCCTACGAGGGCAAAGCTCGTTTCGTCAACCTCTTTACCACTGAACACCATCAACCCCGCACCTTCAACCTTCACGATTGGTTGGTAGGCAGGTTGTCTCGTTGGACAAATCTCTCCCTTCACTTCAGCATGCGTCTTGTGCACATGGTTGGGGTCATTGTCTTTGTGCTGGCAGCGTGGTGGTTGTCCTTGCCTTTCCTTAGTTCGGAACAGCAGCGCACCTATCTGCTCATGCTTTGCTTCCTTGGCGGGTTCATTTGGTTGGCGATGCCTGAAGCCAACACTTTCATGGCATTAGCGACCATGTCGTGGTTCGTGTGGGGGAAGGCGCTGGTCACTATTTTGGTCGGCTGTTTTGTTCGTCTGTGTGGCGAAAATCGTTCACCTTCGTCCCTTTTCCTTCGTCCCCCCTCCCAGATCAAAACGTTCGCACCTGACAGCATTTCCGCAGTTTTAGTAGCGGTTTTGGGCATAGTAGCGGGTTTATTAGTGGGCAACATTCATCCTTACGCTTTGGCGCCATTAGGCTATGCGTTAGTCCTTTGGCTTGGAGGGCAGTGGTGGTTTAACCGAACAAGCGGAACATTTCGCACCCTTGCTCGCCCCTTGCTTCTGATCATTCTTTTGTTTGCGCCTGGTTTCCTTAGTGCTTTGTGGCAGGCGTGGGCGATTTGGGGCGACCCTGTTTACCGTGCCGAGTTCTTGCTACCTTTGGAAACGCCTCCTCCCTGGGATTTCGCCCTCAACTACGGGGTGTTTTTGCTCCTTGCGCTCCTTGGTGTCGGTCATTTCCTTAGGGAGCGTCCTGCCTCTGGTGAAAAGTTGTTTCTTGTTGCTTGGTTGTTGGGGGGCTTTTTAGCGGTTTACCTAACGCCGACAGCGCAGCCCCGCAAGTTGATTGAAGGGGTTCATGTGCCCATGTGCCTCTTAGCGGCTTGGGCTTGGCATCAATTGGTGCTCCCTCGCACCGTCGCTATCCGTCGCCATCCAATCCTCGTGCTTTTGCTCGTTGGTGGTATCACCCCTCTTACCTTCTGGGTTTCGCAGGTGCGCAATTTTTTGCACAACGAAGAGATTGCTCTGCACTATGGAGGAGTTCCTTTTTACCTTCGCCACGATCACTTACGGCTAATAGAGTGGATAGCAGCGAACACGGAGCCTGATGGGGCGATTCTGTGCCATTACCCGTTAGGCAACTACATCCCTGTGCTTACGGGGCGGCGTGTGTTTCTCGGTCACTGGGGGGGCACCCTGGGGGTCCAAGAGAAAGTCCGCATTGCCCGCCAACTCTGGCGAGGCGAACTGTCTCTTGAAGACGCTCAAGCCGTGTTTCGAAAGCACGGTTTGCGCTACGCTATCGCTACCCTCTACGAACGCCACGCCACCAAGCCGCCCCATCGTCCTGAGGAGTGTGCCCAGTTGCCCGAACACTTTCGCCTTGGTAAATACGGTGTGCCAGTGTTTCGTGTGGGTGACGCTGTCGTCTACAGACTGCATCGCTGAAGCAAATTCCTGTTTACAGTGGCTTCGGAAAGGCGTGCTCTCGGGGGGTCATTGGAACAGGCTTAGGAGAAGGAGCATGGAGAGCAGCCCCGTTGTGAATCCCCACGCTGTTTCGTTGCGGCTGCTTCGGGTGAGGCTTTCGGGAACCAGGTCCAAAATCGTCAAGAAAATCATTGCGCCACTGGCGAACCCTAAGCCAAAAGGCAGGAAGGGATGGAAGTGCACCGCCAGCAAATAGGCAGGCACAGCTAACAAAGGTTGGGGCAAACTGGAGAGCACAGCATACCAACCGCACTTGACCAACGAGACACCCTTAGGATGCAAAGTCAGGGCTAAGGCAAACCCTTCTGGGATGTTGTGCATGGCAATGGCGAGGGCTAACATGAGCCCGATGACAACCTCTCCCGTCGCAAATCCCACCCCAAGAGCGACCCCTTCAGGCATGCTATGAGCAAAGAGGGTGAGGAACAACAGCCACGAACGACGGGCATCTGCTCCACTTAGGTGGGCGAACGGGAGGTCGTGATTCGTCAACCGGTGGGCAGCCCAAGCAATGAACAGGGCACCTATCAGCAATCCCGAAAACACTAACCCGATGTGTCCATTTGTCCTCGCTTCGTTATAGGCAAAAATGCTTGCGGCAACCATCATCCCACCTGCAGCGGCAGTTAAAATCCCCTGCCATCGTTCAGACACTTGTGGAAAAAGCGCAAAGGGCAGCACTCCTAAAGCTGTTGCTAAATCCGACAGCAAGGCGTAGCCTAAAACCGCCCAAACCATGTGTCTCACCGTCCTCAATGATGGCATGCTTCAGAAGCCAGAGATAACCCGTTCACCCAGATGTTGCACTCAAAGGGGATGCTGCCCTAACCATAGCAGCGAGGGGACCAGATTGCGGAAGACATTGCCTGATGATAAGACTGGTGAGCGAACAATGACACGGAAACGAGCGAAGGTGGCTCAACGAGGTCGGTCGGAAAAGCCGGTTCTACCCAGCCCTTGGGTTGCTGTCTTAGCAAGGGAACAAACCCAACACCGGGTTTCCCTGCTTTTGCTTGTCCTTTTCCCAACCGTTTTGCTTTGGTCGGTGCTCTTTAGTGGGAAGACTTTGGTGCCTGCAGACTTGCTATTGGTGATGTCGCCGTGGCGTCGGTTCGCTGCGGAACGCTTCCCCGAGTTTGACCGAGTGAAGGCGCCGTTGTTAGATGTCTTGCAGCAATACTATCCATGGCGCAAGTTCTACGCCGAAACCTTGCGTCAAGGTGAATTGCCTCTTTGGAACCCTTACATGTTCTGCGGCTCCAGTTTCGTAGGCAACGGCATGTCTGCCATTTTCTACCCGCTCAACTTGTTGTTCGTTGTTTTGCCTGTTGAGGTAGCCTTTGGTTGGGTAGCGTGGCTGCACTTGGTGTTGATTGGGGTCTTTCTGTTTGGTTTTTTGCGGTGCTTCGTTGCGCCTATTCCCGCCTTGGCAGGGGCTGTTGCGTTTCAATTCTGCGGTTTCTTTGTGGCGTGGTTGGCATATTTGCCTTTACTGACTACTGCCACTTGGCTGCCGGCTGCCCTTTGGGCTTACGAAGCCACAACAAATTCAGGCAGGTTTGAGCGTTTGCCTGCGGTTTTGCTTCCGTCGTTCTGCTTAGGCATGGCGCTCTTAGCGGGGCACCCGCAAATTGGCTTTTATGTCCTTTGGGCATTCTGTGTCTATTGGTTGCTGCGAACCCTGTGGTTTGTCGTTTGGCGAAACACAAGGTGGCGAGAAGCCTTTGGAGTTGGTGGGCTCTCTTTGGTTGGTGGGATTGCCTTTGGTGCTCCTCAACTGCTGCCCCTCATAGAGATGGCACAAATCAGTTTTCGCAGTGGGGTAGAAACTAAGGCAGCTGCGGTTGCTAACCGTTTGCCAATTGACCAATTTGCGCGCTTGTTTGTTCCTGCTTTCTTCGGCGATTGGCGCAGCGGCACCCACTTCCTTTGGGACTTCGCCCGCTTCAACTTTGTGGAGCGAACGGGTTACCCCGGTGTCGTAGCGTTTCTGTTGGGGATGGTTGGGCTAATAGCAGGTCCCTTTGCGCTGTTGGCAGCAAAGAAGCAAGTAACTGAAAGGGAGCAACAGGGAACATCCCTTGCGCCTTCTATAAAAACTGCCGATCCCGAAGGGCTTCCCTGGCTTTCCCTTGTTGGTGCCGTTTTCGCTGTGGTTGGTATTCTGGCAGCGTCGGTGCCCACAGTGCATCGCTTCATGGCGCTGGGTTTGCCTGGCACTCAAGCCTTTGTGGGAATCTCGCGGGCTTTGTTCCTGTTTGACTTGGGTGTTGCTCTCCTTGGCGCTGTTGGGCTTGAAGCGCTTATGCAACGGCAATTGAACCAACGCTTGATGCTTGTCTCTGTTGGTGCCGGTTTGGTCTTCATGGCAGCCTGCGTTAGCCACAGCGTAAACGCTCACGCAGCAACCGCTCTGCATCCCTTATTGCGCGATTTTACGCTCCAACAAATCTATCGGTGGTTGGCTCTTCTAACGGTAGGCGTTTTGGCAATTTTCGTTGCTGTTCGGTTGCCATCTCTCAACCCGTTGGCAACGGCAATTTTGCCGCTAATCGTTGCTACAGACATGTTGCTGTTTGCGTGGGATCAGCATCCGAGTGCAGATCGGCGAATGGTGTTTTTCGAAACGCCGTCGCTGCGTTGGCTTCAACAAAACTTAGGATCGCAGCGACTCGTGACGGTGGGCACGGATGCCTTGCGTCATTGGACACCACCCAACACCCTGATGGTTTATCGGCTTCGGGATGCGCAAGGTTCGGATTCGTTGATGACGATGCGAATTTTTCGCCTCCTGCAAACTTGGGATCGCAATTCACCTCTCCACCGGGCTTTCGCTGTGCGCAATTTTGACTCACCTTTGTTGGACTTAATGGCAGTGCGCTACATCGTGGCGGCAGAGCCTTTGTCTGCCAATGAGCGGAAAGGCTTGCGCCTCGTTCACGATGGGGATTTGTGGGTTTACGAAAACGAGGGGACACTTCCACGCTTGTTCCTTGCCTCCGAAGTGCGTTGGGCGCAGACACCTCAAGAAGCACTACGGTTTCTTCGTTCACCTCAGTTTGATCCTCGCCAAACAGTCGTCTTGGAGCAACCGTTTTGGCAACCATCCACCGATTGGGAAGGCTATTTGGCATTTTGGAAGCGGGAGCGGCAGAAAGCTCTACCATCGGCTTTGCCTTCCCCTCTTGAGCCCGCTATTTCTGGAGAAGGCTGGCAGGAAGGCATCAACCACCTACGCGCAGTCGTCCAAGTTCCTCGCCCCAGTGCCCTCGTGGTCGCCGATGGGGCTTATCCCGGCTGGCAAGCGTTCGTCAAGAGCCGAACGGAGGCGATCGGAGGCTGGGAACCGTTGCCCGTGTTTGTTGCCAACTACGCTTTTCGTGCCGTTTTGTTGACCTCGGGAGAAAAGGAGGTGGCTTGGGTTTATTACCCGAGCAGCGTAGCGGTCGGACTGTTCCTCAGCCTCAGCGTTGTCAGCATTTGGGTGGCTCTTTGGAGTTACCGTTGGGTGCAGCGACTTTGGGGATAAGGGTGCGTCTTCCAAAGCACCTAAAAGCAATCCCAACACGCTGTAAGAAAGCGAAGATGGTGCACTGGAAGATGCGCCTTCTAAAAATGGTCGCTGTCATGCTTTGATAAAGCGTGGCATTGTTTAAGAGCAATCAAGAAGGCAAGGTGTGTGACGGAAGCGATGGGTTGGGTTCGAGATTTTTATCGGGACAAGGTATTGCTGGTCACGGGAGCGACGGGGTTTTTGGGCAAGGCGTTGGTGGAAAAGGTATTGCGGGTGCTGCCTGAAGTGCGCCGCTTGTATCTACTGGTGCGGGGAAAGCGGTTGCCCAATGGGTCATGGTTGAGCGCTCAAGAGCGGGTTCGGCAGGAATTGCTGCGCTCCGCCATCTTTACGACCCTGCGGCACCGCTACCAAGATGCCTTTGATGCTCTCTTCGCTGAAAAGGTCGTGGTGCTGGAAGGCGATCTGGTATCCGACGATTTGGGGTTAGACCCAAGCACCTACGATCAGGTAGCAATAGACACTGACATCATCATCAACAGCGCAGCAATTGTCGCTTTTGATGAGCGGTTAGACCGTGCCTTGACAATGAACACTTTAGGTGTTCGTCGCCTCTTGCGGTTTGCCCATCGGGGGAAAGTCTTGCGAGCAGCCGTAGGCGCTCCACCTCCCATCTTCGCTCACATCTCTACTTGCTATGTCTGTGGCATTCGCAACGGCATCATCCCGGAAGAAGCGCCCGATCCTAACGGGGTGGAAGAGGAGATTGAAGAGCTACAGCAACTGTGCCGGACAGTGGAAGAACAGGTCGGTGAGGACGAATCGCCACCTATTCGCGAACGAGCGTTTCGGGAAGCAATCGTGGAGGAAGGGATGCGCCGCGCCAAAGAACGGGGGTTCAACGATACCTACACCTACACTAAATGGTTGGGCGAACGGCTATTGGCAGCAGAATGTGGGGATTTGCCCGCCCTTATTTTGCGCCCTGCCATCATAGAAAGCACTTTGCGGGAACCTGAGCCGGGTTGGATTGAAAACCAACGGATGGCAGACCCGCTAATCATCGGCTTCGCCAAGCGGCAATTGACCGATTTCCCTGGCGATCCGGACTGCGTGGTGGATTTGATCCCTTGTGATTTCGTGGTCAACGCTGTCTTCGCTGCGATTGCTGCTCTCGGTCAGGGGCTTTGGTCGCCAAAACAAGGGACAACAGACACAAAACCCCTCGTCATCCAAATTGCGACCAGCACTCAGAACCTACTCACTTTGAGGGATGTGGTGAAGTGGTGTGTGGAGTATTTTGAGCACCAACCCCTGTTGGATCGGGATGGGCGACCACTGAAGGTGAAGCCTTGGACTTTGCCGTCTCTCCAGCGCTACCAACAAAGCTTGAGGCGGCAGAAGTTTTGGGTGGAGAGGCAAGAGCGATTGGCGCAACGGTTTGCCTTCCTTCCCTTCGCCCGTGCGTGGCAACGACGCCTCAGCGTGATCAAGGGGGCAATAGAACGGCTGGAATACTTCGTTGGCATCTACGCCCCTTACACCCACATGAAGGCGAAGTTTGCCACAGAGAATTTGCAGCGCTTGTGGTCCCTCTTGAACGAAGATGACCGACGCACCTTTGCCTTTGATGTCACCACGATTGACTGGCGTCACTACCTACAGGAAGTGCACATCCCGGGGTTAAAACGACACATCTTGCGAATCGCCGAGGACAACGGAGCATCTGAGCACATTAAGACTTTGCCGGACTTATTAGCTCATGCTGCTGCGCGGTTTCCAGACAAAGTCGCACTTCAACATAAGAGGCGTGGTGGATGGGTGCGCTACACCTATCGGCAGTTGTGGCAATTGGCACAAGCCAACGCCCGCTGGTTGTTCCGCCTCGGTGTCCGGCGGGGTGACCGGGTGATTGTCTGCGGGGACAACTGTCCTGAGTGGGTGATTGCCTATTTCAGCGCTTCCTGCTTAGGCGCAACTGTAGTGCCGCTGGATCGTCAGTGGCGCCCCGAAGAAATTGCTCGGATTGCCGAATTCGTGGAAGCCAAAGCCGCATTGATTGGCGACAATTTGGTCCAGCCTATTCAGGATGCTTTCCAAAGAGCGGAGGTCTATTGCCCTATTATTGCCTTTAGCCAATTAGCGCAACCGCAGGAAGAACCCTCCCTTTCTCAAAGCAGCGATGAGGGACTGTTTGCCGAACCAATAGACCCAGAAAGCGTTGCGTCCATCATCTTTGTGACAGGACCAACGGTAGAGCCGCGAGGGGCAATGCTGACCCATCACAACTTCTTGAGCAACCTGCGGGCAATCGTCAAGGTGTTGCCTCCTATGCAAAACGACCACTGCCTTTCTGTGTTGCCGCTCCATCACGCCTTCGCTTTCACTGGAGAGTTGTTGGTGACTTTGTGGGCGGGAGCAACTATCACCTATTTGGAAAACCTGCGGTCGCGCACTGTGTTGGAGACGATGAACGAGGTAGGGGTCACTGCCCTCATTGGGGTGCCAAGGGTGTTTCAGATTTTGCACGAAGCCATCCATGCAGAAGTGCGTCGGCAAGGCAAAGGGGCATGGTTTCTTTTCAACGCGCTCAAGGTCATTAGCCGATGGTGGTTGGCGTTGACCGGGCACAACCTTGGTCGTCGCCTCTTTGCTCCCGTTCATCGGCGGTTTGGTGGCAAGTTGCGGTTGTTGGTAAGTGGCGGGGCAGCGTTACCTCCTTCCATATTTGACGATTTCATTGCCATGGGCTTTTTGCTTTGCGAGGGGTATGGCTTGACAGAAGCCTCGCCAGTGGTCACCGTCAACCCTCCAACTTGTCCCAAGCGGGGGTCCGTAGGGAAACCGCTGCCGGGGGTGGAAGTCGTCATCGCACACCCAGACGAACGGGGTATAGGAGAGGTTTTGGTGCGTGGACCTAATGTTTTTGCAGGATACTTCCGTAATCCCTTGGCAACAGAGCGGATGTTGCGCGACGGTTGGCTCCACACTGGGGATTTGGGGCGTTTTGACCGAGATGGCTACCTCTACATCACGGGGCGGCTCAAAGAAGTGATTGTCACCGCTGCCGGAAAGAATGTCTATCCCGAAGAAGTGGAGCGCAAGCTGGCAGGGATTGCTGGCGTTAAGGAGTTATGTGTGGTGGGAATGTGGGACGAGGAGACCATGGGCGAGCGACCTCATCTGGTTGTTGTGCCCGAACCAGATTGGATGGAAACACCTGAGCGGTTGCAGCAGTTTGAAGCCCATGTCCGACAAGAAGTGCAGCAGCGATCAGCTTCTCTGGCATCCTATCAACGCATCGCTCAAATTCACATTCTTACGGAAGAGCTACCCAAGACAGTGGCACTGGCGCCTGACCGTGCAGCTGTGCGAGCAATGCTAATGGCGAAGGGGGAACGCAGTGAACAAGTTCTGGCTGCTCCCCCAACGCTTGGTAAAGGCGCATCTCCTGAAGTCCCAAAGCCCTTATTGGAACAAGTGGTGACCCTCCTCTCGCACTTGACCAATCAGCCTAAGGACCACATCACAGCTGCAACTCAATTGGAGGAGTTAGGGGTAGACTCTCTGTTGCGAGTGGAGTTGATGGCGTTGTTGGAATCTCATTTCCGCGTATCGTTGCCAGAGGGGGCAGTTGCCTCTGCCCAGACAGTGGGGGAAATCGTGGAGTTGTTGACAGAACGGTTGGGGGGATCTGTTCCAGAAGCGCCCTTACCCGAAAACGGTTCGGCTCTCGTGATCACGCGGTTAATCACTCCTGAGACAAAACAAGAAGCGGAGCGATGGTTGCGGGAAACAACCTTTCAAAAATGGGCACGCCGCCAAATGCAACGGTGGCTTAGTTGGAGTTACCGCCGTTGGTTCTCGTTGGAAGTGACTGGGTTGGAGCATTTACCTGAAAAGGGTCCTTTCATCATCGCAGCCAACCACGCTTCTCACATGGACACAGGAGCCATTTTGGTGGCGTTGGGGGAGAGAGCGCAAGACCTCTTCGTGCTTGGGGCTCGAGATTACTTCTTCAGCAGCCGGTGGCGAGGTTGGTTCTTCCACACCTTCCTTCGAGTAGTGCCTTTTGACCGCACGGTTAACCCTCTGGAAGGGTTACGCCTCGCTGCCGCTATCCTCAACGAGGGCTACTCACTCCTCATCTTCCCAGAAGGCACCCGTTCGGTCACAGGAAGGCTGCAGCCGTTCAAGCCCGGGTTAGGGATGTTAGCCGTAGAAACGGGTGTGCCCATTGTGCCTGCCCTCATTGAAGGCACTTTTGAAGCGTTGCCCAAAGGGCGATTGTTGCCCAAGCCTCATCCCATTCGGGTCACCTTCGGCGAACCCGTGCTCGTGGAATTCATCATCCCCACAAGTTCCCGCTCAGTGGAACGACGAACCCTTTACCAGCAGGTAACGGATGCGGTGCGCCAACGCATTGAAGCCTTGAGGGATCGGTGAGGTGCAGGGGAAGGGCAAAATTTGAGAAGGATCAGGAACCTACCCGTTGTGAAGCCGTATGATGGCTTTCAGAACTTGAGCGATTGACCGGTGAAGCAGTCGGGACTTAGGTCCCGAAGGAGGCGGTCAGAATGAACTATCCTGTTTGGGAAGTGCCCTTCTTGGGCGGAGGAATGCTGATCGGGCTGATTGCAATAGCCCATGTGTTTATCGCCCACTTTGCGGTAGGTGGCGGGTTGTTCCTTCCCCTGACTGAGTGGAAAGCCTACCGAGAAAACGATCCCCGACTTTTGGACTATGCCAAGCGACACACCCGCTTCTTTGTGCTCATCACCTTGGTGGCAGGGGCGATCACAGGCGTGGGGATCTGGTGGACTATCGGATTGGTTCATCCGGCTGCGACCCGAACCTTGCTGTTGGTCTTCGTCTTCGTCTGGGCAACAGAATGGGTGATGTTCTTCACGGAGATTGCGGCAGCGCTGATTTACTACTACGGCTGGGACCGCCTCTCGCCCCAAAGGCACATGCAGGTCGGTTGGGTCTACTTTGCAGCGGCGTGGTTGTCCCTGTTCCTCATCAACGGTATCCTTACTTTCATGCTAACGCCTGGTCAATGGTTGCAAACTCGTTCGCTGTTCCATGCCTTCTTCAACCCAACGATGCTGCCTTCCCTGTTTCTCCGCACTTTGGTGGCGGTTGCCTTGGCAGGGATTTTTGCTTTGGTCACAGCAACCCAGTTGCAGCCGGGAGATTTGCGGGAGAAGATGGTGAAGTGGGCAGCTCAATGGTTGCTACCCCCAGGCCTGTTGATGCCCATTGGATTGGTTTGGTATTTGGCAATGGCACCCGAAAGCGCCAAGCGGTTGGCTTTGGGTGGGTCTGCTCCTGTCCTGCAAGTGTTTGTGTTCACCAGTCTTTTCTTGTCAGCGCTTATCTTCGCTTTCAGTTACTTAGGAGCTTTCCGCTTGCCCCGCTTGTTCAGCCAACCTTTCGCTTTGCTCATCATGGTTTTGGCATTCATGACGACAGGCATGACCGAATGGGTGCGGGAGGCTATCCGCAAGCCCTATGTCATCCACGGCTACATGTATAGCAACGCTGTGCGCCCGGAAGAAGTCCCCGCGTTGCGCCAAAAGGGTGTGTTGGTCAGCGCTAAATGGACAACGGTGCCTAAAGCCACCCCTGACAACTGGCAAAAAGCAGGAGCAGAGTTGTTCCGCTTGCAGTGCGCTTCTTGTCACACCATAGAGGGCTACAACGGTATCCGTCCCCTCCTCTTTGGATGGGACGAGCAGATGATTGACCAAGCCTTGAGGCGATTGCACCAGTTGCGCGGCTTTATGCCTCCTTTTGCAGGGACTCCTGAAGAACGACAAGCCTTAGCTAAGTGGCTGGCTGTTATCGCAAAGGGAGAGGGATGGAAACCTGAAGAGGAAACGATAGCCCAGCGAACCCGTCGGTGACTGCAATGAACAGCTACGATTTCTCAGCGGGCAAATTGGATTACGCCTTGTTGCGCTCCTTGCTCTCTGATTTGCCTTTGGATGAACGAACCGTTGTTGGACCCCAAGTTGGTGAAGACGCTGCGGTTGTAGATATGGGTGACCGCTATCTTGTTGCTGCGACTGACCCCATTACCTTTGCGACAGACCTGATTGGTTGGTATGCTGTGCATGTTAACGCCAACGATGTGGCAACGATGGGGGCAGTGCCTCGTTGGTTTTTAGCGACCGTTTTGCTCCCCGAAGGACAAACAGACGAACAATTGGTGAGGGCAATTTTTGCCCAGATGAGCGAAGCCTGCCGCTCCTTAGGGGTCGCCTTGATCGGTGGACACACGGAGGTTACTCCCGAACTAAACCGCCCCCTTGTTGTCGGGACAATGTTGGGTGAGGTAGCGAAGGACCAACTGGTCACCAGTGGTGGTGCCCAAGTGGGCGATGTGGTGTTGCTCACAAAAGGGGTGCCCATTGAAGGCACAGCGATCATTGCGCGAGAAAAAGGAAAACAGCTGCGGGAGTGGGGTTACCCTGAAGACTTAATCCTTCGGGCTCAGCGCTTCTTGTTTGAGCCCGGGATTAGCGTAGTGCAGGATGCCCTGATCGCCTGTCAAGCCGCCAGGGTCCATGCCCTCCACGATCCGACAGAGGGCGGGTTAGCAATGGGGCTATGGGAGTTGGCGGAAGCATCGCAAGTAACCATCCAAGTGGATGCAACTGCCTTGCCCATCCTTCCTGAGGGGCAAACTTTGTGCCAAGCCTTTGGTTTGGATCCATTGGGAACCATCGCTTCGGGAGCACTCCTTATTTGTGTCGCTCAAGAAGAAGTGGACGCTGTGCTTGCGGCTCTCCAAAAGGTGAGGTTGACTGCCTGCCCTATCGGGGTTGTCACAGACAAAGGGCAACCTTCGGTGCTCCTGCGGCATCAGGACAGTGCCCTTCACCCAATGCCCACTTTTATCAAGGATGAAGTCACCAAGCTATTCTGATGGGCACTCAACTTTGGGGAGAATCCTGACTTCCCCTTTAGGGAGAATCCTGACTTCCCCTTTAGGGGAGCAAACGAAACCTTCGGCCCCTGCGGGCTGTCTGTTATGATTAGGACAGGATTAAGTTGTTAATATCCTGACCTATCCGTGTTATAATTACTCGCCACCTGAAGCCTACAAATTAAGTAGGAGGTGTGTGAACCGATGTTAGGCACAACAAACGGTCGCCAAGGAGCGTTCACGCTGATTGAGTTGTTGGTGGTGATCGCGATTATCGCGATCCTCGCCGCCATCCTGTTCCCTGTGTTCAGCCAAGCACGAGAAAAGGCAAGACAAAGCAACTGCCTCAACAACTACCGCAACCTCAGCATGGGTGTCCTCCAGTATTCGCAGGACTACGATGAACTGTTCCCCAACGGAGAAGACCCTACTTTCATGGGGGGAGGATACCTCTACTTCCTCCCTCCAGAATTAGATGGCGACGACATTTACGACCCAGCATTTTGGATCAACACGACTTTCCCTTATCTGCGCAACGCACAGGTTCATAGTTGCCCATCCAGCCCTCCCTTTGACATAGGTGTTCGGGACTACTTGATGCAGTTCCCGATGCAGGGCAACCCTAAGTATGACTTTGCCTACACGATTAATGTCTGCTTGGGGAACTTGTCTCAAGCGGCAGTGGTAGCCCCTGTTCGGGTGATGATGTTAGTGGAGCCTTGGAGCGTTTCTATTTCTTGGGGCACTGGGAATCAGCCATTCATCACAACAGCCAGCGTACTGAAAGGAGGGTATCCCTTCAACCCTTTTGTGACAGACATGAGGCGCTGGATTCGTTGGGGGAACTGGTGGCGCAGGGATTATGCCTGCCCTCACATGAGCGGCGAAAACTATGCTTACGCGGATGGTCATGTCAAGTGGGTTAAGGCAGGGTCTTCTACCAGTTTCTGGGCACGCGAACCTCGCACTCGGGGTCCTGATGACACGGGTGCTGCCTGGGCTTGGGTTGGTCCTAACAGCAACTATGTTTACTACTGGTTCCATCCTGGGCTTACTCAGTAGTGTAGGAAGGGGGCGAAAAGGATGCGGATGGTTATGAGTTTGTTGTTAGCAGGCATTGTTTTGGCTGGCTTATCGGGTTGTCGTCGGTCTGCGGAGGAAGAAGGACCGCCACCGGGGGCAGTTGTGGAGCCATCGCAGATGCAGATGCAGGCACCTGCGCCTGGACAGCAAGGTGGACAACAGGGGCAAGAAGGGATGCAGGCGCCTGTCCGCCGACCACCCCGATAAACACTCCTTGGTGTAGGAAAATGGACGGTAGCGTGAGCAAGTTGAAGGCTCACGCTACCGCTTTCCTTTTTCTACGCTGGGAAGGGGTTGCCCTCAACCTCAGGCGGCAAAAACTTGCAGGCTCTCACTCCAAGTCACCAACTCAACAGCAACCTAAAGCAAAGGAAAAGGTTTTTTAACTCCCAAATCTTTCTGTCGGTAAAACTTGCTTTTCTTGCGGAGGGATGCGAAGCTGATTTTGCATCCCTCCTGCTCCTTCTGTTAGGTTCCACTACCGTGTCTCTCGGTGCACGGTGTGTTTGCGGCAGTGCTTGCAATACTTGCGCAACTCCAGCCGCTTCTGAGCGCCGCCTGTTTCCCGCTTGCGGGTGGTTGTGTAGTTTCGTGCCTTGCATTGGGTGCACTCCAATTGAACAGTAATGCGCATGCTCTGTCAACCTCCTGGAAGGTGTTTCTGTCTGCTCAGCGGTAAAGCAAGAGCATTGAACCTGCGCAATTTTAACGCATCTCACCGTAGAAGGGTTTCTCTTACCCCAAATGCACCACTTGTCCAGTTTCTCCCGATTGGCGCGCAGCCAAGACAAGTTGGAGGCTCTTGGCGCCCTCTTCAATAGGGCACAAAGTTTCGCCGTCTGTTTCTATAGCGTTAAGCAGGTCTAATGTCTGCGCAAGAAACAAATCCTTATCCGCAGCGATGGCCAGTGTGCGGGCATAAGGTAGGTTGGTCTGGACCAAAGTGGCGTTGTTGGCGTTGGCGAAATCAATGGTAAAGTTCTGGGTCACCAGTTTGTATTGGTTGAGCCATTGACCGGGAATTGCACCGTTGGTGCCTGCGACGGTTGCGACAGCACCGCTGCGAAACCGAATGGATGTAGCGCTCACATCTTCCGAAGTGTAGCCGGGCACTTCGCGGTGGAAGAGGTTGTCCAAGTGGCAAAACACGGAGACAGGGTCACCGAGGAAAAAGCGAGCGAGGTCATAAGTGTGGATAATTTGCTCCACAATTTGCCCACCGCTTTTGGACTTGTCTCGCCACCAAGGGGAATGCAGGGAGTTGCAAAAATACCATGCGACCATCAAACCGGGTTGTCCCGCTTCGCCACTGTCCAAAAGCTGCTTCACCGTCAAAACGGCTTCGCCATGACGGCTCATAAACCCTACCTGCGTCTTGATCTTGTGCTCCCGACATGCTTGAACCATTCGGTTGGCAGTCTCCATGTCCAAAGCGATGGGCTTTTCAATGAGAATGTGGATTCCCGCTTGAGCAGCTAACGGCACTTCGTCCGAATGGGCAAAGGGTGGAAGGCAGATGTAAAGGATGTCCATCTCGGTCAGTTCCAACATCTTGCGGTAATCCGTAAAGACTTTTGCGTTTCCTTGAGCGTAGCGCTCGTTGAACTCTTTCGCTCGCTGCTCTTCAATGTCGCAGAAAGCGACAAAGTCCATCCGCCCCGTTTTCAAAATGGCTCTGGCGTGAGCGTTGGCAATTCCACCGCAACCCAAGATCCCAACCCGATACCGTTTCATTGCTCTCACCCTCCGATTCCATCGTGAATTGAGCCTCGAAAATTTTGGCGAGGCTCTCCTAAGTTGCTACTTGCAGGGATGCTTACGACCTTTTAGCGACGGGTATTCGTTTTTCGGCAAATTACCTCCAGCAAACGAGGGTAATCCGTAGCGGTGACTTCTACCGTCAATCGGTTAAAAGTGCGTTGGCGCACCACAACGGACACGAACTTGTCCTGTATGGGGTCGTAGCAGCGCACTCGGTTAGGCACTGCACCGAAGCCCGTGAGAGTCAACCGATAGCGGTCACCTAACACCGGTCGGGTGATGTCGTAGGTCATGGTGTAAACGGCAATCACAAATCGGTCTTCTGTGCACTGAAAAGGCAGAACAGCAAAGGCTTCTCGCTGCCACAGAGTCTTCCCCGCTACTTCGTAAATGGGTGTTTGGGCTCCCAGTGCCACGACATCTACATTCAGTTTTTGGATGCGGGCAAGAGGTTTGGTTGGGGCGAAAAATTTGGTCAAGTTGCGCAACGCTTTCAAGGGAAGAGTAGCGCATTGGTTGAACTCAATGTCGGCAGGTAAGTGGCGTAAGTTGGTGGGCAGCAAACCCCAATCCGTCGGCTGTTCCCCGTAGGCACAGTAGTAGTGCAGGACATCAATGCCTTTGTTCAGCCAAAAGCAGAAGGAGCGCAATGCTGTCTTTGCTTTGAGCAACCAAGACCCATGTTCGTCTGTGACGCCGCATTCGGGAGGCATTACCCCATGTTCGGTCATGTAATGGTGAAACCGTTCCACGCCTTGCGGCTTTTTGGAAAGTCGGACATTCGGAACGAGCAGGCGCATAAGGCTTTCAGTTTGGACGAAGGTGTGAGCCCATCCTTCGGGCATGCGGATTTCCACTTTGGGAACAGACCCCTCCAAACAGCGCCAAGGTTCGTGGGGCGCTTGCTCCTGCTCCGGTAACTTGCGGGTGCCTGTGCCATAAGGGTGATAACTTTGTCCATCGGTGAAAGGGGGCAGTTTTTCTATCGGGGTGTGGAAGAAAGTGGTGTTGGAAAAGCCCCAGATGCAGCGGGCTTTGGGGAATTGCTTTTTGACCAATTCCACGGTACGGCGGGCAATCTCCCACGCGTGCCCATTGGGGTGAAGGAAGTCAACAGGGAACTTGACGATGGGTGGGTCGTAGTAAAAATTGATGCCGTTCCAACCCATGAAATCGGATCCGAAACTCAACTCGTTCCAAATCTCCACATCAAACTCATTAATGCCAACCCGTTGGAGCAACGCTAACACCTGTTGCGTGTAGCGAAGCCACCCTTGAGCCATCGCTTCAAACTCTGGTGTGCCCACAGGGTGAGCAGGCAGATACTTGAGCGTCGCTAACAGCACCCGTTCGCCTGCTTTTAAATCCTTCGGTAGCGGTTTGCTCAATTGACATTCTCCTGTTTGAGGGTTGACGGCAGTGATGAAGACTTCGCAGGCTTTATAGTCCGTCAGGTTACACAAACCACTATAGCGGGGGACAATTCCGTCCAAGTTGTCAAGAAAAACAGAGCGGCTTCCTTTTGGTGCGTCAGCCGTCAGAGTTCGTTCAAAGAAGCGGTTAGGACAAGGAACACCGTGGTGAGCGTTGAGCAAAATAGTTGGGCGAATGTTGTAGCGGCGGCAGAGTCGCAAAATGGTGAGCCATCGCTCCTCGTTGCCTAAAGCGTTCTCTTCCCAGTTGACATTGCTCCAACCGATTTCAATGCGGAAAGTTTTGATGCCTGCTTCAGCGAGGAGGCGAATAGCCACTTCGTGGTGGTCGGGCACATTGTAGTTGATCCCGATCCCTTTCAGGAACGCGTCAGCGCTTCGGGTTTCCAAATAAGCGCGCCAAGGCAACTTCAGGTGGCTGTGCTTTGGCCACGGCACCTCCAAATGAGATGGGTCTACATAGGGACGAACGGGAAACTCGGGAGAACCTGCTGAAAGGAGCGAGAGGGGGAACAAAAGCGGCAGCGCCCACAACCATTGTTGCTGTTTGCGAAAAGCCACCGCTTTACCTCCTTTCACAATTTCTGCTTTTGCTCTTGCAAAGCAGCGACGGCTTTGCGAACTTCCCAATTGTTAGCGACCAAAGCCTCTTCGGCTTGTGCAAGGCTAACGCCTGTGAGTTGAGCGACGATGCGTTTGGCTCGCTCCCTCAATTTGACACTCCATGTCCTCAAGTCAATCATCAAGTTGCTTCGCACTCGTCCTAACTTAACCATTGTAGCAGTGCTGATCATGTTGAGGATGAGTTTTTGAGCGGTGCCCGCTTTCATTCGGGTAGACCCTGCCACAATTTCCGGACCGACAACAGGGGCAATCACGACATCAGCAACCGCTGCAATCGGCGAATCGCGATTGACAGTGATGGCGACGGTTTTTGCTCCGCGTTGGCGGGCTTCGTCCATGGCAGCGATGACGAAAGGCGTGCGTCCACTTACAGACAAGCCCACCACGACATCGTTGGCGCTGACTTGTAACCGGCGCATCTCTTCCCGTCCTGCTTCCATATCGTCTTCAGCGCCTTCCACTGCGCGGAAAACGGCTTGAGGTCCGCCGGCTATGACGCCGATGACCCATTCTGGCGGGGTGCCAAAGGTAGGGGGACACTCTGCGGCATCCATAATGCCTAAGCGACCACTTGTGCCTGCCCCAACATAGATGATCCGACCGCCTCGAGACAAACCTCTCACCGCCCACCGCACGGCTTGAGCGATTGCGGGAATTTCTTGCCGAACAGCGGGTGCTACTTTGTGGTCTTCGTCGTTGATAAGGGTCAAGATAGCTTCCACATCCAATTGGTCAAGGAAGAACGAAGCGGGGTTGCGTTGCTCCGAAAGCAAGCGAGGCAGCACAGCTACTAAACCTGCTCCCAAGTCAAAGTATCCCCACTCGCGTCCCGTTTCCGCAAGGTTTTGCAACCACTGATCGGAGACAGACCAACCGAGGTGCTTCGCCGCTAACAGAGCTGCTCCCAGATGGGGTGGCAATTGCGGGTCACAAACTTTTGCTTCTGGCAACTGTTGGGTGATGGCTTGGCGGAACCATTGAGGCATCTTGGTTGTAAGGCGAAAAACGCCTCCTGTGAAACTGATTGGCAAATCAGCAGTGGGGAAGCGCTTTGTCAAGCAGCGAAAAGCAGCGAGAGCGCTTTCGGCTAATCGCTGAGCGGCTTCTTCCAAAATCCGTTGAGCCACTTGGTCTCCTTGTTCCGCTTCCTTTGCTACAACGACTGCCAAAAGAGCTAACTCTTGCTTCGTCAATTCTCCTGACGCTAACAGGGTTGCAGCTTCCCGAAGGGAGGAGACCATTAAAGCCTTGGTTAAAGCCTCCACAAGGCGTGTTGGTTGACCCCGTCCATCTTGGGCTCGAGCTGCGGTGCGCAAGGCTTGCAGAGCGATCCAAGTAGCACTTCCCTCATCGCCGAACCAATGACCCATGCCATCTGCGCGGCACCGGAAGCCTTGGAAAGTGCCCAAAGCGATTGCGCCAGTTCCTGCCACAACAACCACACCGTCTTCTCCTGCTAATGCGCCCGCATGAGCAACGGCACCATCATTGTCAAGAGCGAAAGGGGAAGGGATGCGAGGATGTAATTGGGTCTGAGCGAACCGGTGGAAGGGGGAGCCAGGTTCATCGGCTCCTGCCATTCCGATGAAGGTGAAAGCCACTTCTTCCCAACCAATTTGAGCGATTGCGAGAGCCGCATCGCACGCAGCGCGCAAATTGTCAAAAGCCGCTTCACCCCAAACGAGGGGATGGGAACCACCAGATGTGCCAACGGCGAGAACCTTTCCCTCTTCCGTGACCACGGAGGCCACAGTTTTTGTGGCGCCCCCATCTACGCCCAGAACAACTGACATGTGGCAGTGCCTCCCTTTCATTTGGAACGACTTGGGTTTTAAACTCGTCCAACAATGTGGCACAACCCTTGCGGTTGCAGCAAGGGGTTGCCACAATATAGGTGGTCGTTACGCCACAACGAGCGCGGTGATGGATTATGCCCAAAAGCGTGCTGGGCATCAACATGGGGAACTACTCCATTAAGGTGGTGGAATTGACGCGGCGGGGGAACGCCTTCGTCGTGGCGAACCTCTTGGAAGCTCCCACAAAAGAAGCCATCGTAAGCGGTGACATGATTCAACCGGATGTGGTTGCAGCCACTTTGAAGGAAATGATTCAAGCCGCAAAGATCAAAACAAAGGACGCTGTCATCTCCGTTGGTGGACAAACGGGGGTGGTCGTTCGGATCACCGAATTGCCCAAAATGCCCCGAAAAGAACTTCTAAAAGCCATCCCACTGGAGATTGACCGACACCTTCCTTTCCAATCCGGTGGTATCGTGCGGGATTATGTTTTGCTGAAGGAACCGGAGGAGGTTAAGGAAGGGGAGCAAATTCCTGTTTTGTTTGCGGCGGCACGAGCAGATTTGGTAGACGCTTATCTGTTAGCAGTCCAGCAAGCAGGGCTGTCGCCCATTGCAGTGGAAGTAGAACCGTTAGCAGCAGCACGAGCACTCTATGCCGCCCAAGGGTGGGGTATGGAAGATGGTCGCCCCGGTCGGGTCACCGTGTTGGTCAACATTGGACACGAAGGAACGGAAATCTCCTTCGTGGAAGGAGGAACGCTTGTCTTCACCCGCTTAGTCCCTATTGGGGGGCAACACTTGACAGAAAGCATCCGGGATCACTTGGGTATGGATTTGGAGGAAGCAGAGCGGTTGAAAAAGGAACAAGCCACAGCATGGATTGAGCGTCCTGAACCTTCTGCTCCGCCGCCTTCTGTAGCAGCCCCTCCTGCCCCTACGCCTACCCAACCGGTAGCGCCTCCACCTTCTGAGGAAGCGCCCTCTTTGTCCCTTGAACTTCCTACTCAGCAACAACCGGCGGAACCGTCCCTCTCTTTTGAACTCCCAACAGAGCCACAGCCACAACCTCAAGAAGCACCGACCCTTTCCTTTGACTTGCCAACAGAACCCCCTGCCCCAAAAGAGGAGGCAAAGGAGCAAGGATTCAGTCTGGAGTTTTCTCTGCCTTTACCGGGTGAGGAACCACAGCCTGCGCCTTCCTTGGAGTTCACTCCTGGGCAACCGACAAGAGAGATAGGGTTGCAAGCACCCCCAACGCCTCCCATAGCAGAAGAGTGGGTGCCTTCTCAACCAGTGATCAGCGAAGCCTTGCCTATCCACGAACTCTTGTTCAACGCTATCAGTCCTCGGCTCGTGGAACTGGCAGGGGAAATCGCTCGGTCGGTAGAGTTCTTGATGAGCCAACGCCCAAACATTGAGGTGCGGGAAGTTTATCTCTTAGGCGGCGGTGCCCTTTTGAAGGACATTGACAAGTTCTTGCAGGCCCAATTGGGTGTCCCTGTAGTTTTCCTGAATGCGTTCCGATACATGGACATTAGCCCTGTGGCTGCTCGGTTGGGGCAAGATCATGTCAAGCGAGTAGCTCCTTCCTATGCTATTGCTGCTGGGTTGGCCCTTTGGGCATACTTTTAGGGGTGAGAGAACATGCCAGCGAAGAAAACAAAAAGTCCTGCCAGTTTGAAGTTAAACTTGCTGCCACCTCATGTGGCGGCAGCCCGTAAAACGAGAATGGCAGTCGTGCTAACAGTCCTTGTTCTCCTCCTCACCTTCATCGGCATGGGGCTTTGGTGGCAAAGCAATGCAGCGCAAATCAGCCGATTGAACGAAGAGTTGCAACAAAAAACGGCTCAAGCCCAAGAGGTGCAGGCAATCCAAAACAAAGCCCAGCAAATTCGCAGCGAAGTAGGAGATATCTCCTCGGCTATCCAAGTCTTGGACGATATCCGTAACTCTGGCAAAGAATGGTCAACCCTTTTGCAAAAAATTCGTGAGTGGGTCCCCGAAGAGGTGCGTCTGACTTCCCTGACCCTTCAAGGCGGTATGACCAATGCCCAATCGGTCGTCTTAACCGGTTATACCACTTCCGTGATGCGCTTGAGGGACTTCTACAGCCAGTTGAGCCAGTCTCCTCTTTTTAGCAGCGTGCAATTGCAAGCTGTAGACAAAAACGGTGTCCCTGTTCCCGTAACCGGCTTGCCTCCAGTGCTTCCCAAAGAGAGACCTAAAGGTCCTGAGGTCACCACAGAGTTAGCCCCATCTGGACAACCAAGTGCTCCTCCGGGAGCAGGAGAAGCGGTGGGTGGATCGGGCATGGGGATGCACGGTGGTCCTGGAGGACCCCCAATGGGCGGACCGGGCATGGGGATGCATGGCGGTCCTGGAGGACCTCCAATGGGCGGACCAGGCATGGGGATACATGGCGGTCCTGGAGGACCCCCAATGGGCGGACCGGGCATGGGGATGCATGGTGGTCCTGGAGGACCCCCAATGGGCGGACCAGGTATGATGATGGGTGGTCCCGGTATGATGATGGGTCCAGGCATGATGGGTGGGATGCAACAGAGTCCTATCGTGCGTGATCCCGTTGCACCCCGAAACGCTGTCTACTTTGCGATCATTGCCAACTTAGCCCAACCCGTGCAAGTTGCCAAAACCTTGGCACCACCAGCCCCAGCAGGACAACCTTTCGGTGGGATGCCTGGGGGACCTTCAATGATGGGTCCCGGTGGCATGGAAGGACCAGCAGGGATGGGGCCTGGTGGCATGGAAGGACCAGCAGGTGGCGGACCCGGGGGTCCACCGCCTGCGCCGGGGGAAGTAGAGTAAAAGGGGGATTTGGTCATGCGAGGCGCCCCTTGGTGGGCAGTGCTTGTTGCTGGATTAGTGATTGCCGCCTTAGCAAGCGGCGCGATTTTTTACTTTGCTATCCGCCCCCAACAGGAACGGATTCAGCAATTGCATAGTCAGATCCAACAACAGGAAAGTATTATTGCCCAGCGGGCGCAAGCGGAGGAGGATTTAAAACGAGCGCAGGAGGAAGCCCAAAAGGCTCGAGCTCGCTGGCAGGTGGTCCGTCAGGAACTGTTTCCTTTCCGGCTCCCCGATTTTAGCGACCCTGCTTCCCTGTGGCAAGCAGTTTTAGATTTTCAGTCGGAATCGGGAGGCTACTTTGAGCGGGATCTGAGGAAGTTTTTGGCGGAGTTAGCAACGGAGTGCAACCTGGAACTCTTTTACACAACAGTGCCAACGGTGCAATTAGCGGCTTTGCAGCCGACTGCTTTAGCAGGGATGGTGCGTAACACATACCTCCGATGGGGGCAGATGACCCTACAAGTAGATGGGCGCTTCAACGACATCTTGCGCTTCATTGAACGCCTCCCATATTTCACCCGCCCTATCTTGGTGCAAGTGCCTCAATTCCAACTTCTCCCTAACGGTAAGGTGCGGGCAATCATCCCTATTGAGGTCTACGGTCTTTTGGAGACACATGAAGGGAAGCCGGTGACTTCTCTCCTCGGAGCAGCTGCAGGAGCAGGAGCACCTACGGTGGGAACACCGATGTTCGGGGGACCAGGGATGATGGGTCCTGGTGGACCACCAATGGGGGCGGGGGCAATGGGTGGACCGGGCATGGGTATGCACGGAGGCCCCGGCGGACCTCCACCAAGTGACGAACCTCGTCCCCCAGGAGCAGGCACTGGGGGTGGAGAGACGGTAGAATGACGACCGGAAGGCGGTTGCGAGGTGATAATTCATGAAACAACAGTGGCAGCAAATGACTGATCAACAGAAGAAGTTGGCGGTCGTGCTTATTGTTGTAATTGTGTTAGCGGTAATCCTTATTGCATGGCAACTCATGCCTCGACCTCGTCCTCAAGTGAGTCAAGAGGCAGGAGTAGAAATTTCTGGACCAACACCAGCGGGAGCGCCTGGGTTTGAACAAGGGGCACCACCTCCTCCCGGTGGAGCAATTCCCGGAGAGCCAATGGGAGAAGCAGGATTGGTTTCAACACCACCTACCACCTCTCCTGCAGGTGCTTTGGGGGAAGCACCTACAGTTGGTGCTCCTCCCGTTCCTCAAGGCAAATTGTCAACCCCACCGAAGCCGGGTCGCTCAGATCCCTTTGCTGACTTGGGCAACCTTAAGCCGCTCTCCCCAGTCACCATTGACCTACCTCCTGCTCCTCCACCAGTTCTGATTGCGCGCAGTGGGGCAATTGGCACAGAAACTTTTGCCCTTCAAGAACCAGCCCCCAGCCTCCCCAGCCTCCAAGGACAATCGGTAGATATAAGGACTTACTTCACAACACCGCAGCAAAGAGAACCCGTGGATCAGCAAGAATTGTCTGGTTGGCGCCTCAGCGGAACAATGCTCTCCGAATCCAGCATTAGTGCTATTGTCCAGTTGCCTGATGGACGAACTCGAACGGTTCGCCCCGGTGACCGAATCTCCTTTGGAGGCAGGGATTTTCTGGTTACCCGAGTGGAGGAACAACGGGTGTCTCTTCAGGACGAAGAAGGGAAGGTGTTCTTTGTCCCTCGCCGGGCTACTGTAACCATTACCCAGCCCGGTCCAGGAGGCATGGGAGCACCTTTCCCTGGACCACCTACTGGTTACGGTCTACCAATGGGATACGGTGGCATGGGCAGACCAGGAGGACCGGTAGGATATTGACGGGGTGAAATTTGTAGCGTTACAATAGCCCATCGGAGGTGACGACCATGAAGTCTTGGTTGCACGCAGTGCTCGTGTTCTCTCTGATGATTTGGAGCGGTTTCGTAGCAACGGCGCAGCAGTCGCCCTTGGAGAGGGTCATTCCAGAGATAAACCTTGAACAAGCCTCCTTACAAGATGTGCTCAATTACTTGTCCGAAGAAACAGGACTCAACTTCTCTGTCGATCCCCTGCTGGCAGGGCGCCCTATTAACCTACGGTTGCGCAATCAAACAGTTCAAACGATCCTGCAAACCATAGCCGATCAAGTAAGCGGTGATTTTAGTTATGACCCGCCAACGAATACCATTCATTTCCGCTTCCGTCAGCCCACCATTGCGCAACCCATCGTCCGCACGCCAACCCAGCAAACTCCCACAATGGAAACGATTTCTCTTGAATGGCAGAGAATTCGCTTCCGATTTCTCAATGCTTACGACGGGGTAATGCTGTTCGGTGGCACGATCATCACCCCCTTCTTTAGCCCGTTGGGAGGCGGCGGAATAGGTGGCTGGGGTGGTTGGGGAGGCGGTTGGGGAGGTTGGGGCGGCGGCCTCGGTGGTTGGGGAGGCGGTTGGGGAGGCGGTTGGGGCGGCACTCGTGGCGGTTGGGGCGGAGGCATCGGCGGCTGGGGTGGTACCGGTGGTTGGGGAGGTACTCGTGGAGGCTGGGGCGGCACTGGTGGCTGGGGAGGCGGTTGGGGCGGCACTCGTGGCGGCACCCGTGGCGGAACTCGTGGCGGTGGTCGCGGCTGGTAAGGTCAAGAATAAGGCGCGCTTTGGCTCAAAAAAGAATGTGGGGGGATTGTCATGCACCGAGGAGGAGTTGCTTTGAGGGGTTTGTTGTGTGGCTTGGCTGCCTTGTTACTGGTGCTGGGCAGTCAAGGTCGCTCTGTCAACCCTCCTGCACCGGAGGATCCTATTATCCTCTCGCTAGATCTGGATAGTGCCACGGTAGGAGATGTCTTAGACCTCCTCTTCCGGGAACACCAGATTAGTTTCTCTGCAACTCCTGACATCCTTTCCCTGCCCATCGGTCGCCTTCGGTTAGAAAAATGTCGGGTCAGTGATGTGCTTTCCTATGTCGCCCAACAAACGGGGCTCCATTGGCATCGGGATGAACGAGGAGTCTACATCCTCACGCGTCAACCCACAGGGGCAACGAAGCCTGCAGAGCCAAAAGAGACCAAAAAGGAAACGGAACCACCAGTTCCAACCCCTCCTCGGGTTGTTTCCCCAGAGGAGCAACAACAGCGGTTGGCTAATTTGCCTATTGTGTCGGAAGTAATCAAACTTCGCCATATGCCTGTCGCTGATGTTTGTGCGTTGTTGGGGATTCCCGTGCATGCGGTTTCCCCCTACCAGTTGATGACCCAAGAACTGCTTCAACGGCGCACGAACCGATCTTCGGTAGGGCAGCGCCGTCGTCCGATAGTCCAATTGCCTAACAATGTTTTCGTGCCTCCTGTGATGCCTGCTATGAACCCCTCTGGGGTAGGTCCTGAACCAGCCCTTCAATCTCCAGAGACCGCTGCCCAGTTTGGACTTGGTGGGTTCGGTTTTGGTGGCGTCCCCGGTGGCGGTATAGGTGGCTTGGGTGGTTTCGGAGGCTTCGGCGGGCTTGGCGGTATAGGTGGCTTGGGTGGTTTCGGTGGCTTTGGCGGAGTCGGGGGTATTGGAGGCTTTGGGGTCGGCGGAATCGGCGCTTTGATCCCCGGAGTGCAGCAAATTATGGGCATCCCAACCCAAAACGCTATCCTCGTGCGGGCTACCCCCGAAGCGATCCAAGAGATCCGGAGCATCCTCGCCCAAATTGACATCCCTCCCGATCAAGTAGAAATTGAGTCCCAGTTTGTAGAGATCAGCGGCACCTTGCAAGACGCCTACGGCATTGATTGGTCCCTCGCAGGGCGCGAGGTCACAGTGGTGACGGGCTTGCAGCCTCCAGAAGGGACCATCAACATCGGGTTCGTGCGAGGGAACCTCTCCGCAACCCTTGGGGCTCTCATCACTCGGAGCCGAGGAAAGGTTATCCAAGCCCCTCGTGCCTTCACCATCAACGGGTTGCCGGTTATTTTTGAATCCTCTGTTGAGCGCCCAGTTATCATCCAAGAAACCTTCTCAGACGGTTTGGTCACCCGCACCACAACCACTATTGAAGTTGTCTCCATCGTCATCTCCCTGTTCGCTGTGCCCTTTATCAACGAGGATAACACCGTGACGGTGTTCATCCAACCCATTGTGGAAGATGTCCCTGAGTTCGTTGCCAACCCAGCAGGAGGCACCATCCCTGTCATCAGCAGCACTACAACAGTCGCATTGGTGCGTGTGCGCGATGGGGAGAGTTTTGCTATCGGCGGGTTGTTGCGAACCACCAACCGAACCTCCTATCGAGAAGTGCCCCTCTTAGCCCGATTGCCGTTCATAGGGTCGTTGTTTAAGTCCAAAGCCCAAGATGTGGACGAAAAGAACTTGGTCATCTTCGTAACCCCACGAATCGTCCGGGCAGAAGAGATCACCCCTGTGGAGATCAGTGATTAGCCCTCCAGCGATAGCGGTGCCAAAATTGCTGTCGTTGGAGGGTTGGAACATGTTTGTTAAACTGCGCTTGGTAACCGCCGGCGAATCCCATGGCCCGGCGCTGGTGGCAGTCTTAGAAGGAATCCCAGCAGGTTTGCCCCTGAGACCGGAAGATGTCAACTGCGAATTGCAGCGGCGGCAGAAAGGATACGGTCGGGGGCTCCGAATGCGCAAGATAGAGACCGATGAGGTCCAATTCCTCAGTGGAGTCCGCTTAGGCGTCACTATTGGAAGTCCCATCGCTATGCTAATCACTAACCGCGATTTTGAGAATTGGCGGTGGGCTATGTCCCCAGTGCCCCTTCCTGAAGAAGCCCCTGTAGAAAAGCGGCGTTCCTTTTTTGTCCCTCGTCCAGGTCACGCCGATTTGGCTGGTGGGGTGAAATATCTAACGAAGGACCTACGCCCAATCTTGGAACGAGCCAGTGCTCGTGAGACAGCCGCCCGTGTCGCTGCAGGGGCTGTGGCAAAAAGGTTCCTCGCCGAGTTGGGCATTCAAATCACTTCTCATGTGGTTGCCATTGGGAGCGTGTTGGCAAAAGAAGATGCTTCTTCCCTCGCACTCGCAGAAGTGCAGAAACGAGCGGAAGCTTCCGATCTCCGGTGTATTGATTCAGAGGCAGAAGAAGCCATGAAGCAGTTGATTGATCAAGCAAGGGACCAAGGCGAGACTTTGGGGGGCATCTTCGAAGTGATCGCCGAAGGGGTTCCCATTGGCTTAGGCAGTCATGTCCACTGGGATCGCAAGTTAGACGGACGGTTAGCATACGCCATCATGAGCATCCCTGCTGTCAAGGGCGTAGAAATCGGACGAGGGTTTGCTGTAGCGCAGCGGTTTGGATCGCAAGCGCACGATCCGTTCTTGCCTCCCAACCCGGAAGCAGCGGATTGGCGCTTCTTCCCTCGCTTGTCCAACAACGCAGGGGGATTGGAAGGAGGAATCACCAACGGTGAACGGCTGGTGGTTCGGGGGGCAATGAAACCTCTGTCCACTTTGTCCAACCCCCTCCAGTCAGTTGATTTGCGAACGCTGCAACTTGCTCGCGCCCATGTAGAGCGCTCCGATATCTGCGCTGTCCCAGCCGCAGCAGTCGTAGCAGAAGCTATGGTGGCTTTGGTATTAGCAGATGCTGTTTTGGAAAAGTTTGGCGGTGACAGCCTAACGGAAGTGAAGGACCGATTGCGTCAATTCCACGAATCCATCCGCCAATGGTTGGTAGGTGACCTGCACGATGCCTCTGCCCCATCGTAGACTTAAGCGTTTTCCCAGAAGACCAGTGTTCTTAGTCTCCCGCCGTCGCCGGCGCCAGCGGTTGTGGCGTTGGTTGGTGTGTTTGACCCTTTTGGGATTGGTTATCCTGCCCAGTATTCATTGGGCGAACCGATTGGTCTACCAGCAGCAACGGGAATTAGCCCACCCCTTTCTCCAACCCCTACCTTTATCCCAATTGGGGAAGCGAGTGGTAATCATAGCGCCTCATCCCGATGACGAAACCTTGGGATGTGCTGGTCTTATCCAACGACTGAAAGAGATAGGTGTCTCCCCCTTCATCCTTGTGGTCACTCAAGGAGACGGCTTTGATGCTGCTATCCATTTGAAGTTGCGGGAAGTGCGGATCAAGCCAGAAGATCGGGAACGCTTTGTTCACTTGCGGGAACAAGAAACTCTCTCGGGTATGCGCCTTTTAGGACTATTGCCTAAGCAGGTAGTGTTTCTTGGTTTCTCGGAGCGCACCTTGGCAGCCAATTGGCTTTTGAAAGGCGATGAAACTCCTCTGCGCCAACTCACTTACTGGTTAGAACGCTTGCAACCAACTACCGTAATCCTTCCCAGCCGCTACGACGATCACCCTATCCATTCTGTCGTCTGCAGTATCGGGTGGGCATCGCTATTGCACTTGGAGGCCGAGGGGCGGATTGCTCGTCCGTTGATCTTGGAAGTGCTAATCCATTACGGGGAGTTCCCTCGCCCCCAAGGCTTGCATCCCCGATTGGAACTGTTACCTCCTACAGACCTCTTGCCGACAGCTCGTTGGTTTACTTTGCCGTTGTCTTCGGAAGAGCAGGAGAAGAAGTGGGCGGCTCTTAAGTGCTATCGCACCCAACAGTTGCCCTTGACTTGGCGGTTCTTGAAAAGCTTCGTGCGGCAGAACGAAATTTTCGCTGCCCCCCTTCCTTTGCTGGTCCAACCCGATCGCATTTGGGAACCTCGGTCTTTTTTGACGAGTTTGGACATTGCTCAAGTGAGCGTCTTTCTTCCCCCACAAACACAAACGCACCTTACCACCTTGCACAGCTCACCCTTGCGGGTTGCTTTGCGGGTTCGGGGAAGGGCGATGGACCGGTTCCTATACGGGATTCATGTGTGGAGCCCCAAACAACCAATTCGTTCCTTACCGCTGTTGCCCATCCCCAATGGCGAGTTAGCTACCTCTTTGCCGGCTTCGTATGGACTTCCTGTGGTCGTCACAGCGTTTACTGGCTATAGGGGACACATTTTGGATGTCGCACCTATCATTGTGGACGGTGTTGACCATGAGCCGCTGTAGCGGTTTTGTGGCATTGCTAATAGTCGTTTTCGTCGCTTACGGAAGCGCTCAGGAGGTCCGGGCACGGGCAGACGCTTTCCCCCGCTCGTGCCTAATTGGCGACCTTATCCGCTATCGGGTGACCGTTTTTGCCCCCGAAACTGCGAATGTTCAATTCCCCAATACCCATCGCTTTGGGGTCTTTGAGGTCTTGCAGCGTTATCCTGTGCAGAAACAGCCCAGCGAACTCCCTGGGGTCACGACTTTTAGTGCAGAGTGGGATATCGCCGCTTACCAATTAGGCAAATTGACTATCCCGCCGGTGTCGGTGACTTACGAATTGGAAGGGCGTCGCAACCTTGCCCGCACCAACCCAGTGGACATTGAAATCATCCCATTAGCCCCACCCGACGCAAAAGACCCTCGCCCCGCTAAAGCGCCTTTACCTTACCCCCTGAGCCCCCTTGCTTTGTTGCTCCTGTTGTTGGGCGTTTTGGTTTCTTTAGCCGCAATCTGGGTGGTGGGCAAAGCCTTGGTGTGGACATTTCAAACGGCGTGGACAGCGTGGCAGAAAGCCACAACCAAACCGCCTCTACCACCCCACGCATTAGCGCTCCAAACTATTGACCGCGCCGAGCAACTCTACCGGCAAGGGGAGATTGAGCGGGCTTTCGTCTTGCTGTCTTTTGGTCTGCGTCGCTACTTGCGTGATCGTTTCCAAGTTCCTGCCTTGGAGTTGCCCACTTGGCAACTTCTGAGCTCAATGGCTTCCACTTTGAGCAATGAGCACCGAACGATGCTCCACCGAACCCTCACCCTCAGCGACCTTATCAAATTCGCCCGGTATGTCCCTAAAGAGAACGAGGCAACCGAACTGTTTGGTAACGCCCGCCAATTTGTTACCGCCACCCAACCTCAGGAAGCCCCTGCGAACACCCAAGAGCAAAAGCCAGCGCAAATCCCTGCTTAGCACCTTTCGGAGGGAGTGTTTCAAAACAACCGTCACTTGTCGTCTTGCCTCTCCGTCAAAGGGGCACTTTGGCTTTTGCGCTAACGCTTTGACTTGTTGATCTAAAGTTGAGTTAGGGCAGTCCGTGTTGAAACTGCTGATATCGTCGGTAAACCAGAAACCTTCCTAACCCACACCCGCAGGAAGATCAAAAAGCCAACAGCAAAATTGCACTCTACCAACCTCCAGAGCCAGCGGGGCGTAGATTTCGTTTTTGTTACATCTGTTTGCTCACCTATAGCGGTGCCAGAAAGCTCTCTCCGTGAGGAAGGATGCCATAAATGGCACCGTTTGTGCGTCATATGATTGGGAAGGCGAACAGCAAATTTAGCCGTGCGAGGGCGACAACCGTGACAGCGGACAACTTGCCTGACAGCCTTTTGGTGGCAAAAGCAAAGAGCGGAGACTGGAGCTCTTTCGAGCGCCTGTTTTGGCGCTATCACGAACGCATCTACACTTTCGTCTGGCATTACTTGCGACATCCTCAGGCAAGCGAGGATGTAACCCAAGAGGTTTTCGTTCGGGCTTGGGAACAACTGCCGCGCTTGAAAAACAACAACGCTTTCGCTGCTTGGTTGCATCAAATTGCCCGCCACCTATGCTTGGACCTCTTGAGGAAGCAAATGTGGGAAGTGCCCTTTGACGGAACTGGATCGGGAAACGACGAAGAAGGGTGTGAAGGAGATTGGGAGATGAGCAGCGTTGCGGAAGAAATGGTGCTTCCAAGCGATGACCCAGAACAACAGGTGTTGCACAATGAGTTGAAACACGCCGTTCACTGCGCAGTTGGACGCCTTTCGCCACCCTTGCGTGAAGTGGTTGTGTTGCACTACTTTGAAGATTTGTCGGTGGCAGAGATAGCGCAAATTTTGGGTGTGCCCGTTGGCACAGTTCTTTCGCGATTAGCCCGCGCCCGTCAAGCCCTGCAAAGGCATTTGGAGAGCCTTCTGGGCATGCCGAAAGGAGGTAGACATCTATGAACCACGACCGTGCTGGGCAACTCCTTATTGACTACTGCCTTGGACGCCTCAAAGGAAGAAGGAAACAAGCGATAGAGCAACACATCAGCCAATGTCCTATCTGCGAACGAGAATTGCAGCGGCTACAGCAGGCTGAACGATTGCTCCGCACCGCCGGTCTTTTGCGTCCCTCTGATCCTAATCGCCTTTTGGATCGCGTGCGCTTTTCTGTTCGCCAACCAGTCACCGTTGCGCCTTCTCGCCAGAGCTGGCGCTGGGCAACCGCATTGGTTGCTGGGATCGCTGCTTTTTTGATTGTCGTGATGGCTTGGATCTGGTGGCGTCCTACAGAGCGCCAAAACTTGAGCGTTAGTTACGAAGAATTGCACGCTTTGCTGTCTTGGGATAACCCAATCGGCGTTGTGGCAGCGTCTGTGCCTCTTAACGCTCAGGAAGGTGATCAGCCGTGACTTTTCGGAATTGGGCTGGGCAGAAGGGACGCCATAGCCTCTCGCTCTTGCTCCTTTTTCTCAGCGCTCCCTTTGCCCTTGCAGAACAGCCTTCATCCCCGGTAGAACTATTGAGAAGGGTGACCGAGGGACCCTCAGTGCCGTATGTGGCAGAAGTAGAAACGGTACGGCTTCGTCCCAATCCCACTGCTCAGGTTATGTGGTTGTTTTTCAAGGACGGGAAGAGGCGCCTCGTATATGGCAATCCCGAAGCACCCTCATTGGTGCTGATGGATGACGGCAACTCCCTTTACTTCGGCTTTCCTCGCCAACGCTTTGCCCTTCGCTATGCCCCTCTCCGGCAACGGTTTCTTTTGGGTCTTCTCCGGCGCAACTACCTGCTGCGATTGCAAGGAGAGGAAATGGTTGCTGGTCGCCCTTGCTATGTGCTGCTCATCCTTCCTAAGCATAAGGGCAACCCCATGCGCAAACTTTGGGTTGACAAGCAACATTTCATCATCATGAGGGATGAATGGCAGCGCCCTGACGGCAACCCTGTGCAACAAACCTTCGTGCGTTCCCTTACCTTCCCTCCCAGCCTTGACGATACCCTTTTCGTCATCCCAAACGAATGGCGAGTGATCAACACTGCCTACCAAACTGTGGACGACCTTTCCCTTGTGGAGCAACTGGTAGGGTTCACCGTTCGGTTGCCTCAATTCCTTCCTGCCGGCTATCAACTGTCAAGGATTGGGGTGACCTACTGCCGAAACGGCGCTCCTGTCGTTCACTTGCAATATTCCGATGGCATGAACACGATTTCCATATTTGAACACCAAACTCCTTGCCGTCCTCGTCGGCAGTTTCGATTCCGGTGGGGTTGGCAAGGACAATTGGCGTGCGAGTGGTTACCTCCTGTGGAGGCGTCTGTCACCAAAACCGTGGACAACTTGCGTGTCGTTGTCCTCGGGCACCCTTTGCGCACGGTGATGGAGCGGATAGCAGAAAGCCTTTCAGTCCCAGCCGTCCGTTAAGTCACCTCTCGGAAATACTTGCGGTGTTGAGGGGCAAGGTATCGCCGAACATATTCGCTCCACGGCTTGCGGAAAGGACGACACAAGTATTGGTTTGCCTCTTCGTCACCCACAATCAGCTCCTGCTTGGCGTCCCAACGCACAGACCGACCAATGCGGAAAGCGATGTTGGCAAGGTGAAGGGGATTAGTGGAGTAGTGACCCCACTCGATGGGGGCAACAGGTTGCTCCCTTGTTTTGATGCAATCTAACCAGTTGCGGATGTGTGGCGGGTGTTGAGGGGAGCCACCGTGTTCTATCGGCTTCATGCGATCGCCTTCAGGAAAAACCCGAAAACCTTCTCGCGTGAGCAACATTGTCCCGTTCGTTCCGTAAAAGGCAATGCCATACCCGCTGCCCTCAATGGGTCGGGCATTGGTGTGGTAGACGGAAACTTGCAGGAAGAAGTCGCCGTAATCCAAAAAGGCATCTTGCGTATCGGGTGTCTCCCGATTGTCCTGAAGGACATACTTGCCACCTACGGACATCGCGCTTCTTGGTGCGGTCACGCCCATGATCCAGTGAATGGTGTCTACATGGTGCACTGCCCATGAAAGCATGAAGCCGCCAGAAGTGTCCCACATGAACCAGTAGCCAGGGGCGAAGCAACGGTTGCGGTTGAACGGGCGCTTGGGTGCGGGTCCCAACCACAAGTCCCAGTCAATATGGGGTGGAGGCGGTTCGTCAGGTGGGTTTCCTATCCCATGCGGTGTCTCGTTCCAGACATTCCACGCTCGCACCCGAGTGATTTTGCCCAACGCTCCTGATTGGATGAGTTCCTTTGCCACTCGGTAGTGGGCACCGCTCAACTGCTGCGTTCCGTGTTGCACAACGCGTCCGAACTTTTTCGCAGCATTGACAGCTGCTCGCTGCTCCACGATGTTTTGCCCCAACGGCTTTTCCACATAGACATCCTTGCCCGCTTCACAAGCTGCAATGGTTTGAACACAATGCCAGTGGTCAGGAGTAGCGATGATCACAGCGTCAATGTCCTTGCGGTCCAACAACCTGCGGAAGTCCTTGTAAGGGGTGGCTTGTTCGCCTGCCAGTTTGACAGCCTCGGCTAAACGGTCATCCATCACATCGCAAACCGCAGCGATGACGACATCAGGGTTTGCTTTTGCCATTTGCAGCAGTCCGCGTCCCATCCCGCCACAACCAATAACGCCCAGCACGATTTTCTCGTTCGGGCTGGAAGAGGCTTTAGGGGATTCTTGGGCTGCCAGTTCCTCTTTTAAGGCTGTCCACCGGTCGCCAAGGATTTCTGCCAGCGCCGCTGCTGCCAAAGCCCCACGCAACCAATCTCGTCGCTGCATCGCCCTCACCTCGCTAAAAGATGTCAAGCGTAAGGAGCGTTGCTCTCACCACATTGATTTTAGCAGTAAACCGATTTGTCAGCGATCAGGAGCAACGCTGTGATTAGGGCGTATGACGACCGCTTGGTATCGGCTGGAGCATTGGGGGAGTGTGCCTTCGCTTTGTTGGCACAATCGGGTTGTGCGGAGTTTTGGCTCAAGACCCTTGCGGTTTATTCTGAGGCTGCTTGATGGGTGGAGCGGGGTTCTCGGGTTCCTGTTGATGCGCGGGCAGCAGCAGCGCGTTGGGCTCGAGCGGCGGCAGCAGCTCGCTTCTTTTCTTCTTCCGCTTGCCATTCTTCGTCAGTCAACTGCATGGATTTTTTGCCCGTGACTTGATCTACGGGGCCCAGTCCCATCCGGATCCATTTTTCCTGCTGCCATTCGCCAATTTCCAAAAGTTTTCGCTTATCAAACACCAAATCCCGATGAGAGTAGCCCCCTACCTGCCAGATTTCGGTGTGGATAAGGGCAGGGACGGGGCAGGCTTCTACGCAGAGCCCACAGAGACTGCACAGGTTGTTGTCAATGATAAAGACGACCGGGTATTTGCCTTTGTGCCCTGGCTTGTCGTCAATCACTTCTATGTGGATACAATGGTCAGGGCAAATGCGTTCGCAGGCTAAACAGCCGATGCAATTTTCCTTGCCCGTGCGTCGGTCTATGGTCAATCCAATGGTCCCTCGGTAACGCAGGGCGATGGGTCGGGAACCCCATTTTTCGGTGATGGTTATGGCTTGGCGCAAAAAGACGACGCGCCCAAAGTTGCGGATGGTCACTGCCATCCCTTTCAAAAGGCTTCTTACGGCATCTGCAAGGTCATGCCAATAGGATGGCTTGATAGGGGTAGGAGGTTTAGGTGGGGCAGCGATCATCGTTCGTTCCCTCCAATTAGGGCAAAGGATTCTTGCACGGCTTCTCGGGTCAATTCTTCAGGGTGCACCCGTTCGCCCTTCAGAATTTTTTCCTGCAGCAACCGAACGCCCCAAAGCAATTGTTCCGGCGTCGGCGGACAGCCGGGCACATACACATCCACAGGGATGATTTTGTCTACGCCGTTAAGAACTGAGTAAGCATCGTAGAAAGGACCACCGTTGGTAGCACACACACCCATGGCGATGACATATTTGGGCTCTGCCATTTGCTCGTAAAGGACACGCACTCTTGGTGCCATCTTGTAGGTAACAGTGCCTGCGACGATCATCAAATCGGCTTGACGAGGGGTAGCGCGAGGAATCATGCCGAAGCGGTCAAAGTCGTAGCGAGGTCCAGCCGTCGCCATCATCTCAATGGCACAACAGGCTAAGCCGAAGGTCATATACCAGAGGGAACTCTTGCGTGCCCATCGGAAGGCTTTGTCCTTCAAAGCGCCGATGCCGGGTGCGTTATCCAGAACGCGGTTTGCGATTTCCTTGAGCCAATCAAAGCGGGTGAGCACGATTTCCAACTTCTGTTGCCTCAACTCTGGCGGCAAAGTCGGTTGGTCGGGCAACTCTGGCACCCAAATTGGCGAGCGTTCTTGCCTCATTTTTTGACCCCTCCTTCAAGGACCATCCCTGACAAGGCACGGCGGGCAATCACTTATTTAGCTGCCCACAAATCCCGCAAAGCCGACATAAAGGATAGCATGGTTACCGCTGCTTGCTCCTGATAGCGGTCAACTGTCTTTCGGATCCCTTTGCGAGGGGCGGGAACAGAATTTACCTCATTGCGGGATTACTTGACCGACGATGATCCTCGTTGGATTGACTGGAGCGCAACGGTGCGCCGGGGACGACTGGTGAGCAAAAAGTATGTGTCGGAACGGGGACAGAACATCGTGGTCGTTCTGCAGGCAAGGCGGGTGATGGCGACTCAGGTGAGTGGGGTGACAAAGTTGGGTCATGCGGTTAATGCCGCTGCTTTCTTCCTTTACCTTGCCCATTGGCGAAGCAGCGGTTGTGATGTTCGAAGTTGTTTTGTCCTCAAGCTCTTTTCGCCTCTTGGCAAAACCGACGCACCTTTTCTGGATCCTTGATGCCTGGAGCAACCTCTACCCCACTGGAGACATCTACCCCGAAGGGTTGGACGATAGCAATGGCTGCGGCAACATTTTCGGGCGTTAGTCCACCAGCGAGGAAACAGGGGAAATCCAACCGTCGGACCAACTCGGCAGCTAATTCCCACGAAGGGGTTTTTCCTGTCCCGCCGAAGCCTTGGGTGGTTGCTGTGTCCAGAAGGAAGGCGTCACAACCCGCTTTGAGGAAGGCTCGGGCTTTTTCCAAAAGAGCTGGCAGAAGGGGTTGTGGCTCTGTAGCTGGGGGGAGAGGAATGGCTTTCCAGATAGCGCAGGATACCCGGGAGCGAAGGTCCTGAATCAACTCGGGCGGCTCATCTCCATGCAATTGAACCGTAGCGGGTGAGAGGAATTGGATAAGATCGACCAACTCGTCCAGAGTTTTTTGGCGCGTAACCAAAACTGGCGGGAGAGTCATTTGAGCCAAAAGAAGCTTTGCTTGGTGTCGCGATTGGCTTCGGGGTGAGCCAGACACCTCGGTCACGACACCGCAAAAATCGGCTCCAGAAGCACAGACGAGGTGCACATCCTCGGGTCGGGTAAGCCCACAAATTTTCACGCGCACCATTTAGGAACCTCCGACCGAACCGCCGGAATTCTCTGATGGCGGTGCTGATCGGGAGGCACGAGAGGCACGCAAGCGCCGCAGCAAGCGCTCCCGCATCTCTATTGGGGCGACGATGACAATCCGTTCTTCTCCTTCTCCTTCGCTGAGGGTGAAGACAGTTGGGTCATTTTGGAGGGTCATGTGGATAATGCGCCGTTCGGAGGCAGAAAGGTTGCGCAACCGCACGGAACGCTTTTGGCTGCGGGCTCGTTCAGCGGCATTTAGGGCTAACTGGATGACCGCAGCCCGACGGCGCTCTCGGTATCGGGAAGCATCCAAAACGATTCGCAGGGGTTGTTGGAATTGTTTGGAAGCAGCGGCTTGGACGACCAGTTGCAAAGCGTTGAGGGTTTCACCTCGTTTGCCAATGATAAGCCCAGCGTCACCGCCCTCCATGTTGACATACACTTCCCCTTCCCGCTCTTCAGGTTCCTCCACCCGCAGATCCCATCCTGCGTATTTCACGATTTGAGTGAGCAGGTCTTTGACAAAGGTAGCAGGAGATTTCCTGACCGTGACACGGACGCGAGCAGGTTCTGCCCCGATGCCAAAAATCCCCGGGGTGCCGGGAGAAAGGATTTCAACCTCCACTTGATCTTGGGAAACACCTAACTGCTGCAAGGCTTGTTGGATGGCTTCCTCCACTGTTTTTCCCGTCACTTCCACCTGCATAGCGCATCCCTCACTTTGCCATTTAGGGTTGCTGTTTAGTGGTTTTTGCCCTTCGCTTTTGCTTTTGCCTTGTCTTGCTTGGGTTTTTCCTCTTTTTCAGCGACCACCTCGCGAACAGGCATCGTTTCCCGTGCATACACACGCTTCATCAAGAGGTTCTCACCAATGTAGAACACTTGAAAGGCAAGCCAATACAGGATGAAGGCGGCAGGAAACGAGTGGAAGAACATGGCAAACATGACCACGAACATCACATTCATTAGGATCTGCTGTTGCCTTTGGGTCGGATCCTGCGTTGGTGTGCTCATGAAAAAAGTGGAGACGAAAAAGGTGGCTAAGTAGAGGGCGAAGAGGAGGTAATCGGGAAGCGCCAAGTTTTTCACCCAAAGGAAACCAGCTTTCGCAAACTGGAACCGGTAGTGCAACACACCATAGTAGACCCAGAACAGGATAGGTAACTGCAGCAGCAGGGGCAAGCAACCCCCCAAGGGGTTGACTTTGTGCTTGCGATACAACGCCCAGATTTCGGCATTTAACCGCTGTGGGTCGTCGCGGTAACGCTCTTGCAGGTCTTTCAAAAGGGGCTGAAGGGCTTGCATTTTCCAGAAGGAACGCATGGCTTTGCGGTTCAAGGGATGCATCAACACCCGAAGCAGGAACGCTAAAAGGATGACAGCTAAGCCGTAACTGTAGCGGGGATCGCGACCGCACAAACCCACCAACGCATCAAACAGTTGGTAGTTCCAGCCTGTGCGGTAGATAGCGTCCAGTTCATTGCTAACGACAGCATAAGCGCTCTCATAGCGGCGCACTTCTTGGTCTTTGGGGTCCCATGCCCACAGGGGAATATCTTCAATGAAGGCGCCGTAACTGCCACCCCCAGCTTTAAGCAGGTTTTCCACTTCTTCCAAGGCTTTGACTGTATTGCGGTGCTGAGGACCGTCTCGCTCTGCTAAGATTTGGACTTTTCGGTAGGCAGCAGCCACCGCCAATTCCTTGAACGATGTTAGTGCAACGAGTTCCTCCCGGTTCCTTGCTTGGCGGAGGGCTTGTTGGTAAGCGGTAACGACTTCGTTGAGGGCTTGGAGGCTTTCTTCCAATCGCTTTAGAGTGACTAACACCACGCCTTCTCGCAATTTCAAACGGGCAAATCGTTCATCGCGGGTCTCTTGAACGGCGGTCAATTGGGCTTGGATTTGGGTCCAATCGGCAGCAGCTTGCTCTACTGAAGAAGGAGGCACCAATAGTTCTGACAAGGACACTTGCGTCCATTCCTTTGCTGCTCCTGCCAAAGGGAACAAAAGGAGGAAAAGGAGCAGCACAGCCACACGAGAGCGTTTTCGGTAAGGCCATTTCTCTGGCACGGGATCTTCACCACCGGGGTGCAAAGGATGGCAACGGAGCAAGCGCAAAAGTCCTAACCATCCCCCTCGCAGCAGCCCAAATCGTTGGATGGCTTGGATAGTATAGGTGCTGCAACTGGGCGTGAACCGACAGGTGGGCGGTAGAAAAGGAGAGACCCACCGTTGGTAGCCCCTGATCAAGGCAATGGCGACCCATTGCGGAACTTTAGAAAGGCTTGTCCAAAGCGACTTCCCTCGCTCCTTCTGAGCCATCTCGTCCATCCCAGCATTACCTCGTTGTTGACCCACCATTTCGTTGGACATAGTCATCGCCTGTGGTCGGTTTGCCAAAGGTTTGGTCTCTGTTCTGGTTTTGGGACACTGTCAGCACTTTTGCCCTTAAGAGCAGTTCCACCAATGCTGTATCCACCGCCTCAAAGTTTGCCGCAGCAATAGGTGGATGGGCAACGAAAAACAGGTCAACACCTTTTGCCATTGCCCATCGCTTCGTGCGATACGCTTCTCGGAGCCACCGCTTGATTCGGTTGCGTTTGGTGGCTTTTTTGGCGACCCTACGCCCGACGGAAAAAGCAACCCGTCTCTGTTCATCTTCCCGCCACCGCACATACAGGGTGAGCAAAGGGTGGCGGAATTGCTTCCCCTCTCGAAGACAGGCTTGGATGTCTTTTTGGCGGCACAGCCGTTCGGTCTTGGGGAAGCGGTTGGTGCCTTTGGGTCCCGGCGGTATCATTAGACGGTCAGGCGCCATCGCCCTTTGAGCCGCCGACGCTTCAACACATTCCGCCCGGACTTTGTTGCCATGCGTGCTAAGAACCCGTGGGTCTTCTTCCGCTTCCGCTTGTTGGGGCGGTAGGTTCGCCCCTGCAACGATTTTGCCATCTATCATCCCTCCATGACCGCAACGAATTTTGCACAAGCAGTTCGCCAATTGGGTGCCTAAGGGAAGGCAACAGTTAAAAATTAGGGTATCGGCAATTATAGCGCTGTTGTGGCACACTGAAAGGCAGCGAGGTTCACTGCCAGTGAGGGGTTCCAAAGATGACGAAGGAAGAATTGAGGCGTATAGTGAAAGAGCGCATAGCAGGGATGCCTTTGGAAGAACGGTGGCGGCTGACGCAACAGGTGTTACAAAGGGCTCGCGCTCACTTGTTGACAGTTACAGCCGAGTTAGCTGCCTTTTACATGCCTATGGAGGACGAGATAGATCTTGTGCCTTTAATCCGTTGGTGGCAGGCGAGGGGTTTACCCGTTGCCCTTCCCCGAACCACGACGCAAGAGAAACGATTGGAATTCCGCCGCGTGCTTCAGTTGGAGCGCGATTTGCAATTGGGTCCCTTCAACCTCTGGGAACCCAAACCTTCTTGTCCGTTGGTGCGTCCCGAAGAATTGGACCTAATCATTGTGCCCGGGCGCGCTTTTGATGAGTGTGGGAATCGGTTGGGGCGTGGGTTAGGCTATTACGACCGCTTCTTGAAACTTTTGCCTCCACGCACCTTGAAATTGGCGTTAGCCTTTGAGATCCAAGTGGTCCAGCGCATCCCTGTCAAGCCCAACGATGTGCCGGTAGATGTGATCATCACGGAACGGCGCACGATTTTCCGTCCCAAAGGGTAGGGGAGGGGATTTGCTTTTGGTCGTCCCCACCCCTGCAGCAGGCAAGCGGTGCTCATTTCGGACAGCAGCAACGGAGGCGACGAACGATGGCGCCGAAGGTGGGTTGGAGTCCAGTGCGACTTTTGGCATCCATGCTCCGGGAAGGGAAACCCTCCCTATCCGATTTGTTTGCGATGGCGCAAGAGTTTGGCGTGTCAACAGTGGAGTTGCATCATGCGATGGTGTCCAGCTATGACCGACGGTCCTTAGACAAAATTGTGCTCTTGCTGCAACGGTATAAGTTACGGGTTTCTATGCTCACTTGTGCCCCTGACTTTACCCACCCAGACGAAGAAGAAAGGGAACGACAGTTAGCAGACATGAAAACAAAAGTGGTCGCTGCGTGGGTCTTGGGAGCGGAAGGGGTGCGGGTCACCGTTGGTTGTGCGCACGAAGAAGTCCCACGCAACCAAGGGATTGAATGGGCAGTGGAAAAGTTAACCCAGTTAGCCGAGTTCGCTCACCCACGCGGTGTTCGGTTGGGCTTAGAGAACCACTACAAAGATCGCTTGTGGGAATTGCCCGACTTTGCTTTTGACCCCGATGTGTTCTTGGAAGTGGCAGACAGACTCAGGGGCACACCCGTAGGCATCAACTTTGATTGCGCTAACCCGTTAATGGTGGGTCGAGATCCTATCCCCATCTTGCAAGCTGTTGCCGATCGGGTCTGGCATGTCCATGTCTCCGACCGCAAAGTAGGAGAATACGCCCATCGGGTATTGGGTGAGGGAGATGTGCCTTTGGATGCCCTCTTTGCGGAGTTAGCCCGCATCGGTTTTCAGGGGGTTATCAGTTTGGAAGATGGGCAAGCCTATGCTGGTGATGAAGGAACGCAACGCTCCCTTTCCGTCTTACACCAACTCATTGAGCGCTATTGGGCAGCAACAAGTGCCTCTTGAGGAAGGTGTATTGTGACACTTTAGGAGAAGCGCTCTAAGGTCCTGCAAGTATCCCTTCCAGTCAACCCCCGGAGCTTGAACGACCACGAATCGGACGAAAGCGGAACCTGATGTGCTAAAATAGGGAACGCCGAGGAGCGGATGAAAATGAATGAGCATAAAGTCACGCAGCTGCCCTTTTCAGTTGCTGAACCGATGCTTCGTGATGGTTTTGGTCGCGTTGCCCGCAAGTTGCGACTATCTGTGACGGATCGGTGCAACCTCCGCTGCCACTTTTGCATGCCTTTAACCCCTGTTTGGCTTCCCAAATCGGAGATTTTGACCTACGAGGAGATGGCACGGGTGACGCGAATTTTGGCGGGTATGGGTGTGACCAAAGTGCGGTTGACTGGTGGTGAGCCGTTGATGCGGCGAGACCTTCACAAGTTGGTTGCCCTGCTGCGGGCGATCCCCGAAATTCGCACAATCGGGATGACTACCAACGGGGTTTATCTTTCCGAGTTAGCAGAGCAATTGCGTCAAGCTGGCTTGGATAGCGTCACGGTGAGCCTCCATAGCCTGCAGCCCAAGCGCTACGACGAAATCGTGGGTCGGCGAGGCGTGTTTGAGCAAGTGATGGACGGTTTGCAAAAAGCTATTCAAGTGGGCTTCCAATCGGTCAAGGTTAATGTCGTGATCTTGAGGGGCTACAACGATGACGAGATTTTGGACTTTGCAGAGCTGGCACGACAAACCGGACTGAGCGTTCGGTTCGTTGAATACATGCCCTTTGATGGGCAGCACTTGTGGCAACCTGAGCGGTTGGTGCCTGGCGACGAAATTGTCCGCACGATTGAGCGGGTCTACCCGTTAGAACCCCTCCCTCGGGAGGGAGGCGCAACAGCACAAGGATATCGGTTCGCCGATGGCGAGCAAGGGGAAATTGGCGTTATCACTTCCATGACGATGCCTTTCTGCCATGATTGCGATCGGATCCGACTCACTGCTGACGGCAAGATTGTCCCCTGCATGTTCAGTCGGGATGAATATGACCTGAAAGCCCTGTTGAGGGGCGGAGCGTCCGACGAGGAGATTGCTGAGTTCATTCGTTCCGCTTTTCGGCGCAAGTTTGCGGGAGTGGCAACCTTGTTAGAAAAGCAAGCGTTGGTTTCGCACATCCGTCCAATGTATACCCTTGGCGGCTGAACCTGAAGTTGCCTACAGTTGGTTTTGTTCGTCCCTTTTGACCGCTTCCCAGATAGCATCCATTTCCTCAAGGGTCATTTGGTTAAGGTCTTTGCCTTGTCGTCGGGCTTCGGCTTCTATGGCTTGGAAGCGGGCGACGAATTTCCGCACGGCTTGGCGCAAAGCGTCTTCAGCATTCACCTTCGCCAGACGGGCGACATTGACCGTTGCAAAAAGGAGATCGCCGATCTCTTCCATTAGCCGATGCTGATTGATCGGTTGTTGGCTCAAGAGAGCTTCCACTTCGTTCACTTCTTCCCGCAACTTTTGCAGGGCAGGGAGGGGATCGTTCCAATCAAAGCCAACTAAGGATGCTCGCTTTTGGGCGTGGTGAGCCAACATCAGGGCAGGCAAAGACCACGCCAACCCGTCCATTAGTGAAGAGGCTTGCTGCCGTTCGTTGGCCTTAATCTGTTCCCACTGTTGCAGGGCTTGCTCAGGGGTTTCCACTCGGCGGCTGCCAAACACATGGGGATGGCGATCTAAGAGTTTCCGAACCAAATTGTGCACCACATCGGCAATGTCAAAGCGGTTGGCTTCTTTTGCCATCTGGGCATGGAAGACAACTTGCAGGAGCAGGTCGCCCAACTCTTCCTTCAGTTTTGCAGCATTACCTTCTTCAATGGCACTGGCAACTTCGTAGGCCTCTTCAATGGTGTTGAGTTTGATGCTTTCGTGGGTTTGGGCTTTGTCCCAAGGGCAACCGTTGGGACCCCGCAGGGTGGCCATCACTTGCACCAACTGCTCAAACAATTCCCCAACGGAGGGCTTTGGTGCCTCTGCGGGAGGGCGAGGGTCATTATTCGGAGCTTTGCTCACGCTGTTCCAACCTCCCTCCTTCTTGGCTAGGGGGACGGGTGAGGCTTGGAGCTTCTGCTGGGGGTTGAAAGGCTGGCGGAGAAGCCAGTAGCGCGCGGGTTCGAATTTCGTCTTCTAAGAACTTGTATCGGGGATCCCGCACCACGACACCATACTTTTGCGCCAGTTGTTGGAAGATCTGTTCTGGCGGCGGTCCAAACTGTTGGGCGTATGCAGTCTTGACAAAGTCCTTGATTTTCTCAAAAGGCAGCACAAAGGGAGAACGCCGCTCAATAACCTTAACCAACACCCAATATTTGGCTTCGGGGATGAAGGCGGGACCATACAGCCGGTTAATCGGGGCATCTTGAGCCAAAATCTTCAGCAGTGTCGGGGGTTCAGGTAGGGGAGTGTGAGGATCTGCTACCAGCGGGAGCGCAATGATTTTTTCTCCCCGTCTGCTCCGCATGTCTGGATCGTCCTTGTAGAAATCGTAGGCGACATCCCCGATTTTCTCCCCTTTGTCTATCAGTGCTTTGACTTTCACTAAAGCGTCTCGGTTGGGGCTGCGGAACAGGTAATAGCGGACTGTTGGGGGTTCTCCTGTGGGCGGGCGAGCAAACAGAACCCAGTTTCTTTGGTAGAATTCTTCCAGCGTTTTGTCATCCACTTTCGTTTGCTGCTCAATCAGGCGCATAAGGATAAGGCTGTGCTTGATTTGCGCCAACAGGGCTTCTTTGGTCATGCCTTGCCGCGCCAGAAACGCCAAGAATTGGGGCTCTTCCTCAAAACCACTTTGCCGGAGGAAATTGCGATACTCCCGCTCCACTTCCTGATCACTGACCAATTTCTGCTCCTCGTTGGCTTTGAGCAGCAGTTGGTGTTGGATCAACCAGCGGAGGGAGTCGTCACCATAGTAGCGCTCCATTGTTTGCCAATAGTCGTTGTAGTTGACCGCCCGACCACCAACGACGACAATCGCCTTTCGTCCCCCGCAACCGCTAAGGAGCAATGATAGCGCTATCAAAACAAACCAAAAACGCATGAAAGGGCACCTCCAATGTGCGACTTGTCGCCAAAGCGACAGGACGGTAGGGCAACAAGAGGCAATGCGCCCCATGACTGGGCTAAGCAGCTTCACCCATCTCTTCCAACAGTTCGTCAGGGATGTCAAAGTTAGCGCTCACATTTTGCACATCGTCGTGGTCTTCCAAGTCCCGCAGGAGGGAGAGCAACTTGCGTGCTTCATCCCCTTCCACGCGAACGACCGTTTTGGGTAGGTTGGTGATGGTGGCTAACTGGTAGGGGATGTTGTTTTGTTCCAGTGCTTGCTTGAGGGTATTCAGCTGTTTGGGTTCTGCCACAACCTCATAAGTGCTGTCTTTCCGTTGGACATCTTCAGCTCCCGCTTCTAAAGCGCAGGCGAGAAGGGTATCCTCGTCAACTACACTGGCATCAACGACGACGAGGGCTTTTTTGTCAAAGACCCAAGCGACGCTACCTGCCTCTGCTAAGTTTCCACCGTGCCGTTGGAAGAGGCGGCGCAGTTCGGAAGTGGTCCGGTTGCGGTTGTCTGTGAGGGCTTCTACCAAGATGGCAACTCCGCCAGGACCATAGCCTTCGTAGATGACTTCCTCGTATTGCTCGCCTTCCAGTTCGCCTGTTCCCTTTTTGATAGCGCGCTCAATGTTGTCCATTGGCATGCCATGTTCTTTGGCACGGTCTATGGCAGCACGCAACCGGGGGTTGGCATCGGGGTCACCGCCTCCTAAGCGGGCAGCGATCGTGATCTCTCGGGCTAATTTGGAAAACAAGCGCCCACGAACCAGGTCTTGACGCATCTTCCGAACCCGAATGTTGTGCCACTTAGAGTGCCCAGCCATCTCTCGCTCACCTCCGTTGTCCTTGACGGTGTTCGTCGCTCAGCACTTGGGCTAATAGGGCTTTGAGTTTGAGCATGTCTTGGCGCAGCGTATCCTTCCACTTGGGTTGGTGCAAAGCCGCTGCCGGGTGAAACAGCGGGACAAAGATGATGCCACTTTTGGTAAAGGCTTGTCCGTGCACCTGAGAGATGGTGACTTTTAGTTCAGGCAAGACGGCTTTGAGTGCAGCGGCTCCTAGTAAGCAAACCACTTTGGGACGGATCAAGGCGATTTGTGCCTGCAGGTAAGGATGACACGCTGCCATCTCCTCTGCGCTGGGTGTCCGGTTGTTAGGTGGGCGGCACTTGACAGTATTGGTGATGAACACATCCTCACGGGTCAAGCCTGCCAATGCCAGTAGTTCGTTCAGAAAGCGTCCTGCTGGTCCAACGAATGGGCGTCCTTGGGCATCTTCTTGTTCTCCGGGGGCTTCCCCAATGAACATCACCTTCGCAGAAGGATTACCTTCCCCCGGCACGGCTTGAGTTCGCCCCTTCGCCAATGGGCAGAGGGTGCATGCCAAGATCTGCTGATGCAACTCCTCCAAGGCGGTCAGCCGATCGCTTTGCTTGACCATTGCTCCTCCTCCGAGAGAGGGTCTCCGCTAATCAGTATGCCGCACCCTCCCTTCAACTGAGTAGCGTTGTGAGCACTTGGGAAGTTAAGGCAGAAATGCCTTCCACGACAGGGATAACGGAAGCGTAGCGCATTCGCTTGGGACCTAACACGCCCAACATCCCACAGAAGTGTTCCTCAATGAAGCAAGGAGCTGCCACCAAGCTGCACTCTTGTAATTCGGGGAAGGGGATTTCCGAACCGATAGCCACCCAAACCTTGGCAGGTTTTTGGCTCAACCGGTCCAAGATGGTGGTGCAAAGGGCCCCAAACTTCTGGGGCGACTCCCAAAAAGCGATAAGCCCTTGGGCTCGTTCCCAATTTTGGAATTCGGGCTCTGCCAGCAAGCGCGAAGCTCCTTCTATCCAAACTTCAGACCGCCACGCCTCTTCTGCTAACCGCTGCAAAAGTTGGAAGGCTAAAGGCAAAACAGGGTTTTGAGAGACCTCCTCTGTTGCCCACTGAGACCACTCTGTCTGGAGCAAGTGGGCTAAGGGGATTTGATGCAACCGATGATGGAGCCAGTTAGTGGCTTGCTGCCACAGGTTGGTATCAAAGGTTTGGGGCAGCAAAAAGGCTTTGTGAAAAAGTCGTCGCCCCAAAAGCATTGCCACAACCCGCCGATCTGGTAAGACACTAAAATGGATGCCCCGAACGATCTCTGTCTCGCGTCGGGGTAAAATTGCCCATGCCATGTAATCTGTGCTTTGGCTCAGTAACCGACAAGCCGCTTGCATCAACTCCTTCACTTCCCCGTAGTGTTGAGTCAGCCACCGTTCCCAAAGGCGCAAGCGGG
>VAPR01000028.1_pt1 | contig 98258 bp, 85 predicted proteins | sample 3380701 | NCBI WGS metagenome assembly VAPR01 (sample SAMN11536904, study PRJNA540576) | hot springs metagenome | isolation source: hot spring wet sediment | place: Spain: Lobios | collected 2014-01
GCGGGCTATAGGTATCTTCCCCACACTGCCGACGAGATTCTCGAGGCTTGGGGGGATACAAAAGAGTCTTGCATATCCCAGCTTGCAACCGGATTCGTCGCCGGCTTCGCATCCTTGAGGGACGGCGCAGTTCGTCCGGCGCCAAATCCTTTTGAAGTCGAGCTGGGCGAATCCGCCGGGATGGAAGAGACCGTGGTAGCTCTGCTCGAGGAGATCCTTTTCGTTATAGAAACCGAAGGGGAGGTGCCGATCCGCACAGAGGTGACGTCTCTGACGCCCGGCCATGTCGAAGGTGTGTTTTACTCGGTCCCCCTCGATTCCATCGAAGAGATAGGGGCGGTACCGAAAGCGATAAGCTACGCCGACTTTTCCTTCGAAGAAACCGGCGAAGGAAATTGGAGGGCGAAGGTAACCATAGACGTCTGACGGTGGGTCCCGCCGGCGCTAACCTTCGGGGCGGCCCAGAGAGTCGGTGCTCGATCAGCCCTTCACTACTCCAATGGGAACCAGCTTGGCGACCCTCTTGGCCAGTCCGGCATGCTCGCAGGTTTCTACGACGGCATCGACGTCTTTGTAGGCAAACGGCGCCTCTTCGGCAAGGCCCTTCATTGACTGGCCGCGAACTTTAATTCCCTGCGCTTCTAGCTGTTTACGTAGCACGTCGCCACGAATTTGCTTTGTCGCCTGATGCCTGCTCATCTTCCTTCCCGCGCCGTGGCAGGTGGAATTGAATGCGGGATTGTCGGGCATCCCTGCGCAGACGAAGGAGGCCGTCCCCATCGAGCCCGGAACCAGGACAGGTTGTCCGGTGCTCTTGAAGCTTTCAGGCAGCTCGGGATGCTCGGGCGGAAGCGACCTTGTGGCCCCTTTCCGATGAACGCAAAGAGTACGCAGCTCTCCGCCGACGTCGTGTTTTTCGATCTTTGCCAGGTTGTGCGAGACATCGTAGAGCAACCGCAGGTTTCCGTCCCCTAAGGCGGCCTCGAATGCCGCTCTCGTAGCATGTGTAAGAGCCTGGCGGTTGGCCCTTCCGTAGTTAGCCGCTGCGGCCATGGCTTTCAGGTATTTTTCCCCCTCGGGAGACTTAACGGGGGCGCACGCCAACTGTTTATCGGGGACTTCGATTCCGTAAGCCGGCATCACCTTTAGCATCTCTTTGACGGAATCCGAGCAGACCTGATGGCCCAGGCCCCTCGATCCACAGTGGATCATGACGCAGACCTGCTCCAGCCACAATCCGAAAGCTTGCGCAAGTTCATCGTCGAATATTCGCTCCACTTTTTGGACTTCGAGGAAGTGGTTCCCGGAACCGAGCGATCCGACTTGCAAGAATCCGCGTTCGTATGCTCTTTCCGAAAGCGCCGAGGGGTCGGCAGTATCGAGGTAGCCGCGGTCCTCGCAGTGTTCGACGTCCTCGGGTATGCCGTAGCCCCTTTCGACGGCATATACCGAGCCCCGCTGCAAAATCTCGATCAATTCATCTCTTCCTCGAAGTGACCAGACCGCTCCTTTACCGAGGCCCTTCGGAATGCGTCTGTCCAGTTCGTCCATCAAGGCATCCATGTGGTCGTGGACCTCGGTTGCGGAGTGATCCGAGAGGAGCAGACGAACTCCGCAGGAAATGTCAAAGCCTACGCCCCCGGGAGAGATGACACCGCCTCGTTCGATATCGGTTGCGGCTACTCCTCCTATCGGAAATCCGTATCCCCAGTGAATGTCGGGCATGGCAAAAGATGCTTTGACGATTCCCGGAAGGGTGGCGACATTCGCCGCCTGTTCTACCGACTTGTCGGTCAGGATGTCGGGAACCAGTTCCGGCGAGGCGAAAACGATGGCCGGCACGCGCATTTTCCCTGTTTTGGGAACTTCGTATTCGAACTCACCCGAACGGATCAGCTCCACGGCGCCGTCACCTCAAGTCGATGCTTCGATCGGGGTTGCCGGACCCGGCGGAGATGAGATGAATCGGTCGACGATCTCCGACAAGATGAGCCTCCGCAGCCCTCCGGGGAGCAGCGTTAGCGACTTGGTTGCGAGTGCTAAAGGCGCAGGAAACGAGATTTCCGGCTTGTTTCTCTCGAGGGCGTCGGCGAGAATTCGAGCCGCCTTGTCGACCTCCATTAAAAATGGCATGGGGAATTCGTTTTCCGAGGTCATGTCGGTCTCTATGAAGCCGGGATTCGCCAAAACGACACGTACTCCTGTGCTTTTGAGATCGATCCTCAAGGACTCGGCAAGATTGACGAGAGCTGCTTTGGCCGCACAGTACGGCGCCGACTTTGGCAATCCGGTTAGACCGGCGAGGCTCGCGACGAAGAGCAGCGTTCCCTTTTTCCGGAGCAGCATCGCCGGGAGAACCGCCTCGATGCAGTGAACGGCGCCCATGACGTGTACGTCTAGGTGTCGTCGGAAGATGCCGGAATCGAAGTTCGATACGTCGAATCTTTCCAGATTCCCGGCGTTGAGTACGGCCGCGTCGATTGGCCCCAGTTTTTCTGCGGCGTCCTTTGCTATCCGCTTCATCTGGTCCAGATTCGTGACATCACCCGGCATCGCCAGCGCAGTCGGGGCCCCTGCTTTTGTGCATCTCTCGGCTACCCGGGCGAGCCGGTCTGCATTCCTCGCCGTCAAAACGAGCGCCCAGTTGCGTCTTGCCAGCTCTATAGAGAGCGCTTCCCCGATCCCCCTGCTCGCACCGGTGACCCACGCGGTCTTGGAGTGAGAATCATTCGATCCATAGGATCTCGGGGAGGCCGGACTCTCCTCTTCGACCGAAGACGACTCCTTCAGCGGTTCTTCGCTAGGCATTGTCGACTCCTTGTGGTCACGATCTTAGGGCGGCCGCTGCCCAGATGCCTACAGGTCTGTACCGCTGCGGTACGTCTACAACCACCAGGTGACTGTGGCGAAGAGCCGATATTTGCACCGTCTGCACATCGAATAGCTTCGCCGCGTCACCGCTACTGAGCTTCACCGAGCCGTCGAGGTCTATTTCGCCCTCTATGACGTAGACGTATCCTGCAATTCCGTCGTCTTGAGAGCCTCCGCCGGTCAGCTTCAACGATTGCGCAATGCCCGGCTCGAGAGTCGAGACCGCAACCGATGCAGCTCCGTGTACCGGTATGGGGCCGGGTACGCCCGATCTCTCGGCGGCTTTTGTATAAGCATCGAGCAAGGTGTCCGGGCAAAAAATGTGCAAAAAGCGATTCAGGCGGTGCTCGGGACGAAAGATTCTCTGTTCGCACGACGGCTCCAGTGCGGGCGTGTGAGGCAGGATCCACATCTGTATGAAACGCACCGGCTCGTCCTTCGAGGCGTTTTGCTCGGAATGCCATGCGCCCCGACCCAACGTCATGCGCTGAGCGGATCCTGCGGGAAATTCGCCGTTGTTACCTTGGTCGTCTTCGTGCCTGAATCGTCCCTCGACCACGTAGGTCAATCCCTCGACATCTCTGTGGGGATGAAGAGGCCAGATCGCACCCGGAACCAATGTGTCGTCGTTGAAGACCCTCAGCGGGCCGATTCCCATGTTCTCGGGATCTCGATAGTGATCGAAGGAGAAATGCCAGCGAGCCTGAAACCAGCCCCCTTCTTCTCTATGGATGGTTTCGGCCGACCTCTTGAGAATCACCATCGCCCTTTCGGTTCCGACCTCGCCGGCTCGAAATACCTCAAGCCCGCCGCCTTCGGAATTTCGGTTTGCAGCGCCCCCGGGAGGACTCGAACCTCCGACACCCGGTTTAGGAGACCGGTGCTCTATCCCCTGAGCTACGAGGGCATTCCTGGTAACGATGAAACAGTCGGCAAGAAGCCGTTGCGAACTCGAATCCCGGATGCGCGGCCTAATTGTATCGGGCGTTCTCTGCCTATCGGCCTAGATGATCTTTGGATCAGCGCCGCTCTCCGAACGTATTTCGAGACCGGCTGCCGCCCATGCTTTCATGCCTCCGGCCAGATTGCATGCGCGAATCCCGTTGGCTAGGAGGATCCGTGCGGCTTCTCGAGACCTTTGCCCCGATCTACAGACGACAACAACTTCGGGGTCGTCGTCTTCGCTGGAATACTGCTGCATCCAATTGCGAAGTTCGTTTAGCGAGCCCACGGTGTTTCCTTTCAGTTGGGGAAGAGGCATAAAGAAAGCCTGAGGAGCATGGCCTGCATCCCATTCATCTTTGTTCCGTACATCGAGCAACAAAGCTCCCCTGTCCAGCTTGCTTTGGCAAAGCTGGAGATCGATATCTTCGACAGAACCCAACGCCTTCTCGCTCATTCAGGCCTTCGCTTTCAGCTTGTCGCTTCGATGAAATCTACTGCCACTCTTGCCAGTTCTTCACCCTTGTCTTCTTGGAGAAAGTGACCCGCTCCTTCGATTGTCGTGTGCCGTTGTGAAGCGGCGCCCGGTATCAGCGCCTGCAGAACCTTTTCTGCGCCCCTCGTGATCGGATCGCCGTCCGAAAACGCCGTCAAAAACGGTCGCTCGAATCTCTTGAGATTTTCCCATGCCCGGCGGTTGGGCTCCGACTCGGGATCGTCGGGAGTGATGGGTACGAGAACGGGAAATTGCCTGGCGCCTTCTTTGAATCGCTCCTCTGGAAAAGGTGCATCGTAGGCCGCGATCACCTCGTCGGGCAGCTTATAAAGGCAGCCTCCGGCAACAATTCGGCCGACCGGGAACTCGGCAATTTCTTGGGAAAATTTTCTCCAGCTCATGAAAGCGTCGCTCGGCGAGGAGTCTCCGGTAGGAAGAAATGTGTTGGCGGCCACGACTCGACTGAATCTCTCCGGATTTTCGGCCACTAATCTCAGTCCTATCAAACCGCCCCAATCCTGACAGACCAGCGTCACGTCTTTGAGGTCCATCGCTTCGAACCATGCTTTCATCCAATAGACGTGGCGCCTGTAGGAATACTCTTCGCGGGGCCAGGGTTTATCGGACCTTCCGAAACCCACCAGGTCGGGAGCTATCGCACGAAGGCCGTTATCTACCATGATCGGTATCATTTTGCGGTACAAAAACGACCAGGATGGCTCCCCATGTAGCATGACGACCGGCGCCGAACTTTTAGGGCCCTCATCTACGTAGTGAATTCGCAACGTCGCACCCTCTTGTGAGGACGATCCATCGGCGGGATCGGTTGCAGGGATCTCTACGTAGCGGGGTGCGAAGTCGAAGTCCGGGAGAGCGTCGAATCTTTCATCCGGTGTTCTCAGGATCTCCATCAGCTTCTGTCGACCTTTCCTCCGTATGCGTCCAGGGATTCGAGCGCGGCTATGTCGGCATTTATCGTCCTGGCGCCGGTTGCCATGAGGATGCCCCCTACGATGCCGAACGGCGCCAACGAAGCCAGTCCCCAGCGTACATCTCCGGTGATATCGGAGATCCTACCGACTATGAGACCTCCTAGAACCCCTCCGAACAAAGCTATGCAGAGCGTAATCAACGACAGCATCAACGCTCTCAGCCGTGAAGGGCAGATAGCCGACATCACGGCATTCATCGGTGCGACCACTATGGCTATCGCCAGGATCGCGAGCCACTGCACAGCCACCACGAGGTATATGCTGGGAAGGAACACTCCGGCGGCCAGGATTATCGTGTTCGATGCTATTCCCATCCCCACTACACGAACTGCAAGCGCCGGACTCTTCTGGAATATCCGCTCGCCTATAGGACCTCCGACGACATTTCCTATGAGCGAGGCGGTCGCTAAGATGCCGAAGATTACGCCCCGCCCTCCCTCGTTGATGCCGAAGATCTCTTCGTAGAGAAGGCTTGCAAAAGCAGCCACGCCTACCAGCGCGAAACCGAGAACGCCTATGCCCACAAGTTGTCTTCTAAAAGTGGCGATTCTTACGATTCGACGCACCGCAACTCTGAAGGAGAGATCGGGAGGAGCGCCGGTCGCGGTCATCGTCGCCGCCATGTAGCCCTTGGCGACTTGAACTGCCGGCTCGTTTAGTTTTCTAGCCATCAAAATGGCGATCAAAGTCGGAACGGTAAGAATTGGAAAGGCCCATCGCCAGGCCGTAGGAGAGTATCCCGTCGCAAAGGCGACGCCGGCGGCCATGAGGGGTCCGACGATATTTCCGAAGGGATTCGCCGCGTTGTGGAAAGCGAATATGCGATTCCATCCCGTGGGCGGGTAGTAATCGGCCAGCAGGGATTTGCCTACGGGATCGACAGCGGCCTTTCCCATCCCGGAGCCGATGCGCGCGACGAGAAACACACCTAAATTCGTCGCGGCAGCGGTCAGTGTCGAAAAGAAACTCCAGAGCGTCGCGCAGATGCGAAGCATTCGGGCCCGGTTCACCCGTGTGGCGACGTATCCGAGGGGAACGGCGGCCAATACCAGCAACGCGACCTGAAGTCCTACGATCACTCCCAACTTGGTTCGGTCCAACCCGAAGTATTCGCGAATGTTCGGAGCGAAAACGGCGAGGGCGGCCTGGTCTATTTCGTCTACGACATTCAATAAAACGAGGACCAGCAGCGGATAGAGACCCTGCCCGGCGACAGCTTCTCTGAAAGGAACCGCCGAAGCGGCGCCTTGGTGAAGCGGGGTTTCTTTCTTTTGCGAGCCCGGCGCTATTGGATGTGCTGAAGATTCATCGGGGGCCGCGGTTTCTTCCTCTGTCAACTCGCTCACGCGCACGTCCTCGCCTAGCTCAGCGTTGTACTCCGGCTTCGGCTAACGATACTCGAATGGCGAGCCGCCGGAATGGACAGCCTCGTCTTGTTTAGAGACTCACGCCGTCGACAGGTACAAGGACAGCTACAAAAAGACGGAGCCCTGCCCTGTCCAATCCGGGCCGGATTACCGATCGAAAGGGGCTCTACACCGGTTCTTCTATTGAAGCATTTCGCAATGATCGGCCGGGCCGCTCTCCCGTCGGCGCTTCAGAAGAAATATAGAATTCCGCAGACCAAGATCGACAGCGACGAGCTTACGTCGCGCACTCGCCTCTGCCAAGCTTTACCTGAAATTCCTGGTCTTCGTCCCAGTCGATGTATTCGTCGGGCGCTTCTGCGTAGGGACGAAGCCTGCCGATCTCCTCGACCTCCTTCTCGATAGACTCTACGCCGCGTGCAGACAGCCACTCTTTGAACGACTGACCCGGCAACCGCTCTTCCGCGTACGAGGCCAGGATCGTGGCAACGACTTTGGGAGCGCGCTTTGCCGAGAGCTTGAGACTTCGTTTACCGAATTGGACTTCCCCGGCTGAGATCACTCCTCCGCCCAGCATCAGTTGTGCACCCGGCGCCGAATTGCCGCCGAGACGCTTTTCGAATCCCATGAGGCCGATGTCGGCTATGTGGTGCTGGCCGCAAGAGTTCGAGCAGCCGGAAATATTTATCCTGACCCCCGGTAGGTCGGCGAGCCCGGATTCGACTAATTCGGCTCGAATCGCCTTGGCGAGCCCCCGACTCTGGGTGATCGCGAGATTGCACGTATCTGCGCCCGGGCAGGCAACAACATCCGCAGCGCGCTCTCCCTCGATGTTGGAAAGACCTATTCGTTGTAGCTCTGCGTAGAAGGGTTTCAGATCGGATTCGTCCAGATATCTGAACACCAGGTTCTGTCGTATTGTCGTGCGAACCTCGCCTTCGCCGTATCGTCTGCACAGATCGGCCAATTCACCGAATTGCTCGGCTGTAATGTCTCCGATAGGCAGCGAGACGTAAGCGGCGAACTTTCCATCCTGTCGCTGAGACACCACGTTCGATGCGCGCCAGTCTTCGAAGGTCGGATTCACAAAGCGCTCCGGGCGCCTTCCGTTGCCCGATACCGGCACATCGGAGAGGGGGCCTAGTTCTCCGAACGCCTCCGGCCCGGCGTCGAGCACTGCGTCGGGGATTCCCGAGGGGGTCCTTTCGCCGACTACGGATCGGAGTTTTTCTCTTTCGTCGAACACTGCGCGCCGAAAGTCATCCATTCCCATGGAGTCGACGAGCCACTTCATGCGAGCACGCAGTTTGTTCTCTCGGTTGCCGGCTCTGTCAAAGACCCGAAGAATCGCTTCCATGGTCAAGATCAGGTCTTCAGGTGGTGTGTACTCCTCCAGAAGCTTTGCCGGATGAGGTGTGGTTCCGAGTCCTCCGCCGACCAGCAATTGAAACGCCAAGCTTCCCGAGGGATCCTTGACCGCAATTACGCCTATGTCGTTGATGGTTCCCGCCGAGCAATCTTTTTGGCATCCCGAGAAGCTGATCTTGAACTTCCTCGGAAGGCGTTGCGAAATGGGATGCCTCAGGAAATAATTGGTGGCCGCTCTTGCCCAGGCGGAAATATCGGCGTTTTCCAGCGGGCATACCCCGGCCAGCGGGCAGCCGGTGATATTGCGAACGGTGTCGCCACAGGCTTCTCTGGTCGTAAGTCCGACAGAGTTGACGATTCGCATCACATCCGGGCATCGCTCCAGCCTTACGAAATGGAATTGAACGTTCTGACGAGTGGTGACGTGACCGAAGCCTCTGCTGTATTCGGAGGCGATGTGTCCGAGGGTTTCGAGCTGGATGGGGTCGAGCCTCCCCTGAGGTATCTTGACGCGTACCATCTGGAGGTTGTTTCCCTGCCTGATGCCGTAGATTCCGTTGGTCAGGCGGATATGGCGGAAGACTTCTTCGTCGAGCTCGCCCGCGAGGTACTTGTTGACCGAATCCTCGAAGCGATCGATCTCTCTACCAATTTCGGGAGTGAGGCTTGTACTGGTTGTCGACATAAGCGCACAATCCATCGACTAGAGCTGTCGGACCGAACGACTCCGGTAGCGTTGCGGGCGCCTCGCGCCTAAGGTTTCATGAAATCTTACTAAATTACTCGGAATTAGTCCAGAGGCAGTTCCGCATAGAGACGGGATTTTGCCAGTATACGTTGTGACATATTGCACACACCGCCGGAGTCCTATTGTCGCTGCATCGAGGGGGTTATACAATAAGTTACCGCTGAGACAAGCTAACGCAATCTGTCTTAGTGTTTTGGCTTCGATCCGCTACGGATCCGCTGGTCTGCGAACATTGGCCGACCATGACCCACTACCAAAGGGAGGACGCGCGATGAGCAAGGTGCTGTCACAGAACGACATCGTCGAGATAAAGCGTCACGAGGGCGAGTGGCGGTCGTCTAAGGGACTCCGATACGACACGGTTCCCTGGAAGTTATACGAAAAAGCTAAGAAGTTCTTCTGGGATCCGGCAGACATCGATTTCAGTCAGGATGCCAAGGACTGGAAGAACTTGAGCGAAGACCAGCGTCTGGCCGCAGCGGTTCTGGCCCGCGGCTTCATGGTCGGAGAAGAGTCGGTAACCCTCGACATAGTCCCTCTTATCATCGGCGTGGCGGACGAAGGCCGGACCGAGGAGGCGATGTATCTGACGACCTTTGCTTTCGAAGAGGCGAAGCACGTCGAGTTCTTCCGCATATGGTTCGATGCCATCGGCGAAGATCCGCAGAGGATCTACGACCTTGCCGACGAGAGACGTAAGCAGGCCGGGGTCTCGTTCGATCCTACCGAAGGCATGTTCAACAGCCATCTTCCCAAAGTAATGCGGCGGGTGCTCTTTGACAGATCGCCCGAGGCATTCCTGGACTGTGGCCTTACCTACAATCAGTTCGTCGAGGGGTGCCTTGCAATTTCCGGGTACAAGCTGTGGTCGGAGTTCTTCCAAGAGACCGGTGGATTCCCGGGCCTGCAAGAGGGGCTTCTCCATGTCCGAAGGGATGAAAGCCGGCACATTACCTACGGAACATATCTCTGCAGACGCATCATCGCCGAGCATCCAGATCTAATGAATTTCGCTCGCGAGCGACTTATTGAACTGGGCAACTACTACTTCCGGTACTTCTTCGGTTTTCCGGTCGATCGGGAGGTCGTAAGAGGCTTTTTCGATGAAAACGGAAAGATCGACAGGTCGAAACTTCCGCCTGCGGAAATGATGGGTCTCGAGCAACGGCTGGTCGAATTCCTCGCCACTTTCATGTACAACGCCTGGGACCAGGTGGATCGGCGGATTCAGGTTCTCGAAAAGGCGGTTTCTTTGAGCGAGGAAGAAGCGATCCTGGGCGCCGGCGCAGAAGAAGCAGAGCGCGAACTCGACACGATAGTGGCATAAGGGCTGGGAGGCATCGCCGAGGAACAAACCCTGGACCACCACAAGGAGCGCTCCGGAGCGGGCGCTCCTTTTCTTTTGTCTGTCAGAGGGCGGGCCGGTCGCTAAAGGCTATCGGCTCTGCCGCCGAATGAAATTGACGGATTCGCATGGAGGGCAGCGGACGGCTTTAATATTGAAGCCGCCGCTGCCTTGTTGTTTGTGGGGGATGAGAACGAGTGAGGCGCCCTTCTGCCGGCTCGGAGGAGTCAGGGTTCACTCTTGTCGAGTTGATGGTGGTGATTTTGATCATCGCCATCTTGATGGCGATCGCCATCCCGACATTCCTCGGGGTGAGGCGCAGGGCTCAGAATCGGGCGGCCCAGACCAGCCTCAGGCTCGCGGCCACTGCCGAGATGACCTATTACTCCTCGGGCGCAAATTCATTTACCGCAGATGCCAATGCCCTGAGGGTCGAAGAGCACGGGTTGTATTGGATGGGTCCCAACGCCTCCACGCACTTCAAAGAGGTTTCTGTCGACTACCTCGATGACGATTACTTCTGTCTTGCGGTTTACAGTGGCTCGGGTGACACATTTGGAATGATCGTCGAAATTGTCGCACCGAGCCAGGTTCTCTACGGAAACAACGTTCCAACTAGGGCCTCCGATTTTTGCGCCGGTCATGTTCCGGGAAGCACGCCCGGCACGGGTAACTGGTCGCCCAACCCGGAAACGGGCTGGGCGAGCTGAGCTTTCTAGCGCGAGACCGTGAAGGTCGCCCTGCTAGGCGCCACCGGATTTGTCGGCAGAGCCGTTGCGCTGAGTCTCAGAAGTCGAGATCACTCAGTCGTCGCCTGCGCAAGATCGGCCGAGCGCGGCAGACGGATGCTCGGAAGCGACATCATCATCTCGGAGGCTGCTTCGGGAGTACCCGATCCGGAGATCCTTTCCCAATGTGACATAGTGATCAACTTTGCCGGCTCTCCCTTGGTCGGCAGACGGTGGACGGCCAAGCGCCTGGACGAAGCCGAAGCGAGTCGAGTGGGGCTTACTCAAACGCTGGTGAGCGCTATCGGCCGGGCATCGCCCCGGCCGAAGGCGCTGCTTTCGACCTCTGCCGTCGGATATTACCCTGATTTGGGCGAAGGTGACGCTGACGAGACCGCTACGGCGGGCGCCGACCGTCTGGCCGATCTCTGCTCCAGGTGGGAAAGCGAAGCATTTCGAGCCGAATCGTTAGGCGTGCGGGTCGTCGTTATGCGGCTGGGTATCGTGCTGGGACGCTTCGGCGGAATGCTCGAAGTCTTAGAGCCCGTTTTCAGGCTCCATCTCGGGGGCAAGCTCTCCTCCGGAAAGCAATGGATCTCCTGGGTTCACATCGACGATCTCTGTCGCGCAGTCGTGCGAATGGTCGAGTCGGATGATCTCGAGGGCGCCGTCAACGTGGCCGCCCCAGAGCCGGTTCGCTACGGAGATTTCGCGCGATGTCTCGCCGAAGAACTGGGAGTCGGGGCGCGGTGGACCATTCCCGGGCCGTTGATCAAAGCTGTGTTGGCCGAAGGCGCCGACTCCCTGCTCACGGGTCGGCGAGCGATTCCGAAAAAGCTCATCGACGCCGGCTTTGACTTTTGGTTCCGAGATGTCGCGGACGCTCTCGGTGATATTTATCGTCCGCTCCCCGTCGTCGTCCAGGATGACGTCTCTGCCCGGGATGCGTTTCCGGAACTGCAAACATCGCAGACAGGAAACGGCGCGCTCATACATTCGGTCGTCTCGGTCGGATCGTCTCGGGAAGCGGTATTCGAATTTCATTCGAGACCGGCGAATCTCGGTCCCCTCATTCCTCCCCGCATTCCGTTCGCCGTCGTCGATGCGCCCGAGAAGGCCGAGGATGACACAGTGGTCGATTATCGACTCGGGAGACCACCGTTCGCTAAGCGCTACCGCGGGGTGATTTTCGGTATCAGGCCTAACGAGGAGTTCTTCGACCGCAACGGCGAGGGAACTTGGTTCGATTGGCTGCACCGACACCGTTTTGTCGATCTGCATCGAGGAACTAATGAGGGCCAGAGTCGAGGAACGACGATTCTCGACGACCTGTGGATAAAGACGCCGTTACAGAAACTTTCCAGCCGCGCAGCCAAATCCCTTGCCCGTCTTTTGTTCGAGTACCGGGCGCAGGTGCTTGGATGGCGCTTCGGCAGACGAAAAGAGGGCAGCGCTCTAGCGTAGTTTGTCTTGCTCTGGTAGTCTCTTTGCAGGCACGGCGATCGTAACAAGGTCCAGACGCGTCGTCGCCGAAAAGGACGACGCGCGGCAGGTCATTTTTGGAGGGGCTGATGGCTACCAACGTTTCCGCATCGGACATCCTCGAGGTCGTACGTCACGAAGCCGAGTGGAAGTCTTCCAAGGGCCTTCGCTACGACATAGTTCCATGGCGGCTGTACCAGAAAGCGAAGCAACTTTTCTGGGACCCATCCGAGATCGATTTCAGTAAGGACGCAGAAGAGTACGCCTCCATGGATGACGCCCAGAGGCGCACTATAGCCTTCTTCGCCAGGGGCTTCATGGTGGGAGAAGAGTCGGTGACGCTGGACATCGTCCCTTTGATCATGGGAGTGGCCGACGAGGGCCGCGTAGAAGAAGCGGTGTATCTCACTACTTTTGCTATGGAAGAGGCAAAGCACGTCGACTTCTTCAGGCGGTGGTTCGATGCGGTAGGCGAAGATCCCCAGCGGTTGTACCAGGAGAGCGAGCAGCGCCGAAAGGAGATGGGCATAGAGCGCGATCCAACCGCCGGGCTTTTCGAGAGCGAGCTTCCGAGGGTGATGAGAAAGGTCCTGGTGGATCGCTCCCCGCAGTCTTTCCTGGATTGCGGCGTCACGTACAACCAGTTCGTCGAGGGATGTCTGGCGATTTCGGGCTACAAGATATGGGGTGAATTGTTCCGACGCTGGCGGGTGTTGCCCGGGCTTCAGCAAGGACTTTCGTTGGTTCGCCGCGACGAGGGCCGCCATATCACATACGGGACGTATCTCTGCAGGCGACTGCTGGCCGAGCACCCCGAGCTCATGGACTTCGCAAAGTCGAGGATGTACGAACTCGCCGACAAGTTCTTCGGGCAGTTTCGCTTCCCCAAAGAAGCGGTGAACAATCTCTTCGACGACTCGGGCCGATTTCTTCCCGAAAAGGCGCAGCCCATCGCCGAAGCGTTCAACGTCGATGTCGGCGAAATCGAATTCATCGGAAGCTTTATCAAGACCGGCTATGACCAGGTCGAGCGCCGGATCCAGGTAATGGAAAAGGCTTTAGAACTTACCGAGGACGAGGCGCTTTTAGGGGAGGGGGCCGAAGAGGCTGAAGTAGAGCTCGCAACAGTAGAGGCCTGATTCCTCATTTGCAAGGAGAGGTACCTACCGGCAGGCCGGGGGACTCTTTAAATAAGTCCGTATGTTGAGACTCAGTCGAGCGCCGGCTCCTTCGGAAGCCCCAGGATTTTCTCGCCGATTATGTTTCGCTGTATGGCCCAGGTTCCGCCTCCTATTGTCAGAGCGGGCGAGAACAAGAAGCCGTAATGCCAGATACTCGGCGCCGAGCCTAACGGACCTGCGGTCTGGAGCATTCCGCCGGCGCCGCAAAGATCTTTGGCTAATTCCATGACATGCTGGCCGTGCTCATCGGCCAGGAGCTTTCTAATCGAAGACCAGGGACCGGGCTTGTCGCCTCGAATAGCCGAGGTAACGTTGCGAAGCCGCAGCAGACGCAGGATCTCGTGTTCGGTGTAAAGGCGAGCCAATCTCTGACGAAACACCGGGTCTTTTATCCCCCCTCTTTGTCGAACCAGCTCTATCAGATCGAGGGCAGTCGGTCCGGAGCCCCATATCGCGCCTTCCTCCGAGAGCGAAACCCTCTCGTTCGCCAGAGTGACTTTTGCCAGCGCCCATCCCTCATTGACCTCACCGACGACGTTTTCTGCGGGAATGCGCACATCGTCGAAGAAGACTTCGTTGAAAGTGTGCGATCCCGTCATTTCCACTATCGGCCTGATCGTTATTCCTTCGGCATCCATCGGGCAGATGAAATAAGTGATCCCTTTGTGTTTTTCGGCTTCGGGATCCGTTCTAGCCAGCAGAATGCCGTATTTGGCGATATGCGCGAGCGATGTCCAGATCTTCTGTCCGTTTACGACGAATACGTCGCCGTCCCGGACCGCTCTGGTCTGCAGGGAAGCAAGATCGGATCCGGCCCCCGGTTCGGAGAAGAGCTGACACCATATGTCTTCTCCAGAAAGGATTCGGAAAAGGTACCGCTCCTTTTGCTCCTCGGTTCCTGCCTGCAGAATCGTCGGGCCGGCCCATCCGATGCCTATGGGGTTTGCAGGCTTTCTGATTCCTGCCCGCTTCAGTTCGTCTTCGATGATCAATTGATGAATCGGATCGGCATCGAGCCCCCATGGCTTAGGCCAATGGGGCGCCACGTAGCCCGCCTCTGCCAGATCGCGTCCGGAAGGCGAGGGATGCGAAGCGATCCAGCTTCTGATCTCCAGCCTTCTCGGGTCGTCTTCGGGTGGTAGCTCGAAGTCCATAGCGGAACTAACATATAAACTCTTCGGTAACCGGGGCCATCCGAGAATTGCACATCTCGACAATCGACCTTGGGAGCGTGAACTCAGATGCTTTCCAAAGAATGGAATTTCGCCGACGTCTGGGACATAGCTGCTGAGGAATTGGCGGATAAGCCCTGCCAGATTCAGGGTGACAGAAGATTCAGTTGGGCTGAATTCGAGCGCCGCGCCTCGGGGTTGGCGCGGGGCTTGCTCGATGCCGGCTTGCTCGAGCAATCGAAGGTCGCGCAATACCTCTATAACTGTCCCGAATATCTGGAAACCGTTTACGCGTCGTTCAAAGCCGGATTGGTGCCTGTCAACACCAACTACCGGTATCAGGATCGAGAGCTTTTGTACCTATGGGACAACTCCGACACCGAAGCGATCGTATTTCACGGGGTTTTCACCGAGCGTGTCGAACGTCTGAGATTCTCGCTTTCCAAGGTCAAGCTGTTCGTTTGGGTAGATGACGGGTCCGGGGAGATGCCCGATTGGGCGGTCGATTACGAATCGCTCGCTTCGTCGGCGTCTGCGGGAGAAAGGGGGATTGGACCCTGGGGGCGAAGCGGAGACCATATATACATGCTCTATACCGGCGGAACTACCGGTATGCCGAAAGGAGTTATGTGGCGTCAGGATGACCTGTATAGGGTGTTCTCTCTTTCTACGGGAGGCGATCCTGGAGAACCGAACCGCGAGGCTATCGCCAGGCGTCTTCACTCTTCGCCGGGGCCGGTTGGCCTTCCCGCATGTCCGTTGATGCACGGAACGGGCGCCTTTACGTCGTTTCAGATTCTCAATCTCGGGGGCTGTATCGTGACTCTCCGAAACCGTCACTTCGACCCCGAGGAGCTGCTCGACACCGTCGAGCGCGAGAAGGTCAACTCGGTTTCGATCGTCGGAGACGCGTTCGCCAAGCCGATTCTGCGCGCGCTCGATGAGAATCCGGGCAGGTGGAATCTGTCGAGCCTTCGATTGATGGTGTCCTCCGGAGTCATGTGGAGTCGGCAATGCAAAGAGGGTTTGCTGAAGCACAATCCGGGCATGATGCTCATCGATGCGTTCTCGTCCTCAGAGGCGGTGGGAATGGGGCAGTCGGTTTCTGCGGGCGGACAGAGTTCGGCCACCGCCAAGTTCCGGCTCGGCGAACGCGCTCGGGTGATAAGAGATGACGGCTCGGATGTAGAGCCGGGCTCAGGCGAGGTCGGAATGGTGGCCTTGAGAGGGCCGAATCCATTGGGCTACTACAAAGACCCCGAGAAGACCGCTCGAACCTTCAGGGAAATCGGCGGCGAACGCTACGTCATCCCCGGAGATTTCGCGACCGTAGAAGCCGATGGGACGATCAAGCTTCTGGGAAGAGGGTCGGTTTGCATCAACAGCGGGGGGGAAAAGATCTTCCCCGAAGAGGTAGAGGAGGTTCTAAAAGAACACGGAGCGGTACGAGACGCAGTGGCTGTAGGGGTACCGGACGAGCGGTTCGGCGAGGCAGTGGCCGCCGTAGTCGAACTCGAGCCCGGCGCCGAAGTCGATCCGGACGAACTGATCGATCACGTCAAATCCCGGATTGCATCCTACAAAGCGCCCAAACATGTGGTGTTCGTCGACTCGATAGGCAGGTCTCCGGCGGGAAAGGTCGATTACGCGAGGCTCCGGTCGCTGGCCCAGGACGAGGTGGCTAAGGCTGCGACTTCCAAGAAATGAGCGAGGACCGACGGGCGCTCACGGTCGTGATCGACGATGCCTGGCCCGAGAGGGTAGTGGATCTCTGGGCCGACCTCCAGCCGAGGGTTGTAGTCGTTCCCGGAGGTAGAACCGCCGTTCCCCTGTTCTCAGCTTTGCGAGCGGCATCTTCGAAATTGAGAATCGACTCCACCGAGTTCCTGTTCTCCGACGAGCGGTGCGTACCCCCCTCTCATCGTGATTCGAACTTCGGACTCGCCCACAGACTGCTTTTCAGATACGTAAATGCCACGGTACACCGCATGCCGTCCGAGTCGTGCCGGCCGGATCTGTATGCCTCGGTGGTCGGCCGTCGCAGAATAGATCTGGCAATACTGGGAGTCGGCGAGGACGGACATACAGCATCTCTCTTCAACGGATCGCCGGGCGCCGATGCGGCAGGACCGGACGCGCCTCTAGTAGAGGTAACGGAGCGTCCCGATCACAGGCGCCTGACGCTGACTCCTCGAGCCCTCAATGCTTCTTCAGTGGTGGCTTTCATAGCGTCGGGAAAAGAAAAAGCCCATGCGGTGTCCCTTTTTGCAAGGGGAGATCCCTCGATAGTAGCGGCCGCTATCAGAGGGGTCGAGGCTACCTATCTTTTTTGCGATCCCGATGCGGGGGCCGCCCTTACGTCTTGATCGGTCCTCCGGAGGCGGAGTCTCAGCTTTTTACGTAAGGCGCCAACAGCTTGGTCCACGCCCGCTCGAGCTGGTTGTACTCGTCCGGGCAACGCTGCGCTCTCGACTCGGGCAAGACGCCCGAGGTGACGATCGAAGAGTACTTCTGCGGATTCGATCCGAAGAGCCAGCAGAGGATGTTGTAGACGCGCTGTTGGTTGAGGGAATGCTCGTCGGCAAAATCGAGTTCCCCTGTCGAGATCCTGTCGAAGAACTCGGCGGCCGCCAGTACCGATTGGGCCTCGTCTCCGCCACCGCTGATCAGGACGAGCGCAGCAAGCTGGTCGGCGGCATCCTCTTCCCTGCCTACCGCGGGAAGCTGGTAGATGTCGATCACAGCATGACCGAGTTCGTGGAAGATGATGAAAACGAGCGATCCGGCGACTTTATCTGTATCTTGCTCGAAGACTTTCAACAGGAAGGCAAATAGCTCGTAACAGATAACGAGCTGTTTGTCTGCGGGGGAATAAAAAGCATTGGGTTCGTTGCACTCGCCCATACCAATTGCAACGTCCCTCGGAAGGGCGAATGCTTGATTGAGCCCTGAGGCTATTTCCTCGACCAGGCGAGATTCTCGGGCCGCCGCTTCTATTGCCTGATTGGTCGGGTCGCCGGCCGATGAATAAAAGTATTTGAAGTCACCCTTGTCGACTGCTTTTTCGCCGGTCGACTCGCCGGTCGGCGCGGCGCCGGTCGAGGTGGGCGTGAGGGAAGACTCCTCTTCGCCTACCAGAATCCCGATGGCGACGAGGCCGCCGAGAATTATCACGACGGCCAAGACGGCGCCTAATGTTGCGTACAGACACCCTCGCCCCCCGGCGCCACTAACCGGCTGTTGAGGCGGGGGATATCCCGGCGGAGGATAGGCGCCGCCGCCCGGAGGCTGATATCCACCCGGAGGTGGGTACCCACCAGGGGGCTGATATCCACCCGGAGGCCGGGATGGGGCAGGCTGTGGCGGTTGGGCGCCTGGGGGTGGAGGATACTGAGGCGGTGGGACGGATGGCGTCTGCTCGACGCCGTATTGATCGGGTGGCTGGGTGGACATTGTCCGACCTTTCACATTCCGCTTTCGCCGGAAGAGCTATCGGTCGGCCTAGTATATCTGCGTTTTTCAAGATTGGCGCCGGCCGCGGCCCGTTCAACCTCCGTAATTCAGCCTTGTGTCTTCCATTCGTAGAACCGGCGTGTCTTCTTCTTTTAGAAACCCGCAGTCGACTACTTCACCGATGAACAAGGTGTGGCTGCCTGTTTCGACGGTCCTCCACAGAGTGCAGTCGACAAAAGCTACGGCCTGATCGAGGATCGGACAACCCGTCTTTCTCTCGTGAAAGGGAAATCCGTTCAAAGTTTTTCTTTCGAGGTCGACTTCGACGGGTTTGACGAACTTGCGCACAATGGCCCGGTCTTCCCGGCTCACGATGTTCAGCGAGAAGCATTTTCCTTCGGTTATGAGTGTATGGGTATAGGCCTCTCGTTCGACCGATATCGCTATGAGTTTGGGTTCGAAAGACACCTGGGTGGCCCAGTTGAGAGTCATGCCGTTGAGCCTGCCGTCGGAGCGACTACCGACGATGTACAGACCATACGGCATCTTCCAGAGAACTCTTCTTCTGAGCTTGTCGTACTCTTCCGGTGCGAGATCAGCCCCGCTCATCGTCCTCCTCGCTTGCTTTTCCTTCGTCACTCCGAAGTCTTTGTTCGGAGTAGTGCTTTCCGATCGCGTCTTGTATGGCTTTGCCAACCGCGCCGATAAATTCGGGCCTTCTCGCCGCTGCCCAGTCTCGCGATGCGCGAAGGGAGGGCAGACTGCCCTGGAAGTGGGGAGCTACTTCTCGAGCAAATAGCTCGTATGAATGAAGAGTGGCTTCCCGGTCGGCCCATTCGTGAGCCATGATGAGAAAAGTGCCGAATCCTCCGGATTTCCTCTCCAGGGCGCGGATTCTCTCGACGGCGGCGTCGGGTGTTCCGATCACCGCCAGACCGCTCGCATTGAGCGAATCGACGAGTTCGTTCGTGCTTACGCCGCGCGGCGCGAGCGGCAGCGCCGCAACCTCCTGGAAATAATCGATCCATTTCGCCAGACCGAATTCGACGTCTTTTCTAGCCTGGCTCTCGGTGTCGGCTAGATGCATGGGGCCGACCAATCTCCAGGAGTCTCTGTCTACTCTTTGCCCGTACTCGGCGGCTCGAGCCTGGACGATCTCCCAATGTTGGTCCAAAAGGGCGAATCCCTGTTCCGATGTTGCGGCCACCGACAGGAGTCCCGTTCCGAAGCGGCCTGCGGCCCGAGGCCCGGCGGGCGAAACGGTTGCCGCTACCGCTATCTCGAAGTGAGGTTTACTAAAAGGCCGTAGTTGAAGTCTCGCCTCTTTCAGCTCGAAGTAAGAGGCTTTCATCGATACCGGCTCGTCGGAGCGAAGGAGTGCTACGATCGCCTCCAATCCTTCCTCCATCATTTCGCGCTGTCGGAGCGGGTCTATTCCCATCATGAAGGCGTCCGACGGAAGCGATCCCGGACCGCAACCGAGCATTATGCGACCTCTGGTCAGATGGTCGAGCAAAACCATGCGGTCGGTGAGCATCAGCGGATGGTGGTAAGGCAGAGACGACACCCCTGTGCCGAGGCGAATGCGCTTGGTCCGCTCGGCAGCCACGGCGATGAAGACCTCGGGGGAGGCGATTATTTCGTATCCGGCCGAGTGGTGCTCGCCGATCCACGCTTCATCGAATCCGAGTTTGTCTAGAAAACAGATCAGGTCCAGGTCTCGTTCGAGCGCCAAGGTGGGGTTCTGGCCGACGGGGTGGAAAGGCGCCAGGAATATTCCGAACCGCATGCTGCCTCCCTACTCGACCTGCCGATGCTCAATGCTAAGATTTCTCCGCCGACAATATCCAAGCCCGTGGCCGTCGCCGAAGAGCGATAGGCTTCTCTAACCTCGTTTGAGCTGATCCAGTCGCGGCATTCGAGCTATTCAGGAGGCCCCGACGCTTATGGAATTGGATCCTCTCTGGGACGCGCACCGCTCCGCCGATACAGATCTTTCCGGCAGCAGAGCCGAATTCGAGCGACCGCAGGCCTTCGGCAGGGTCGCAAAGGGAGTCGTACTGGCGGCCGGAGTAGGCGCCCGGCTTGGCGGCTATTCCTCGGTCCCTAAAATGCTGCAGCCGCTGCTCGGAGTCCCGCTCGTAGAAAGAGCTGTAAGAACGTTGTTGCGGGCCGGAATCGAGAAGGTCATCGTCGTCTATGGCGCCCATCCGGAGGTGGGAGATTTCTGCAGGGCTACCTTCGGCAGCGCCGATACGGTCGGTCGAGTGGAAGTTATTTACGCACCCCGCTGGGCCGAAGGTAACGGCGCCAGCTTAGCTGCTGCCGAAAGGTACTTCGATCCCGGCGAACCGTTCGTATCGGTCTCGGGCGATCATTTCATTTCCCAGGGCGCAATTGAGGCGCTTATGAGGGGACGCGCTCCGTCGGTGCTCGTGGACACCATGGTGCGGGAGGGAATCGATGCGGGCGAGGCGACCAAGGTGTTGTGTGACTCCGAAGGCAGAGTCGTAGATATCGGCAAGGATGTATCACCGAGCAGTGACTTTCGTATATGCCTCGACGCCGGGGCGCATCTTCTGACCCCTGAGGTTTTCTCATATCTGTCTCCTCGTCGAGGCGGTGGAGAGGTGACGGTTTCTTCTGCGCTGAGGGCCATAGCTCGCAAAGGCTGTCTCTGGACGGTCGCAGTGCCCGAGGGATGTAGCTGGCAGGACATCGACACCGCATCCGATCTCCGTTGGGCGAAGAAAAAAGCTCTTCGAGATCTCCGGAGTCCCAAGGACGGTATCGTGGCTAGAACGATCAACCGGCCGTTGTCGCTGGCGATCACATCGGTTCTGGCCCGATTTCGCCCCAGTCCAAATTGGATTTCCGGGTTTGCGCTACTGCTGGCAGTGCTCGCATCCATAGCGGCCGGCGTTCCACGTTTTCCCGCAATCGTGGCGGCTATTCTCATACAACTGGTCTCGATCGTCGACGGTGTCGACGGGGAGATAGCGCGAGCTAATTTCTCGGATACTCGTTTTGGTCGTCTCCTCGACGGCGTCCTGGACCGAATAGGCGATTCGCTGATCCTGATCGGAGTGGCTTTGCGGGCCCCCGAAGGGGGCGGCTCGTATCGATTGGCGATGGCGCTTTTGGGCGCCGCTGTCGGGACATCGTTGCTGTCGATGTCCTCGAAAGACAGACTGGAACTCGTCACACCGGAGGATGCCGGGTCCGAGATTGCCGCTAAGGAAAAGCTCATCGGCAACTTGATGGCCGGAAGAGACGGGCGGCTCCTGGTACTGGCAGTAGCTGTGGCATTCGGCATTCCGCTCCTCGGACTCGGCGCTGTAGCCTGCGTTGCAGGACTTGGCCTCATTATCAGGCTTTCGGTCGCCGCCAGAATCTTGGGCAGGCGCTCGCATTTCGGGTAATTCGACGCCTCGATCGTCCGAAATATATTTCAGACCGTAGTAATCCGCGCGCTTTGCGTTCGTCCTACCGGATTGGAAGGCAATCCAATAAGCATCGTCGAGAGATCGAAGCACCGTAGAAGAATCCTGACTCTGCTTCGCCGCAGCACGGCTGTGGCAGTCATTGCCGCAACCGGGGTGACAATCTTGTTTTTGAATCCGAAGGCCAGGATTTATCCGGCGGCGGCCTGGATCCCTGTTTCGCTTCTCTACGTCGTCACGGCCTCCAGCATGCTCGCTTTCGGTTCCGAGATGCCGCAGGAGGAGAGCAAGTTCTGGAAGTTCCTGGCCGCATTCGGATTCTTCACTGCTGCCGAGATGTCGGGATTCGGCCTTGTGGGTTCTTTGATGGGATCGCTGGCCGAGTTTTCATCTGCGGGTCGGCCTCCTCCGACAGGCTGGTTCGCAGCGGTCGCTGGAGTGCAGCTTCTTACGAGCGGGTTCGTCCTGTACGCCGTCGTTTTGCGGGCGCGTCCTTTTCTTCCTGAGCCCCATCAACCTCGTCTTGCCTCGCTCGATGCCCTCTCGCTCGGCGCCGCCGTATTCGCCGTCCAGGCGGTTGCCGTCGTACCGTCAGGCCGATCGGTGGGCTTGCTGGTGGTTCCGGCGCTCTTGCAGTTGATGGTCTGGTCGCTCGCAGTTTCGGGCGCCCTACTGAATGTCTTGCACCATCACGACCGATACGTTCTGTCGAGTAGGTGGATTCTTCTCGGCTGCGTGTCTCAGTCTCTTGCTACCTCGATTATCACCCGACAGATCCTCGGTGCTGCCGCTCTCAGCCAGGTCGGCGGAACCGCCGGTGCGGCGCTGATTCTGGCGTTAGGGGCGGCGGCTTTCGGAGAGGCTTTGGAGGCAGACCGAAGAGCGGGCTTGATCGGTAGACAGCCTCTCGGGCCGTATGCGCGTCTTTATCCGTCCCTCGAAGAGGATGCCTTTGAAAAACTGGCTTCATCCGGCGGTCGCTTCCAGGCTCTCCGGACCGCGGCCGGTCCTTTACTGGCGGTCGCGGGACCGATGGCGCTGGCGGTAGCGCTGGTCGTCGTCCTTGCGGTTTATCGGAGCGCAAATCCCGTGCATCGCGGGATTCTCTATGCCGGATTCGCGGTCTCTCTTGTCGCAGGCGTAGGAAGACTCGCTCTCGGGCGAATTTTCGAGACGGAAGCCGCGGCCAAAATCTCGACGATGTTGGCGGGGGAGAAGGCTCTCGTCGATGAGATTTTGCTCGCGGTCGATAGGGATCGAAGCGCCGTGGCGACGCGAATTCACGACGCGCTTGTTCAACCGATGACCGCAGCTTATCTCAAGCTGTCGCACGCCAAGGTGATGCATGAGAGGAACAACTGCGAGGAGGCTCAAAGGCTTCTCGAGGAGGGAATCTCATCGCTTTCTGAGCACATCGCAGAGGCCAGGTCATTGGTGGCGACGGTCTATCCTCCCGCTCTCGAGCACCTAGGGCTGACGGCAGCTCTAAAAGAACTTGTAGCCGCATACCGTCGCCGAGGTCTCTCGGTGGACGCGGATCTGGACTGGGCGGGCAACGTAGACAGCCACGTTGCCGTATGTATCTACCGTGTCGCCAACGAGGCACTGGACAACGCGCTTCAATACTCCCAGCCAAAGCGGGTTCGCATACGTCTCCGCTCGGTCGAAGACGCCCTCGAGCTGGACGTTTCAGACGATGGTCCGGGGTTTTACCAGCGTTCGGAGGTCGAATACATCGAGTCGGGAAGGTTGGGAATTGCAACGATGCGGCGGGTCGCAGCAATGATCGGCGCCGGATTCGATATTGACTCCGAGGGGAGAACCATTGTAAAGGTGAGCATTCCGCTGGCGCAGAGACAGAGGTTGGGATCGTGATTTGTGTTCTGACCAGATTCTCTCTGCGCCGGCTATTTGTGGTCGAAGCGCGATCTGTCGACCAGTACACGGGTGTGTTTACAGCGGCCGACCAGCGTATCGCCCTCTTTAGCTTCGATGTCGAAGACGATTTTCGATCCCTCGACCTCTTTTACTTTTGCCACGGCAACAACCTGCGATCCGGTAAATGACGGCGCGAGATGATCGATCTCGGCGCGGGCGCCGACCGAGGTCTTGTCCGCGGGAAGCAAAGGCGCGACCGCAGCCACGGCCGCTTCTTCGCAGAGGGCCAACAACCTTGGCGTTCCCAGTACCTCCACGTCACCGCTTCCCTGACTCCGTGCGGTGTCGGAAGCGCCGACGATCATGCTCGCTCTCCCCTCGATACCGGGCCTAAGTTCGGGAGGTGCCTCAGGACTCATCTTCCTCTGCCGGCTCGGCTAGAAGCTGAAGATAAGCGGCTTCGCCGATTCGCTCGATGAGTTCGATTTGCGCTTCGTACCAGTCGACTTCTTCCTCTTCGTCTTTGAGAATTTCCTCCATCAAGATCCTCGACCCGGCGTCTTTGGCCGAAGTCGCTACTACGATGCCTTCGTTGTATAGAGCAACGGCGCCTCGCTCGAACTCGAGCTGTTGTCCTAGCATCTCGGCTACCGTCGACCACGACTTGACCTCACCGGCCTCCGACATCTGTGGCTTTCCGTCGAGGTAAACGATGCGGTCGATGAGAAGTTCGGCATGCCGCATCTCCCCCATGGATTCATCCCTTGCCATCTTGGCGAGCTTTTTCGCGCCGATGTTGTCGAGCAATTTCGAGTTGACTAGATACTGGTTGATCGCGGTCAGCTCCAGTGCTAAAGCCTTGTTCAAGACCGCGATTACCGCAGGATCGCCCTTCATGAAAGCTGGTCCTCCTCTTTGTGACGGTGTTGTGCGATTCTACAACAGCGCAGCATCTGACCGACATCCGAGGATTTCATGGTAAGGATCGATTGCCATGTGCATACAGACAGATCGGGGGATTGCCGAACGCCGCCGGCCCTCATGCTAAAAGCAGGTTTCGCCTCGGGTATGGACGTGTTGTGCATTACCGACCACGGAACCATAGAGGGGGCCTTGCAGGCTGCTCGGATAGCAGTGTCGAACGTCGGGGAGGCGCCTCGGTATCCCAGGGTCGTGGTCGGTCAAGAGTGCCGCACCTGGGCCGGCGAGATAATAGGTCTGTTTCTTTCCGAGCGAATACCCGGAAATCTACAACCTGAGGAGGTCGTTGCGCGCATCAAGGCACAAGGCGGGCTGGTATATGTGCCGCATCCGTTTTGCCCGCAGCACAACGGATTGCGTCGAGAACTGCTCGAGGAATTCGTAGCCCGGGGACTGATCGACTTGCTCGAGGTGCACAACGCCAAGGCCGGGGCCGAGGCAAACTCGAAAGCCGAAGAGTTCGCTCGCGCTCATTCGCTTCTGGCGACGGCGGCAAGCGATGCACACTATCCCGAGTTTGTCGGTCGGGCATACGTGGAGGTGCCGTCGGCCGAGGTTTCGGACGTGACGGCCGATCCGCAATCATTTCTCGATGCTCTGGCTCGAGGACGACTGGTGCGCGGCACTTACACATATGCCGAAGCCAGGTGGCTGAAGCGGGTCTGAATGCTCAAAGCCTGATAACGAGCGCCGCTATGATTCCGATCGCCAACACGATGCCGGCGCTCATCAATACGCTTGACAAGCGACCGAGGCGGCCCGTTCGGCCTTGCGCGAAGTAGATGACCACCGTGAAAAAGTTTCCGAAGATTAGCCCGAGCGACCAAGCCAGCTTCTGCGCCGGCCGGAGGTCGTCGGAGCGAAGCACCTCGGCGATGAGTAAAAGGAGAGACAGCGCAAAGAGCATGAGAACACCGGCAAGCGCTATTTTTCCGCCAGAAGAGATGTTGGACATGTTCCGCGCTCCATCGTTTCTCCGAATCTTTCGAGGGTCATCTTGAGTCTCTTCAGGGCCCTTGTCCTGGGAATCGTACAGGGGCTGACCGAGTTCTTGCCGGTGTCTTCGTCGGGACACCTGATCATAGTTCGCTGGTTGTTCGGCTGGAATCTGGGATCGCCGGCGGTAGAGAAAAGCTTCGATGCGGCGAGCCATCTAGGAACTGCTATAGCTGCTTTTCTTCTCTTGAGGCGGGACATCCTGGCGATTGCCCGCTCCTTCCTCAGGCGACGAGACGAAGAGGAAGCCCGGCTTCACTTTCGACTCGGTTTATACGTCGTCATGGCCTCGGCGCCGGCAGCCGTCGCCGGTGTTTTTGCAGAAAACTTCGTGGAAGAAAAACTGGGATCGGTCCTGGTCGTGGGCACTCAACTAGCGCTTTTCGGAGCAGCGCTTCTTTTGGCGGATCGGGTTTCTGCCAAAAGCAGGCCGATAGACCGGCTGGGCGCTTCCGATGCGTTTTCTATCGGGTTAGCTCAAGTGCTCGCGCTCTCGCCCGGCGTCAGTCGCTCGGGCATAACGATAACCGCGGGTCTTCTCAGGGGACTGGACAGAGCCGCTGCGACGAGATTTTCGTTCCTGTTGCTCGTGCCGATAACAGCCGGGGCGGGTGTCTTCAAGTTGGCGGGTCTTCTCTCCGACCCTCCGGCGCCGGGTTTGCTCGCCCCGTTCGTTCTAGGAATTCTGACATCGGCCGTTTCCGGATACGCCGCGGCCAGGGGACTCCTGGCGTTCGTCAAAACTCGCAGCTTCGTTCCGTTCGTGATTTACAGGATCGCCGTAGGCTCGCTGATCGTGGCGGCGTTTTTGTCCAGGATCTAATTGGCGCGCCGGCTTTTGGTCGCCCTGCCCGTGGAAAATGTGAGTGAGCCGCGGATCCTTCGGACTCGGCGCTACGGTAGCCGGTTATTCGTAACCGAGGAGTCTGCGAGATCCCGACACTGCCAGAACCGCCGACACGAGGATCCATGCAGCGACTATCGCCAGGTTGGGTACAAGTCCCGAGAGAGTGAAGCCTTCCAAGAGGATCTTTCTCGTTCCGTCGACCACCGGCGAAAGCGGCAGTATCCGAGCCGCCAAGCGGAGAGGGACGGGAAGTGTGGATAGCGAAAAGAATGCCCCTGAGACGATGAACATGGGAAGGGTGATCGCGGTTCCGGCCGCCGAAGCTACCTCCGGTCCGCCCCGGATGGCGCCCCCGAGAGCCAGACCCAAATTCAAAAAAATCAAATTGCTCACAACGACGAAGCCTACGGCCCAGGCAGGATTGCCGTAGATGTGGGCGCCCAGCAGCCGGGCGACGCCGATGATTACCACCGCTTGTATCCCGGAGAGAACGAGCCTTGCGGCGACGTGAGCCAGGACGAATCGTCTGGGGTCGACCGGTGTGCATGCCAATCTCTTCAGGATCTTTCTATCGCGGTATCCGACCATCGCCGACGAAATCCCGATAACCGAGATCGACGCGACTCCGTAGCCGATAAAGCCGGCGAGGGTGAAGTCGAAGAAATTGACCGTTTTGGAGACAACCGGTGTGAACGAGGCCAGCGCGAAACCTTGTTCGATTCCGGCTGCCTGGAGGTTGGTTTTATCGACGAAGGATGAGATCGTCGCGAACGTAACCTCTTTTTTCAGCACGTCGGCTTCGTCGTACAAGGCGCGAATCGAGACGGCAGATGGTGAATCCTGGGGAAGACCTTCGACCCAAACGACGAGGTCCAATTTGTCTGCTTTTATCTGGGCTTCCAGTGCAGCTTCGGAATCGTCTCCGTCGGGACTGCGGACGTCGAACGACGACGACTCTTTCAAAGTCTCTTCGAGTTGCCGGGCTATTCGGGCTGCTTCTCCCGACTCCGGCGCAAGTATCCGAGTACGCACATCTGCTTGCGTGCCGGTTTTGAACAGCGAGAATGCCAGTACGAAGAAAAGAGGGAAAGCGAATCCCCAGAACACGTTCTGTCGATTCCGAAAAACTATTCTGAGCGCGGCAATGAACGATTCAGTCACGCAGAGCCCTTCCTGTTAACTGCAAGAAGACGTCCTCCAAAGAGGCGTTGCGCACGGAAATATCCATGATATGAGCCCCGGCTTCTACGAGCCGGTCGACCGAGTGAAATATCCCTCGAGGGTCCCCGGAAACCAGTTCGACTCTCAAGACGCTAAGCCCGTCTTCTGTTCTGCCCTCTTCGGTAATGCTTTTTAGCAACGAAGAGTCGAGGCGGCTCGAGACGGATTCTTTGTCGTTACAGGCGACAACGAGGGAAGCAGCGTAGGAACCACCCAACGTAGCGATCAGATTCCGCGGGCTGTCGAGGGCCACCAATTTGCCGCGGTCGATAATTCCCACCCGGTCGCAGAGCAGCTCCGCTTCTTCCATGTAGTGAGTCGTGAGGACGATGGTTCTTTTCCCTGAGGATTTGATGTCTTCGATGAGATCCCACAGGTTGCGCCTGGCCTGAGGGTCCAACCCGGTAGTCGGCTCGTCCAGAAAGAGAACCCTGGGATCGTTCACCAGGGCAGCGGCGATGGAGAATCGGTGCGCCTGGCCGCCCGAGAGGTCTCTGAACTTCGAGTTGCGTTTTTCTGAAAGTCCGACCGATTCGAGAAGTTCGTCGGGGTTTTTAGCATCGGGATAAAAGGAAGCGAGGAGTCGAAGGGTTTCGATTAGAGAAAGTTCGTCGAAGTAAGAACTTTCTTGAAGCTGCACCCCTATGAGCGTCTTGAGCTTTCTCCTATCGGCGCCACTCCCTTTCCCTACAGGCACCCCTAAGATTTCTGCGCTTCCTGCGGTCGGACGTCTCAGTCCTTCCAGAATTTCCAGTGTCGTGGTTTTTCCCGCCCCGTTAGGACCTAAAAGACCGAAGACCTCTCCGTTTGCAACCTCGAAGGTGACGCCGTCGACAGCGCGAATCTCCTTGTTGTCGGTGCCTTTATAAACCTTTACGAGATCGGATACGACGATGGCGGACACGATGATCTGCTCAGAATGCGCGGGTGTTGATCTGAGCGCCCTCGAGGGCCGAGCTGCATTCGCAGTCGCGCTCTTCTGGATCCGGAATCATCTCGACGAGTCGAAACAGTAGTCTGCGGAGCTTCTCGTTGTTTTCATTGAAGACCCGAACGATTTCCTCTCCGCTCGACGCTCGCACGCCCTCGACCCCGCAGTCGTAGTCCGTAATGAGCGCGATACCTACGAAGCAAATCTCGGCTTCCCGAGCAAGTGCTACTTCGGGATATTGGGTCATGTTGATTACGTCCCAACCATTCCGGGCGTACCACCTCGACTCTGCGATCGTCGAGAAACGGGGCCCTTCGATTACCACAACCGTACCGGTCGGATGGACGTCGATTCCTTCGGCCTCGGCTGCTTCGATAGTCGTTCTCCGAAGGACCGGACAATAAGGTGAAGCCAGCGTGATGTGAGTAGCGACCGGGCCGTCGAAGTAGGTGTCCCTCCTGCCTTTTGTCCGGTCGATCAATTGGTCCAGGACGACGAAAGATCCCGGTTCGATTTCGGGTTTCAGGCTGCCGGCGGCGCATGGCGAGATGATCGCCCCAACTCCGAGTTCGCGCATCACCCAAATGTTGGCGGCATAGTTGACGGTATGGGATGGGAACTGATGGCGCTCTCCGTGGCGGGGTATGAATGCGACCTTACGGCCGTGCAACGTACCTTCATGGACCGGCGCAGAGGGCGGGCCGTAAGGTGTGTTGACCCAGAAGCGGACGGGGTTTTCGATGAATTCGTAAAATCCCGAGCCTCCGAAGATTCCGATGTCGGCTCGCCGGGGCTCTCCCTCGGTCTCCATTGTGAAGCTAGGCTATCTTGGCTTCCCGATCGGAGGACGATTTGGGGTTCTCGGACCCTGCGGACCCGCTTGCCGAGGAGGCGTCTTCAGAGGACCTCTCGGACGTCTTCTCGGCCGACGCTGCAGTCGCCGAACTCGCCTTAGAGCTTTTTCCGCTCGATCGGGAAGATTCGTTTTTCGAATCGGTCGAGTAGAATCCAGACCCCTTGAATACAATCCCAACGGGGTGGAAGACCCGCCTCAGGTCCCCGCCACAGAGACCGCAAGTACTAAGAGGCTCGTCGGAAAACGATTGGAATACCTCAACGTGCTCACCACAAGAATTGCAGCGATATTCGTACGTAGGCATCTCCAACCTCCGGCGCGTATCTTGCCTGACGGCCAGTCGAATATAAAACATCAGCCGTCCCGGCCGCATCTAGGCTAGCACCGATGGACGGCCCGCTCTCAATAGCGATCACTGCTTGCAGCGCATATTTGCTGGGATCTATTCCCACGGCAGTACTTGTTGCACGGGCGAAAGGCGTCGACATCTATTCGATCGGTTCCGGGAATCCCGGGGCATCCAATATCACCAGAGCCCTGGGTAAGAAGTGGGGGATTTTTGTATTCGTTATCGACGCGGCAAAAGGCGCAATCCCGGTGGCGACATCCCGCTTTGCGTTTTCTCAAACCTGGACGGTGGCGTCTCTGATCGGGTTGGCGGCCGTGGTGGGTCATAGCTGGCCTATTACGGTGCGATTCAAAGGAGGCCGGGGCGTCGCCACAGGAGGTGGCGCACTCGCCGTGCTGTATCCTCTCGTCGCTCTAGCGGCGGCGGCAATGTGGGGGATTTTGGCCCGGATGACCAAGAAGGCCTCGGTGGCCTCGCTGGCGGCGGCCGGCACAGCGGTGGCAGGGGTCTTTCTGTTCGGACGGTCCTGGGCAGAAAAGGGCGTGATCGCGCTCATCGGCGGGGTTGTAGCAGCCCGCCACATCCCGAATATCAAGCGGCTGCTTTCAGGGAATGAGCTTTCCTTGGAAGCGCCCGCAGGCTCGGTCGCCGACACGGAGGAAGATCGGAAATGAAAGGGCATTCCAAAGTCGCTAAAGCCGTAATACCGGCTGCAGGTCTGGGCACGCGGTTCTTACCGGCTACGAAGGCTCAGCCGAAAGAAATGCTGCCGATCGTCGACAAGCCGGCCATCCAGTACGTAGTCGAAGAAGCGATAGACGCCGGAATAGATGACATCATAATCATCACCGGACGGGGAAAGCGCACCCTCGAGGACCATTTCGACCGTTCGTTCGAGCTCGAACATTACCTGGCAGCTTCGGGAAAGGAAGACCTTCTAAAAGAGATCCAGGCGATCTCGGAAATCGGTGACATCCACTACATCCGACAGAAAGATCCCCTCGGCCTCGGCCATGCTGTTGCGGTAGCTCAAAGTCATGTAGCCGGTAATCCGTTTGCCGTTTTGCTCGGAGACGATATTTGCGCCGATGGATCGGCGCTTCTCAAGGGAATGATCGAAGCTTTCGAGCGATACGGAAGAAGCGTGATCGCTGTGATGGAAGTTCCGATCGACGAGATAGAAGCATACGGAGTGATCGAGCCCGAAGTTGTCGATGACAGACTCCTAGAGGTCAAAGGCATCGTCGAAAAACCATCCCGAGCGGAGGCGCCTTCCAATCTCGCGGTGATCGGCAGATACATTTTCACACCCGAAATTTTCGATGCACTGAGTGCCACGGAACCGGGAAAGGGCGGGGAAATTCAACTGACCGACGCCATCTCCAAGCTTCTGGAAGAGCAGACGGTGTACGCGTACCTGTACGAAGGAACCCGCTACGACATCGGAAAAAAAGAGGACTGGATTCGAGCCACGGTCGAACTGGCGCTCGAAAGAGACGATCTGGGGCCGAAGGTGGCAGATCTTTTGGCGTCGCTCGCTCGGAAAAAGAAACTCCCACTGATCTGAGGCATCCTCCAAGACGCCCCGTCGACTCTGTCTCTAGCGGGTCGGTCTATTAGAATTCTTCGGGACTAGTCGGTCGAGGATAGAGGCCGTCTCGCAATCGACCACTTGCTGGAGCCGCGCTGATAGCCTTGATGGTGAGATTTCGGCGGTCGGTGATGGTTCTAATTGCTTTTCTGGCAATAGCGGTGGTCGGAGCGGTGCTGGCAGCGCCTGCTATCCGAGACCGGCGCGACATCTCGCTTTACGGGTCTATTGTCGATTTCAATCGGAGGATTTCTAATATTGGGCTTCTCAGAACAGCCGCCCTTTCAGGTCGAACATCTGTTGCCGCAATCTTTGAAGAGCCTTCGGTGATCGGGAACCCGCCACCTACTGTAAGACTGATCGGGCCTGACGGGCGCCCCCTCGATCCACCGAATTTCAACGAGCAGACTGCATCTGCGGCTCGCACGGCCCTGCCTTCTCGGACAGGAGACGGGGCGCCGCTCGATGCGAACTCGCAGGTGGTCTCCGTCTATGCGAATCCTCGAGGGGATGCCCGCTCCTACGGCCACAGCCGGCATCCCGGCGCCCGTAATACGCATCGGATGACCTCCAGCACCGCGTCCGCCGGCGCTGAGACTCTCAGGAGACGAAAGCTCGTCTTCCAGACTCTTTTGGGCGCTTTCGGCGCGACCTTTGTGACCGGACTCTTGCCGGGGCTGCGGGTAGTGCTTCTGGCGAGCCTGGTATGTGCCGCTTTGCTGGGGGCATACATCATGCTCCTGAGAAGGATCAAACTTCAGTCGACAGTCATGTCGGCCAAACAGACCTAGTCGAGTCGTTGCACTTGTCCTGTTTTTGGCGGCCAGAGCCTCCAGTCGATCGATGGGCGAAGCAGATCGTATAGCCGATGAAGTCCGCGCCCACCTGGATGGAGCGCACCAAGCCCGGGAATCGGCTCTCGAGATGTCCAGGAAAGCTATCAGGTTCGCTGCCAACTCCATTAGGGCCACTCACCGAGGCGAGTGGGAGGTAGCCGCTGAGCTGCTGGATCGGGCCAGGGCTTCTGTAAAAGAAGCCATCGAGGCATGCGATACGGTGCCTCAGGTTCGATACGCTGGGTTCATCTCCGATGCCGAAAAGGAAGTCGCCGAAGCTACAGTAACGTTCTCTTTGATCCGGGACGGACGACTACCTTCTCCTGGAGAGGTGGGAGTTGGGGTCGTCGAATACCTCGGAGGGGTAGCGGAGTGCGTAGGCGAACTCCGCAGGCACCTTCTCGATTCCTTGAGGCAAGGGAAGATCGAACGGGGGGAAGAAGTACTAGGAATGATGGACGATCTATATCAGTTGTTGACGACGATGGATTACCCGGATGCGCTCACCCGCGGACTCAGATCTCGGACCGATGCCGCACGCGCGGCGATCGAGCGAAGCCGATCCGACCTTACGGTCACCGCGATACAACACGAGGTGGCATCGTCTTTAGCCGCTCTTCATCGCAAGCTGGAGGACCAAAAGGGGAGATGAGCTTGGCGCCGCGGAATCCTGTCGATACTGCGAGGCACACAACGTAAGCTTGGCATCGTCTCGGGGGTGTAGCTCAGCCAGGAAGAGCGCGGCCTTCGCACGGCCGAGGTCAGGGGTTCAAGTCCCCTCACCTCCACGATGTTCCATCCAATTCCATGGAAACAGCGGTTATCCGACACCCGGGTCGTTGTCGTTTCGTGATGGGTGGAGGGATTACAGATGACCCATAAGGCACTCGAGCTGGCAACTGTCGAATACCAGGAGCGGGACGACCGGGTGGCGACGATTCTTCTCGATCGACCCGAGAGACGCAACGCTTTCAATACGCAGCTCTACGACGATGTGCGCCGCGCACTGAATTTCGCAGCGGAATCGGAATCCATTCGAGTGGCAGTCCTCGGAAGCACCTCGGACAAATTCTCCGCCGGCGCCGATATCTCGGAATGGGCCGAGGGCATCACACTCGAATCGGACGGAGAGCCCCACGGCTTCATGCCCTTCGTAGACGCCGTCTCTACATTTCCCAAACCCCTTGTCGCCGCCGTCGACGGGTACGCCGTAGGCATCGGGGCCACGATGCTCCTTCATTGCGATTTCGTTGTGATGGGCTCGGATGCACGACTTCGGATGCCTTTTGCATCGCTGTCGATCGCACCCGAGGCGGCCTCCACTTACCTGTTGCCCCTTGCGGTAGGGCGGACTCTGGCTCGAGAAATGTTGCTCATCGGCGACTGGGTCACAGCGGAGCGCTTGTACGAGGCCGGATTCGTCTACCGCCTGACAGAGAGTGGAAAAAGCCTCGAGGCGGCTTTGGAAGTAGCCGGGCGTATCGCATCGGCGCCGGGAACCGTGCTGCGACGAATCAAGCGCCTACTGCTCGCAGCAGATGCCGATGCGGTACGGGCGGCGCGGGCTAGGGAGGACGCCGCCAACGCTGAATCGTTCGGAAAGCCGGAGTTTCTAGAGGCGGTCCGGGCCTTTATGGAAAAGCGCGAGCCGGATTACTCGGGGTTTCCCTGATGCGAGAGGGTCGAGCACAGCAACTCCCCGACGATCCCGAAGAAAGGCGGCTTTATGCAGAGTCGCTCGGCGATTCGGTCGATCATTCGAGCGTAGGCGTGCTCGCCCGCCTGTTGCGAGACCGGGACGTAGATGTTCGCCTGGCTGCAGTCGAGTCCCTGCAATCGATCGGCCGCAAAGGCGCCGATTCAGGGGATATTCGAATTTCCGAAGGCTGCGCGATGGCGCTGACAACGGCACTGGCCGACGAAAACGCACACATCAGGTGGCGGGCCGCAAAGGCGCTGGGAGGGCTTGCGGCAAAAGAGGCTGTGTTTCCGCTTCTGCGGCTGCTTCGTGACGAGAACAAACACGTGGCCTGGGCGGCGGCCGACGCCCTCGAAGCAATTGGTGATCCTTCGACGCTCCGCGAAGTAGAAAAGTTCAAAGAGTCGCGGTATCGAATTGGAGGCTAGCGGGCTTACGAGCAGAAGGCCTTCTTAGCTATTCACCAGCGATCCGATGTCGACTCTTATTTCGACGCATGTGCCTTTGTTGGGGGATGACCGTATCTTCAAACTTCCACCGAGTATTTCAGCGCGCTGGCGCATGTACTCGAGACCTATGTGGCCCCGGAGTATGGCTTTAGAGGCGTCCTCTGTGTCGAAGCCGATTCCGTCGTCTTTGACTGTCAACACCAGGCTCGTCCCACACTTCCTCACGCAGACTTCGATGGTCGAAGCCCTAGCGTGCTTGATCGCGTTGACGACGGCTTCTTGCACGATTCTGTAGAGCAGGCGGCCATATTCTTCGGGAACCTCGATCTCCCCGTCTGGACAGTTCAAGGAAATGGATAGGTTGCTGTACTCGAGAGCCGTCCTGGCGACGTGCTCTCTTAACGCTGCCGTGAGGCCTCGTTCGGATAGGGCGGGAGGAACGAGGTTCATCATCGTCGATCTCAGCCTGGCTATCTCTTCTCTCAGTATCTGCTCGGCCCGGTCGATCTCCGCTGCGGCCTTGTCGCCGTCCCCGTCGGCGGCCCGCCATCCGGCTAGCTGGAGGTGGTATGCAAGCGCCGAGAGTGTCTGTATCGGCCCGTCGTGCAAATCACCTGCGATCAGCGTTCGCTCCTCGTCGCTCGCCTTTGCCAGACGATCCACTAAATTGACGTGTTGACCTGCAAGTCGGCGTAGCTCTTGCGTCGTCTCGATTCTGTCGGCTGCCAGGGAACACAGCTTGGCTACGACATCGGCGAGAGGTGTCCAATTTCTTTTCGAGGGCGTATCCTGGACGACTACGATGATCCCCTTAGGGAACAAGACGTCGCCTATCCGGAACCAACGTAGCGGCGCCTCGAACCCAATGTCGTATCTAGCGATGACGGCATCGAGATATCGATAGATCTCGTTCGCCGACCCGATGTCCGAAGCTAGACGCTTACCGGAATCGAAATCCCCTAGATCTATGACAGATGTTTGCGGCGAGTCGGTAGACCACAGCGTGAGCCGATCCCTGTCGTCGGTGGAACTTGTGAGCCCTACGATCCCCAACGCTCCCGGCGACGCGGCCACGAGTATTTCCTTGAGCATCGACAGAGCCAGTCTTCCGAGGTCGTCGAAGGTCCTAGTCGACGCGATGTCGGCGATGATTTTTCGGAGCATTTCGCAGTCGATCGACGATGCGGCAGTGTCCGCGTTGGTTCCTAAGTAGTCGGACAGCGATCGGAAAGCGCTTTGCGGCGCATTCGTCGTCAATTCCATCGGAACTAGCTCCTCCAGTCGTTGCTGCGCGTCGCTATTGCCTGCTGTGACCTAGGAAGGGCGGCGATCATGCCCGAGGCTTCCAGGACAGCGTCACCATGCTGACCTGACCTAGTATCGATGCCAATGTCGGCCTACTTGCTGGGCCCGAAGTCGATTTCGAATAGCCATTTAGAACTAGTTCGAACCGATTGCCGGTTCTCCATAGCCTCCGCCGCCCGGCGTTTCGATTCTTAGGATGTCGCCCGGTTTTGCTTCGAAGGTCACCTTGTCGGGCAGCAAAACCGGACTCGACATCCCCTCTGAGCCGGCATCGCTGTTTTGTCGGTTCGGACGAATCAAGAGATTCTTACCGGGCAGACCGGGGCGCCCTCCTTCCAGGCCCCAGGGCCTCGAGAGACGTCTTTCGGAGATGATCGACACTACTGCTCGCTCCAGGAATTCGATCTCCCGAATGAGTCCATCTCCTCCTCTAAAGCGCCCTGCCCCTCCGCTTTTACGGCGAATCTCGTAGCGCCTTACTCTCATCGGGTATTCGCGCTCCAATGCCTCGATCGGGGTGTTCTCGGTGTTGGTCATGCCGGTATGTATGGCGGACTGACCGTCCTTGGTCGGTCTTGCGCCTTGTCCGCCCGCAAGAGTCTCGTAATACACCCACCCCGAGCCGCCTATGAGAACATTGTTCATCGTCCCCTGCGAAGCCGCTGCCACCCGTCCGGGCGCGGCCTTTGAGAGAGCGCCCAGACATACATCTGCGAGTCTCTGACTCACCTCCACGTTGCCGGCGCCGGCGGCTGCCGGAGGCTCGGCATCTACGACGGTTCCGGGCCTTGTCACGAGCTCGACAGGACGCATGACCCCGCCGTTTCGGGGCAGGGTGGGGTCGACGACACATCTGAGGGCGAAGGAGACGGCTGCTTCGGTAACCGATCTCGGAGCGTTCAGGTTCCCGCGCACCTGTTCGTCGGAGCCCGAGAAATCGAACCGACAGGCGCTGTCGACGACTTGTAGAACCAGCCTTATCCACACCGAGCTACGCTGATCTGCCTCGGGACCGTAGCTGTCGAGGCAATCTTCGAAGTAGTATTCCCCCTCGACGAGCTCTGAAAGAGCAGCCCTCATTCTCCGTTCCCCGTATTCCAGGACATCTGGGAAGACCGAGGGATCGAAGTTCGCCATCCTGTCGACGCCCACGGCGTTGGCGCCCACCTGTGCATCGAGATCTCCGAGGCGTTCTAGAGGAGTTCTAGAGTTGGTTGCAATCAGAGAGCGAACTTCTTCCGTGTAGCGCGTCGGGGCGATTCGGATTCCTTCCTGAAATATTTCACGAGCCGCTGCCGGAATGGATCCGGGGACCATTCCGCCCACGTCGGAATGATGGGCTCTGTTGGCTACCCATGCCACGAGCTTGCCGGCGCGATAGACGGGCGAAACCAATGTGATGTCGTTTAGGTGCGTCCCTCCGGCATACGGATCGTTGACGATTAGATGCTCGTCGGGGCCGACCTCGCCGAAACCGGCTTCGATCACGGCTTTGACGGCATGTGTCATAGAACCAAGGTGGACGGGGATGTGCTCGGCTTGCGCCAGGAGGTCACCGTCGGCGGTAAAGACGGCGGCCGAACAGTCGGCGCGTTCTTTTATGTTCGGGCTGTAGGCTGCCCTGCGCAGTACGGATCCCATTTCCTCGGCAACCGCCGACAATCTGGCATTGAGAATCTGGAGTTGAGCGGCTGTGAGGGTCATTTCCGCTTCTTTATTACCCAGGATCCGGACGGATGTGTTTCGGCTACCCATCCTTTTGGAACGAAGATAGTGCAGTCCTCTTCGGTGATGCTGGTGGGACCCACGACCGGTCCCTTTCGTTTGTGCAAACGGGCAATCTGACCGAAATCTGCAGGCGCCTTGCTCCATGCCGCGGCCCGAATCGCTGTAACTTCCACCGGTAATTCAGGCCTCGAGTAGCCGTTGCGCTTCGAATGAACTTCGTGAAATTCTGCTAGGCCGGTAGCCGACAGCTCATGGCTTTGACCTTTGTATCTACAATCGATGCGCGCGCCGGCGCCTGCGACTTCGAATCCCCAGTCGGCTACGGCGGCGGCGGCCCCGGCGCGGAGCGATTCCATTTCTTCGTCCAGTCCCCGAAGATCTGCGGGATCGGGTCGACTTTTGACCAGATCTCGCCTGATCGGAGCGAGAAGCAGTCCTGCTGCCGACAGAACACCGGCGTGTGGAGGAACGATGACGGCCGGCATCTCGAGCGAGTTTGCGAGATCACAGGCATGAAGCGGGCCGGCGCCTCCGAAGGCGACCAACGCGAGCCTGGATGGATCGTGACCTCGTTCGGCGGTTACAGATCTCAACGCTCGCTCCATGTTCGCATTCGCCACGGCTATTACGTCATGGGGATCTACGCCTGCCTTTTCCATAGCGGACCGGGCGGCTAAAGCGTCCAGTGTTCCAAGATCGGCCAGTTCCAGGTCTTCGGGGATTCGTCCGGCTAGTAAATTCGCGTCGGTCACCGTAGGCAGCTCGCCGCCGCGCCCGTAGCATGCGGGCCCGGGATCGGCGCCGGCGCTTTGCGGGCCTACCTGGAGGGCGCCGCCCGGATCGATATAGGCGATCGATCCGCCTCCAGCGCCGATAGTCAATATGTCGACAGAGGGGAGCCTGATCGGTATCCCACCGATCGATATCTGTCCGGTCGATTCCGGGAGGCCTGCGTCGATCATGCATATGTCGGTAGAGGTCCCGCCCATGTCCAGGGTAACTGCAGAGTCGAATCCGCAAGCCATGGCGGCAGCGGCGCCGGCGATCGCCCCGCCAACCGGACCCGAGAGAAGCAGGCCCGCAGCATAACCGGCAGCTTCTCCTGCAGGAATCAATCCGCCCGCAGAGTTCATCACCAGCGCCGATCGAGCGAGAAAAGCGAGCTCCTGCAGGTACTGCTTCAAAACGGGTTTGAGGTAGGCGTTGACGACTACGGTGGAAGTTCGCTCGTACTCTCTGTATTCGGGGCAGAGTTCGGACGAAAGCGTGACGTCGAATCCTGCTTCGGCCAAAGCGGACCCTATCGCTCGTTCATGCTCGGCGTTCACGTAGGAGTGCAACAAGCAAACGGCTACCGAGTTGACGGCGGGATCGCTTGCACGTATTCGCTCGGCGAGGTCTCGGAGAGATCGGCCATCCAGAGGTTCGAGTTCTTCACCGTCCGGTCCGATCCGACAGGGGATTTCGAAGCGGAGGCCGCGTTCGACAAGTGGGCTCGGTCTATCTGCGAACTGGTCGTAGAGATCGGGTCTGGACTGGCGACCGATCTCGATTACGTCGGCGAATCCTTCGTTAGTGACGAGCGCGGTTTTTACTCCTTTGCGCTCGAGGAGAGCGTTGGTGGCTACGGTCGTGCCGTGGGCAAGCACGTCTACAGACGCTCGCCCGATGGTGCGTTTTATACCTTCCGCTATCGATGAAACCGGCGACCTGGGGTCGGTGAGTACCTTGGCTATACGGCCGTCGGATGTTATTACATCGGTGAAGGTTCCGCCCGTGTCGGCTGCGGCTATTAGCCTTTCGCTCGGTCGTTTCACCCTTTTCGCCTGCGGTCTCAAAACGCAATCGAAGCGTATTTGCTAAGCTTGACGGTACCGTCGTAACGCGGCAGCCCTATAGGGCGACCACCGGACTGCAGGAATGCAGCGGGCCACCGACTTATTTTTCTCCGCCGTGACGCTCCCGCCGGCTGCCAACTTGTTGGAAGAGAAGTGTCCGAAGTATTCAACAACTCCGAAGATTCATCGTCTGTTGGCCGTGCCAGAACGTATGTCGGCCTTTTGGTGGTTTTCGCAATTGGTGCTGTGTCCATCTGGATGGCCGGTTGGATTCGTTCGAACTACGCCAATCCTGAGCGATTCTACGTTCACTCGCTTCCTCCCGCAGAAAGAACTCCGGCGATCAGCTCGAGGGTCGTCCTGGTCCTGAGCGACGGATTGAGGGACGATGTCGCTCGGGGGTTGCCGAATTTGTCCTCGCTTGCCCGTCGACCCGATGCGGCCTTCAGGCGCTCGGTGACCGAAGTACCCTCACTCTCTAGACCGGGGGCGATAAGCATTCTGTGTGGTTCGGGTCCGGTCCAGTCAGGCTTCCCTCTCAACCAAAGCAGAGGAGTCGTCAGCGTCGAGTGCTTGTTCGATACGGTGGCCGCCGCCGGCATGACGTCTGCCGTCGGAGGTGTCGGAGAAGGATTTTCCGAAAGGTTCCATCCGCCCAACACTAAGGTATTCGCTCGCCAGAGATCGGACGATGTCTCGGCTTATACTCCCGACGATTTTGAGTCGCTCCAGCTTGCGCGTAACGCCCTGGAAACCGACGCATCGTTCGTATACCTGTATTTCCCGGATGTCGACGAAGAGAGCCATCTCTACGGAGCCCTTTCTCCTCGGGCGCTCTCTGCGGCCGAGCTCTTGGACGGATACGTCGGCGAGATCGCCTCTTCTCTCGACTTCACAAAGGACACATTGATCGTTACCTCCGACCACGGACATCGCGACGAAGGTGGACACGGGGGATACGAGTGGCTTGCGCGTCATAGCCCTCTGCTCATGGTCGGAAAGGGAATTTCGGGAGGATCCACCGCCGATGCTTCTCAAGCGGACATCGCTCCGACCATCGCGGCGCTTCTCGGTGTAGCCCGTCCGAGACATGCAGAAGGAATGCCGTTGCTCGAGGAACTCGATGTATCGCCCGCAACCAAGCAATCCATCCACACGGCTCACAGGTTGGCGTTGCAGAGAAAGCTACAGTCCGACCTCGAGGCGCTAACCGGAAGGCCGGCGTCTGCAGGAGAAGTCGATTTGTTGAAGAAGGAGATTTCGGAAGCCGGGTGGTCTCGGGGAGTGAGAGAGGCGGTGAAGCGCATTCCCTGGGGCGGATTGGTTCTCGCCGTCTTGGCCGTCTCGATAGCCGTCGCGCGAGGCTGGAGGCGGGAAACGCTGATCGGGGGCGCTGCCGCCGGGGCGATCTTCGCGTTCGGTCTGTGGGCGTTGGGGTGGAGGCTTACGATCTCCCAATTCAACCAGCCGGCCGATGAGAGCCGGCTGACATGGTCGCTTCTGGGATCGGCGGTAGCCGGTGTCATCGCAGGGTCGCTGCTGTCCGCACGCATCGCGGGGTCCAAAGGGCGATATGATTCGAGCTTTTCCGGTCGAGTGATCGCCACGACGGCTGTTTTTCAGGGATTCGCCGGGTTGATAGCGTCCGCAACTCTTGTGTACTACGGCGTGCGCTACTCTTGGCGCCTTCCGGATCTCAGGTTGGGTCTTGCGACATTTTGGTCAATGTACGGGGCGGGCTTTGCCGCCGTCGGCGCATTGGCCTTGGTCGTCGTTTCGGCAATAGTTACCGGTATTCGCAGCAAATACTCGGGTAAAAAGTCTGTGGATGGAGTGGTGGAAACCGAAGAAGAATCGGCAAAGACGGAAAAGTATTCGGACGAGTCCGATGAAGCGCCGGATTCCGCAGAACGAGCAGACTCGCCGGCCGGGTAGAGGATAGATGACCGGGACCAGGTTGCATCTCGAAATCGCTGCACGACTCGCGGTCGCGTTGTTGCTCGGACTCCTTCTGGGCGCCGAGCGGGAGGCGCGCGATCAGCCTGCAGGACTGAGAACTCATGCGTTGGTGAGCGTGGGCGCAGCCCTTTTCGGCGTCATTTCCGTATTCGGGGTGCTGCCTTACGCCGGCGCCAACACTCCCACCGATATGTCGCGTATCGCCTCCCAAGTGCCGTCCGGCATCGGTTTCTTGGGGGCGGGAGCGATTCTTCGCTTCGGCGCCACGGTCCGGGGGCTTACGACGGCGGCAAGCCTGTGGGTGGTTGCGGCGATCGGCCTCGCAGCCGGGCTGGGGATGTTCGTCGCCGCAGCTTTGGTAACCCTCGGCAGCGTGCTCACGTTGATGGTTTTCAGGATCGTCCGGCGACCCTTGCGGGGTCTGCTGACCGCCGGCCGATTTGCGGTAACAATCGAGTACGACAGAAAAGCGGATCTCGGCGTGTTGATCAGCGAATTGGCCAGAAGACCTCTGGAACTCGATCATCTCGACTTGGAGGACGAAGGCGGCGACAAAGCCCGCACGATCTATGCCGTTTTGCGATGCGAGCCGGGAATTCAGCCGGAACAAGCCGTGATGAAAATAGCGGATCTCGAAGGAGTGCAGTCCATCGAGTACGGACGCTAAGCCGTATACAGGCGGGTAGGCCGTAGCGGATGCTCGGGCGCCGCCTTTCAGATGGATACCTCCAGCTACGAGCTCGGCTCTGCTGGGTCGGCATAGAACAGTCTCTCGAAAGTCGCTCTGGCCCGGCGGGTTATGCGTCTGTAGTCCTCGAGAAGGTGAAATCGAGGATGCCCTAAGTAGCCGATGCTTTCCGCCAGCACGATGGCATCCTCGGGCCGCTGAGGGATGACGTCGTACTGGCGGCCTTTTATCAGGAACATCCTGTTTCTGATCTGAGAGCAGAAGAGATACGCCTCTTCCAACCGCAGGCGATCTTCCTCAGAAAATACGCCGATCTCGGCCAGTTTTCTCAGGCGAGTGAGAGTGCTTCCGTGCCGGAGCTCCCGCTGCTTTGCACCGAGGACAAGCGCATAGAGTTCGACCAAAAACTGAACGTCGGTGAGGCCCCCGGGTCCTAATTTCAAATGAAACCTTCGAGTTTCCTGATTTCCGGCCCGCTCCCGTTCGACGCGAGCTTTCATCAGCCGGATCTCTCTAACGCGCGAATCGGGAAAAGACGCGGGCCAGATCCGGTCTTCGAGGGCGTCTATGAGGCGCTCGAAAATCGAGACCTCTCCTGCTACTGCTCGGGCTTTGGCAAGGGCCTGGAATTCCCAGGTGTCGGCCCATCTTTCGTAGTAGGCGATAGCGGACGAAAGGCTGCGGGCCAGAATTCCCGAACGTCCTTCGGGGCGTAAGTCTGCATCCAAATTGAAACCGGTGCCGGGCACCCCCAGTCCCCTGAGGTCGTTTATCAGCCGGGAGGCTATCCGATTGGCCATCTCGGAGATCTCGGACTGCTCTTTGGGCCCTGAGTCCGGCGGAACATCGAACAAGAACATGACGTCGATATCGGAGGAGTAGGCCATCTCGATTGCGCCGAAGCTTCCGAGACCTACGACGCAGAATGAAATTCCTTCTGCGCCCAACTCTGAAATCGCAGCTTCCACCGCACAGACCAAGGCGCCCTCGGAGATGCCGCTCAGCTCTTCGGCTACCTTTTCGACCTCACTGCGATCGCCGGAAAGAATGTCGCGAGTCGCCGTGCGAAGAAACTCGCGGTTGCAAAAGCGCAATATGCCTTCGAGCCGTTGGTCGTATCCGCTTCGCCATGCGGTGTGACTCTCGGCCTCTTTGACCAGTTCCTCGCGTCTTTTTGTTCGGAACAGTTCTTTGTCATCGGCGAAAGCGTGGATACCCTCGGGATTCTTGATCAATAGCTCCGCAAGCACCCTCGAAGTGCCTAGAACCCGACATATGCGCTGTACCGCCGTCGCGTTCTCGCGGAATGTCGAGACGAGGACTACCTGGTCTCCTACCGCTGCAACTAGGTTTCTCAGATTGGTAAGACCGCCTGACGGGTCGGGCGATTCCGACAGCCACTCCAGCACCAGCGGCATTAGCTGGGCCATGAGTCTGGAGCGGCGTGAAATACCCTTTGTCAGCTCGCTCAAGCCGATGCGCGCTTGACGGGTGTTTTTAAAACCCAGAGCCCGCAGCCGTTCCTCCACTATCTCTTCCGGCAATCCTTCCGCCGCGGGGCTCTCGAGCGTGGATGCTTTTGGCAGTGTGGCAAACGCCTCGAGCATAGGCCGGAAAAACAATCGTTCGTGCAGCCTCCTCACAGCGCTTGTAACGCGAGTGAATTCGGCTTCGAATAGCTCCTCCGCTGAGGCGGATTTTGAGTCGGAGAACCCGCCGGCTTTCGCGAGCACTCGCAACTCCGACCTACTGGTGGGCAATTCGTAGCGTGCAGTGTCGTTCTTGATCTGGAGGAGGTGCTCGATGGTTCGCAAGAGAACGTACGATTGCAGCAAGACCCCGGCGTCGTCTTCTGAGATGTAACCTCCATCTCTTAGAGCTGCGACGGCTTCGAAGGTGTTCGCGAACCTCAAAGAAGGATCGTGACGCCCGTGAATGAGCTGGAGTAGCTGGACCGCCATCTCTACATCGCGAATCCCGCCTTGAGATCTTTTGATGTCGAAAGAGCGAGCGGTTCTTGCGATGTGCACTTCGGTCCTTCTTCTGATCTGTCTGATCGATTTGATGGCTTCGGGATCCAGTACCTCGGGCCATAGAAATCGCGATGCCAGGGCGCTGAACGTCCGGGACACATCCTCGGGTCCGGCGAGCGGCCGCGCTTTGATCAGAGCCTGGATTTCCCACGGTTCGGCCCATCGGCGCCAGTACTGTTCGTACGAGGAAAGCGAACGGACGAGTGGTCCGGATCGCCCTTCAGGACGCAGGTCCGGGTCGACGAGGAACATTCTCTCGGCTGCGACTTCCCCGTTGAGGAAGGCAATGAACGACTTCACCCGCGCTTCCATGTCGTCATGTGCAGCGGCGTCCCCGCTTACGAAGACGAGATCGACATCGGAGGAGTAATTGAGCTCGCTTCCGCCAAGCTTTCCCAGGGCTACCACCGATACAGGGGATTCGCCGGCGAGATGTCGCCACGCCAGCCTGATACAGGTCTCAGCGATCTTCGAGTACAAATCGGTGCACTTTGCAACGCTCGCTTCCCCGCTCAGGTCCGTAGCGACTATTTGCATCCAGGCTCTACGTTTGAATCGCAGGAGGGAATCACGACAATTTTTGCCGTCCAGCTGTGCCTCGACGGTCGATTCGATGGTTTCGACATCCGCTTCGTAATTCCGTATAGGAGGGGATTCGTCGAGAAGCGCGGTGATCCCCGAGGGATCCGTCATCAAATATCTGAGAGATGCGTGAGAAACGGCGAGAAGTCGAATGAGCCGTTCGGCTGCCTGAGTTCTTTGAGGATCGAGAAGAATATCGAGCCAGTCTGCCGGATTCGATGCGAGGCTTTCGAGAGCTGTCTTTGCCCTGTCAGGATCAGGGCTCGATCGGACGAGTTGTGTTACGTGTCGGGGAAATCGCATAGTTCCGGTCGAGTCGGCAGCAGTCCCATTATGCTTTTCGACGCGGCCGATCGTTTCCTTCTTCGAGGCCGGTTCCGCTGCTATTAGCTTCGACCCGGAGATCGATCAGTGCGTGTGATTCTCGCTCAACTCGACTTCATAGTAGGCGACATCGATGGAAACGCACGTCGTATCGTCGAGACCGTAGCTCGAGGCGCAGAACGCGGCGCCGATCTGGTTGCGTTCCCGGAGCTTTCGATCACGGGATACCCACCGGAGGATTTGCTTCTCAAGCCTTCATTCATCGAGGAGAATCTTCGCGCGCTGGAATGGATCGCGGCGTCCACTAAAAGCACCGCATGTCTCGTCGGACACGTCGGACGTATCGGCGACTCGATCACCAATGCAGCCTCTCTCTGCAAGGACGGCAAGATAGCTGCTACCTACGCTAAATGGCTGCTCCCCAATTACGGTGTTTTCGACGAGAAACGTTACTTTGTTGCCGGCAATGAGGCCGTGGTCGTGGAGTTGGGAGACCCTCCGGTCCGTCTCGGAATCTCGATTTGCGAGGACGCATGGGCGTCGGAGGGACCGTTCTTGGAATATGGCCTCAAAGGGGCGGCGGCGATACTGAACATCAACGGGTCTCCTTATCACATGCATAAGTCAAAGGAGCGCTTGGGAGTAGTGTCGGAGAGGGCAAGGGAGGCCGGAGCGCCGGTCCTTTATCTCAACTTAGTCGGAGGCCAGGACGAACTCGTCTTCGACGGCCAGTCGTTCGCCGTCGATGCCCAAGGACGCCTTAGAGCAAGAGCTCCTCAGTTCGAGGAAGCGTTGTTCGAAGTCGAAGTAGGCGCCGACGGGATAGTCGCAGGACCGCTGGAAGCGGAATTCGATTCGTTGGGCGAGGTTTATTCGGCTTTAGTGCTGGGAACGGGCGATTATGTGCGGAAGAACGGATTTTCGGCTGTGGTGATCGGCCTTTCGGGAGGCATCGATTCATCGCTTACAGCGGCCGTGGCGGTCGACGCTCTAGGGCCCGACTCGGTGGTCGGTGTCAGCATGCCGTCGAGGTTCACGAGCAAACAAACCTACTCCGATGCCCAAGAGCTGGCCTCCAGGCTAGGGATTCGCCTTCTCGAACTCTCGATCGAAAAGCCGTTTCAGGCTTATCTCGATGTGCTCGAGCCGGTATTCGAGGGTATGCCGACCGACGTAACCGAAGAGAACATTCAGGCTCGCATACGCGGGAACTATCTAATGGCTCTTTCGAACAAATTCGGGTGGATGGTCTTGGCCACGGGCAACAAAAGCGAACTGGCGACCGGTTACGCCACTCTCTACGGAGATATGGCCGGCGGCTTTTCTGTGCTCAAAGATGTGCCCAAGACCCTCGTCTATCGCCTTGCCCGTTACAGAAATAAATTCGGAATCGGTGAATTACCGCCGAGAGATGTCCGGATAGCGCAGGCGGAGGCTTGGAAAACGGCACTCGAAGATTCAGTCGACGAGGAAGAAAAAGATGATGGCCCGATTCCTCTCAGCATCCTAAAAAGAGCGCCTTCGGCCGAACTCAGGCCTCACCAGACGGATCAGGATACGCTTCCTCCTTACGAGCTTCTCGATCGCATAATCGAGATCTACGTAGAGCGGGACGGCAGCCTCGAGGATGTCGTCGAGTCGGGAATAGACGAAAGAACGGCCAGGCGAGTCATCTCGATGATTGACAAAGCCGAGTACAAGAGACGACAAGCTGCTCCCGGAATAAAGATCACGGCGAAAGCCTTCGGACGAGATCGTCGCCTTCCGATTACGAATCTTTATTCTGTATAGCCATCCCGGGGTCTGTTCGGCAGGCCCCGGGATGGCTGAAAGCTAGTCGCTTACGGTATCCAGCAATCGTTGATGCCGGAGGCCGGTGCGCTCACCGGCGCCGCTGCGCTGAAGGACGGAGTACCTCCCGAAGACCCCGTATAGAAGCAGTATCCGGAAACCGGCGAAACGAACTTCAACTTATAGGAATATCCGCTCGCAGTAGTCTTGGGCACTTTCAATGCGTAGGCGGCGCCGCCCAGGTCGCCCGTCCAGCCGGCGAAGTGACTTCCGTCATCGGTATATCCGTAGACGAGGCTACCGCTCGATGCAAGCGCTCCCTGGATGAGCCCGGCCGGCCTCAGGGAAAAGTTTGCCGTAGCGGGGACCGCGACCGGAGAGGCTTCTGCATACGACCAAGCGCCGCTCCAGAACGCGTTCTCTCGTGTGGAGGTGCCGCTGTAGGTCAACAGCTTGTAATTCCCCGCAGGAAGGTCTAGCTTGTACCTTCCCGACGCTTGTACTCCGGATTTGGCCCAACCTGCGAGCGCCCCTGTCGACGCGTTGTATGCATATACGACCGCGTTGTCGATGTCGGCGGCTTCGGCCATATCCGCGTCGGTTCCTTGAGCTTTTACATACCCGGTTACGCTTTTGGCAGAAGGCAAGGCCATCTGCGGAATCGAAGCAGGCGACGAATAGCTGTCTGCATCGGTGAAGCTGGATTTGAGGCTGTACCACGCCGGCGCCAGGCCGGTAGACGTCGGAGGTCGTACGAAGACCTTGTACTGATTCCCGCTCGCCAGAGTAGTCGGGACGCCTACTCGCCAGGATCCATCGTTGCCGGTCGATGTCACCGCGGCGAGCGTGCCTGTGCTCGCCTTGTAGATGCTCACTTCCGCTGAGGGGATGCCCGAGCCGCCGGAATCGACGACCCTGCTGCTAAGTTCGCCGTAGGATGCGAAGTTGGTGTCGACAAGCGTCGCTCCCGGCGACGAGACCGAAATATTCGCCCCGTCACCGAAGGAGGTTGCCGGCGTAGCGGATCCGGAATACCAGCCGACCATGTCGGGCGCCGCCGGTGTAGTTCTTACCGAGAACTTCGCCTTCACGCATGAACTGGGCGTATCGACGCTGAATGTGCCGTCGGAAAAGACATACGTCGGGGTTGCCTCGAACTGCGAGCCGGCGCAGTTCCACAATCCGACCCAGCCCTGGTCTGCCCCCGTAATCCAGGTTCCGTTTTTTAGCACCCTGCCCTCTACCGGCAGACCGGCAGACAACGTGGAGGTCAAATCGACAGAACTGCCGGACATGTCTCCAACGATGGCAGGTTGCGGACCGTCTGCGGTAGACCATGAATACGCTGTATTCCAGTCGTTGGTTCCCGAGGCCGGAGGATTGGGAGTCGCCCAGCGACTCACATTCCCATCGTGAGGGGGGCTGGTAATCAGAACTTTATAGCTGCCCGATCCCGTGTTGGTCCTTATGTACCAGCGACCATCTCCCCAGCCCGGAGTCAAATGCAAGCCATATCCGGTGTTGCCGATCGTGGTATCGCATCCCCAACTTGAGGGATGACCGCCGGGGCCCGGGCCTTGTGGAACTCCGCTCGGACCGTCGTAGGGAATTTGTCCACCTCTGCACGGGATCGAATCCCAACCAAAACCTGAGTTGACATACTGTCCGGTGGACGCATCGAAAGCGCGCACAACAGCGCCGTCGAGCGGTCTTCCGTTCGATCCCGCGACGATTCCCCTGATGCCCGACGGACAGTTGGGGTATCCCGCAGTGGGAATGCCGTCAGATCCTTCTATGTACGTGTGCCCGGGTGAGGTCACATCGTCCGCCGCCCGAACGGTGTATTGATATCGCCCGCACACCTTCGGGACCGTCGCTACTCGATGAGACGACGAGAAGGTATCGATCGCCAGTCCCACGCCGAATATCGAAAAGCACGGATTCAGAAGAAAGCCGCAGTCCTTGTAGTTGTCACGCAAACCGTTGCCATCCATATCACCGGTGGCTATACCGGTTCGTTCGTCTTCACCCTGGTAGAGAATGAGCGAATATGCCCCGGGGTACGGATCGTCCCGGTATACGAAGGCTTCGAGATAAACGGCAGCCCCAAGACCTAGTTGTTGATTGAGTATGTTCGTAATGTTGACCCCTGCGCATGCGAGAACCGACCACCGAGCATATGCCCAGCGCTCGCGGCGCCGGTCATAGAGACGGCCGTTTGGATGTACACCTAGGCCGGGAACTTCGTACGGCCCTGCGTCGTTGGTGATCGTTACGATATGAGCCGGCCCTTCTAAGGGCTCGGTGCCTTGGATCCCTCCCTCTCCGGGAAGCCATCCGGGGCACGCGCCTTCACCTCCGAGGGGGAATTGGTCGGTTGGCTCTTGCTGTCTGGCCCAGGTGCACTGAGCATTCCAGGTGTACTCCGGAATTCCTCCGTTCCACGCATCGATGCATACCCTGACTGTCGCCGTGCCCGCGTCGGGGTTTCCGGAAAGATTGACGGGATTCTGAGAGGGGTCACCGGGTTTTCCTCCCCGACCTGCGAAGACAAATCCGTCCGGAAGAGCTGTACCCGAGGCGATCTCGAAGTCTGTATCGGGCGAGTAGCCGGGTTCGATAACGAAGGTAATAGTGTTCGCTTTCGAATCGGCGGATCTCATGTACGACCGCTCACAGGTGAAGGGGTCCGGGTCCGACTGACATTGTTGTACTTTGGCGGGAAGGCCAAAGTTGTGAACGAAAAGCCTGAGACCAGGAGAAGACCCGGGCACTGCTTGCCAGTCGGGTGATGCCGTACTCGTCATGGCAATCTCGACGTCCAGCTTGAATTCGCCTTGAGATATCGAAAGAGCCTGAGTTCTGTCTTCCCGGGCGACGAGGAGGGTCGGGGTAACCAACAACAATATCGCAGCTAGAAGGGCGAGTCGCTTCCGGGGGTAAGTACTGGTGAAGAAACCGCTCGAATTTTCCCGTGACTCCATAGCTATCCCTCTGCCTCGCTTATGATCGGGAAATCACTTCCCTTGCGGCTTGTTGCGCAATACCGCTCTCCTGCTTATCCAAGATGAACGATAGAACTGAGGTTCAATTGTGGAGTGAAGTGTAAAGTAGCAAACCCCGAGCGCCTTGTCTAGAGGCTCGAGCAGTCGTAAAGCGCGCCGGCCGGATTGCTGGTATGCTCTCCGAAGGAACAAGAGACGCTGTGGCTAATCGATCACCACACCTAGTCGTCTAAGAGGAGGAACGGATGAAGAAATTGATCGTGCTTTTGGTGCTGATAGTTTTGGGCGTGCTCGTGGCCCGGGCAATAAGCGGCCGAGAGAACTACTAGTAGCTTCTGGAAGTCTAAGAATCCAATCTTTTGGGCGCTGCCGGGGCGCCCGGACTTTCCCGCAAGGCGCGCTTCGACAGTAGCCGGAAAGCGATTGCCAAAGACAGAGCTCCGGCGAGTGCTACTGCGACTTGAACCGCGCGAACTCGGCCGCCAGGCGTCTCTAGGGCGACCGTCTTTTCGAACCGGAGGACGGGCCACCCCCGCTCGGCGGCGACCTTTGCCAATTCCCGGTCAGGATTCACTGCGTGGGGCTTCCCTACGGTCTCGAGCATCGCAAGGTCGGTAATCGAGTCGCTGTATGCATAGCTACGGGCCAGATCGATTCCTCTCGCCTCGGCTATTTCGCGCATCGCGGCCGCCTTGTTCTCGCCGTAACAGTAGAACTCGATTTCGCCGGTGTACCGTCCATCTTTGGTTTCGGCTCTGGTGGCAACGAAGTCGTCGACCTTGAGCATACGCGCGATCGGCTCGACTACTTCCTCGGGCGCGGAAGAGATGATGTAGATCCTTCGACCGCTTCGGCGATGCAGATCGAAAAGTTCGAGCGCGTCGAGGTAAATGAGAGGACGGAGCGTCTCTTCGATGCCGTGGTTGACCAGGCGCCTAACCGTAGCCTTGCTCCATCCTTTCGACAGCTCCGCTGCGGCGCGTCGCGCCTTTTCCATCTTCTCTTCGTCGGCGCCGACCGCTACGAACAATAGTTGCGCATACACGCTCCGTAGAAGCGTAGGGAGACCAACGAGTCCCTCCCTGTAGAACGACTTACCGAGCGCTAAGACCGAAGAACGGGCGATAACCGTCTTGTCTAGATCGAAAAATGCCGCTTCCACAACTCGTCATTTTCGCGCAGACTGCCCGGCCTCTGCGGCTTGTTAGAGGCCGTGAAGGGCCGACTGCGATCTTCATTGCGGTGGCGCGGAATGGGCTTTCACAAATGTAAGTAAATGCACAACAAGGTATATAGACGCTATTGTCAGTAAACTGATTCAACACTTGGCATCAGCGGGCATACATGGTATAGTCTGTATCGAGGATCTGCGTCCGAAGGGGTTCGGGCGAAAAGGCTGGAGGCACGCCCGTTAGGACGGGCGCACGAAATGCGCTCGGGATTCTCATGTCCTCGAGGGGGGTGAATTGACGAAAGTCGTCCTCTGCGGCGCAGTTGGAACTCCGCTTGCCGACATTGCCGCCTTCTTACGCGAGCGGGGAGTGGCGTCGTCGACGTTGTACTTTGACGATCTGGATTTGGAAAGCGGAAGGCTTTCTCCTCTTCGAGCTGCCAGAGGAAATGGCTCCTCCGATTTCGGTTTCGAAAAAGCGAACGGCCCACACGATTCGAACCAGTCGACTCGCTATGCCATCGCAGTGTGCTGGGGGAAGGCTGCCGGGTGTGTCAACAAGGAACTCGCTTCGGTCTCGGCGGCCGTCGTCGTTGTCGTAGGGCAGACCAAGCAGGATGTGATCGCGGCCTGCGTCGATTCCGACGCCGACTACGCAGTGCTCTGGCCTAAAGAAAAAGAGCTTCTCGCAACTGTAGTGCTAGCCGAAATGGGTGCAGACGATCCTTCGACCGTAGCTGGTTTGGGGGCCAGAAGGGTCGCGGTAAGTTCTGTCAAGTCGGCCGGATCGACGATTTTAGCGGCAAATCTTGCATCCGTCCTTTCTTCGGGAGCGCAGCGCGTTTGCCTTTTCGATCTCGACGCAAGATTCCACGAACTTACCGAATTGCTTCTGGACGACGCGAATGCCGCGGATTCTAGAGGGCAACGAAAATGGGTTCGGTCCGGAAGCGTTCAGTCGGTGGCAGACGCGATATACACTGCCTCCGACGAGGGGGCGTTCGAGCTTCTGGCAACCGCCGAATCTCTCCCTGAGCTCGCTGAAGCCGATGTCGCGCTGTTCGACATTCCCGGACGAGAGCTTTTTGGTCGTTGGGTCCGCACCGGCGCCGAGAAGCGAGTCTGTTTCGATCACTTCTTGTTGGTGGTACCTCTCGACTATTTCGGACTCCGGCAAGCCGGGCAGGTTTTAGAGACGATCGACGGAAATCTTGTCGACACCCTGGCCACTGCGGTCTTTTGTAGTTCCAGGGGCTCGGGACCGCGCCCGGAAGACGCGCTGAAGTTGCTCGGAGAACGACAATTCTTCGAGTTGCCGTGGATCCCCGAAGAGGCTAGCGGGGCAATCGACGAGGGACGCTTACTTGCGCCGTCGAAGAGAAACTCTTTCGGTTCTGTCTTAGACGAGATTGCGAGCTGGATCACAGCCGGGTTCATGTTCGCGGCTGAAGGCGCCGGCGTGTCCTTTCCAGCAGTCGGCGTTGGAGAAGGCTTACGGAGGTCCAGATGGATTCGGGCGTAAGTTCGCGCGCCGACTGCATAAAACCGACCGAGCTCTTCGGCGAACTCGAAGAAGAACTCCGCCGGCAATTGTTGACCGATGGGGAGCTCGAGAGGCTGCTCGATAGATCCCCCGAGCTTGCAAAAACCTGGAATTCGGCAGTTGCCAAGGCGCGGGCTCGCGCGCTGGCAGGCGCCGCGATAAGGCGGGGCTTGCAGGAGTCCTCCGATTCGATCCCGGCGACCGCGGCGGCAGAGATCGTAGATGACATCTTGGGCTACGGGCCCGTCGAGGAATTCCTCGAAGATGCCCGTATCTCAGAGATCATGATCAACGGTCCGGACGAGATCTGGGTCGAGCGGGACGGAAGAATCGAAAGAACGGGATCTCGTTTTAAAAGTTCCGCCCAACTGAGATCTTTCATAGAACGTGTGATCGGACCGCTCGGACTCCGTGTGGATGATTCTTCGCCGATCGTCGATGCGCGGCTCCCAGACGGATCGCGATTTCACGCTGTTCTCGCGCCCATTGCGCGCAAAGGCCCGGTGGTCACCATCAGGAAGTTCAGCCGCAAAAAGTTCGACCTACAAGATCTGGTTCGATCCGGGTTTCTAAGCGCTGATGCCGCTGAGTTCTTGGCGATGGCCGTGCGTGGACGAGCGAACGTCGTCGTCTCTGGAGGTACCTCGACCGGCAAGACAACGCTCCTGAACGTTCTCTCTTCTTTGATCGATCCCACAGAGCGAATCGTAACGATCGAAGATGCTGCCGAGCTCCAACTGCAAAAAGCCCACGTAGTCGCGCTGGAAGCTCGGCCCGCCAACTTAGACGGCGCCGGCGAGGTTACTCTCGGAGACCTCGTAAGAGCGGCGCTCAGGATGCGCCCCGACCGAATAATTCTCGGAGAGGTGAGGGGCGGGGAGGCGTTGTTCATGCTTCAAGCAATGAACACGGGCCATGAGGGGAGCCTGACGACCGTCCACGCCAACAGTCCTTCCGACGCATTCTTACGGATCGAAACCATGACTCTGATGGCCAACGTGGGCTTGTCGGTCGAGGCTGTGCGAATGCAGATCGCATCTGCAATAGACCTTGTCGTCCAATTGGCCAGGGGCCTTCGGGGAAGACGGTTCACGGTTTCGATTTCGTACGTCGACGAAAAAGAACGATGGCCCCACCTCGTGCCGATTTTTGAGGTACCGGCTCATGATGAATCCACTGGTTCGCAGTCGAATGGCGTTCTGGCCAGAGTTTCCGAGCCCTTCTCTTTTGAAACGCGACTCGCCAGAAGGGCGAGGCCTGGAGACCAAAGCCACAGGTTCTCGATCGGAGAGAAAGACCAACTAGCCGGGCGCCGGGAGCGTGTGGCATGAGTGATGCTGTGGCCCTAATTCCGCCGACGCTGCACCGGCCGAGCTTGCGGGCTCTTGGGTTGGGTGCTATTGGGGGCGCCGCAATAGCGCTGGTCGGCTTCGGCTTCGGGGTTAGCAAATTTCTGATCGGCGTCGCCGGTGGCTGCGCGGCGATAGAAATCTCGCGGAGAAGGAGGCTGGCAAAGGCTATCGCTGCTGCCGAGGAAGAATTCCCCGAGGCTATCGAAGTGCTGGCGGAATCGATAAGAGCAAAGGGTTCACTGCGCCTTGGGATCGTCGAAGTGGCGGAATCCGGCCCTCGCAGGGTGGCCCCCGCTTTTCAACGAGCCGCCCAACTACTGGAAAGCGGGTTATCGCTGGAGCAAGCGCTGGGCGGCTTGTTTCTCATAAGAGATTTGCCCGGAGCAAAAGCGATGGATCTAGCGCTCAAGATCTACATCGACTCGGGCGGAAACCTCCCCGCCGCGTTGGATGCCCTGGCGGTCTCGGTTCGGCAGCGAATATCGATCCGCCGCGAGCTCGAAGCGCTGACCGCGCAAGCGAGATTGAGCAGTTTGATCCTCGCCGGCGCTCCGTTGATCTTTGCCGCACTGTCGTACTTTCTCGGGCTGGGAGGGCGGTTTCTATTCGGATCCTTCTACGGCCTGATGGTTCTGGCGGCAGGCTTGTTGCTCGAGATTGTTGGGTTCATCTGGGTGAGGAGAATCTGTGCGCCTCGTTGGTGAGATATCGAGATCTAGAACTTCTGGCCCCCACGGTTGGATTATTTGCTACTTCAAAAACCTGGCTAGAGAAATCAAGTCCGCTATCGATACGCGCTTCGAGGAGGCTCGCGTATCGGGGGTGGGCGAACGTCGCCTCCGGGGTCTCTGGATTTTACTTCTAGCCGGACCGCCGGCAGCGATGGTGTTGGGGCTTCTCATCGGCGGTGTCGCAGTCGCTACTCTCGGCCTGGCATTGACCCTGGTTTTGCTCGACACGGGTCTGCGGCGAGCGATCGAAACGGAAAGAAGCAAGTTCAGGAAATCGTTTCCCGACGCAGTCGACCTCCTCGCCATCGCGCTCATGGCCGGCATGAATCCGTACCGGGCGTTTCGCACCGTCGGGTCGGCCAGGCCGACCGGGTGCGAAAAGGTTTTCGAGGACATCGAGAAACGACTTAGGTCGGGCGCTACCGTGACCGAGGCGCTGCGAGCGGTGGCGCACAACGAAGGAAACCCCGAATTGGCGGCTCTCTATAGAGCGATAGCCGGCGCGGAGCGGCTTGGATATCCCCTCGGTCCGACCCTTATGCGACTATCTGGAGACTTGAGGGAGCGCGAGATTCGCTTCGCGCAATCCCAAGCGCGCAAAGCCCCGGTGAAGGTGCTGTTTCCGTTGGTCTTCTGCGTGCTTCCGGCGTTTGTGCTGTTGACGGTTGTTCCGGTTCTCGTCGACACATTCACCGTCATACGGGAGTAGTCGACTCACCGCTGACGACAAGAGGGGGGTAGGCGATGCACGATGCAGTCGAATACGTGATCGCATGGATGGCGACCACATTCGGGATTACGACCAAGGTCCCCGGCTCGGACAGCCCGGGCAAATCCGAGAACGGACAGGCGACTCCCGAATACGCCTTGGTGATCCTCGCTGCGGTCGCCCTGGCCGCGACGCTCATCGTATGGGCGAAGAAAAGCGGGGCTATGGCCGAGCTGTTCGAGTTCGTGATTGGGAAGGTAAAAGAAGCGGCCGACAAGTGACGTCTTCGAGCAGGGTCAAGAGCAGCGTGAAAATCAGGAGTCCAAAGCCGTTTTCCTCCCCCGGTTCGGAATGTACGTTCTCGAGAAGAACCGAGGTTGGCCAGTCGACGGTCGAGTTCGCCTTGGTGCTTCCCCTGGCCGTGTTGCTCCTCACGGGTGCGCTGTTTGCGCTCGTCGAGGTACGAGACAGGGTGCTGGTGGTGCACGCTGCGCGAGCTGCCGCCAGGGTAGCCGCTTCCAGTGACGACCGAGGCGCCATCGAGGATGCAGGAAGAAGGGCCGCTCCTCAGCTCGCAGGTGAAAGGCTCACATTCGAGGTGCGAGGAGAGCGCAAGGTGGGTTCTCTAGTCGGTGTAGTGGCCCGTTACGAAAGGAATCGATCGTCCGGATTTACGTCGCTGTTCGGTCTCGGACGAGAGATCTCGGCACTGGTAATGCTTCCCGCCGAGGTGGCCGATTGACCTTGCTAAGTTCCCTCAGGAGAGGCCAATCTGAGCGCCAATTGCACAGCCTCTGCGGCGTCCGACGCGTGAGAAATACTCGCTTTACGGTTCAGCCAGGTGTTGTAATCCCCCGGTTCGATCTTCCACGTCGCAAGGCCTACGACCGGGCGGCCGATTCGAAGCGCATAGGCTATCTCGCTCAAGGTTCCGTATTCACCGTCGACGGCGATAACTGCCTGCGAAGTAGCGACTACGGCAAGGTTTCGGGCATGCCCGACGCCGGTCGCAATCGGAATCCTTACCCATCGGTTTGCTTCGGCTACATCGAGGCCCGGCAGAATTCCGATCGTAAGTCCTCCTTCTCGGGCCGCTCCCTTGCAGGCTGCTTCCATCACGCCTTCGAGTCCTCCGCAAACCAGCACAGCACCGGCTCTCGCCAGCTCGGCGCCGACAGATTCTGCCAGCTCGTATACAGCAGGTGGAGGATCTTGTGCTCCGCAAACAGCGATAACCGGTCCTACTGCATTTTCAAGGGACATATTCGCCGTCCTTCGCCCATCTGACGCTGCATGATTAGCCGCATGATAACGTGCATGATTACAAGGGTCGGCGCCGGCGCCAGACACCCATGATGCGACCGCTCTCGGGGCATCCACATCATGGCTGAGGAGATTCGTCTCTCAAAAGCGGCTATCGAGAAAATCAAAGACGAACTGGATCGCTTGACGCACGAAGTAAAGCCTTCGCTGGTAGAGAGGGTAAGCCAGGCGCGCGCGCACGGCGATCTGTCGGAGAACGCCGACTTCGATGCCGCCCGGGAGGAGTTGGCTAGGGTAGAAGGACGGATCAAGGAGTTAGAACAAAGGCTCAAGTACGCTTTTCCGGTAGAAGCGATCGACGACGGGATAGCAAGTGAAGGGAAGCTCGTGACCATCGAGCTGCAAGACGGCTCGACCCGGGAGTTTGTTATTGCGTCGAGAGATGAAAAGGGCGTTTTGAGCCTCCCGGAAGGCGTTTCGTTGCTGTCGCCCGGCTCTCCTCTCGGCTCTGCTTGTCTGGGACGAAAAGCCGGAGACGTCCTGCGTTACGAAACGCCTTCGGGAGAGATGACGGCCGTTATCGTAAACGTCCGCCTTCCCGGCAGTTGAAGCGGATGAGCCGTTTCCCTTTACCGGATCAGACTAGGCCCGGGTTTCGAGAGCAATCCGTCGTCTGCGATGTCTTTGAAAGCCTCCGTATTGCCTGAAGGCATGATGACCGAGGCCCCTCCGACATCTTCTATAGACCCCGCTACCGTGTAGTTCTGGACGGTGGCAGGATCGACTGAAATCCCCGTCATCGCCAGCCGGAAAGCTTCCCTGTAGGGGATGTCCAGCTCTACGTACCGGCTGAGCAAGCCCATGTATTTGACGATCTTTGTCATGTCGCGCGAGACCTCTGCTCGAATCTGGCGGAAGGCATACAGCAACAGCCTCGTCTGATTCTCGGTCCTCTCGAAATCGCCTCGAACGAAAGATCTGTTCCGGGCGAACGCGAGGGCCCTGTCTCCGTCCAGATGTACTTGACCGGCCTTGAAAACCGCTCCGGACTTTGTGTCGTTCATAGGCTCCGGGATGTCCACTGTGATTCCCCCGATCTGGTTGACCAGATCGATGAAGCCGTCGAAGTCGACCATCACGTAGTAATCGATGTCGAATCCGAGGAACCTGGAAACGGTTCTAACTTCCTCTTCCGGACCGCCGTACTCGAGGGCGGCATTGATTCGATCTTTGGCTTTTCTGGACGGGATTTCGACATACGTATCTCTTGGGATACTGATTACCGACGCTTTGTTGACCTTTGTGTTGTAGCTGACGACATGGAGCGAATCCGCTCTTTGCCCTTCGACCGATCCGTCCCGGCGGCGATCTGACCCGATGAGCAAGATTCTGACGATTCCTCCCTGGATGTCGACCGCCTTGTTGTACTCCACCTTGTGGATGCTGACTGCAGGAGATTGGGCCGCCACCGGCTTCGGAAACGCCAGAGCCTGAAAGATCAAAACGATGCCGAGATAACGAGCGATGCGAAACTGTCTATCCACCTGAGCTCCCGGATTCGGTTCTGCTTGCTTCCGGCGGAGCGTCGATTCGCTGGCGGCACTCATAGGATGCGACGCGCCATCCCGCAGAGGACGCCTCGACGATAAAGAAGTCTTGCCGGAAAATCTCTATCGGGGCGCCGTCATCTAGAGAACCTTCTGCCCTCAAAGAAACGGCCACACCGGCATGGGTCACCTCTCCTGCAGCGGGAGAGAATACAGTCACCGTCGAGGTGACCTCCGCGGGCTCGAGAATTCCCTTGATTCGACTACTTACCTCAGATGGGGTCATTAGCGCGGATTGAGACGTCAACGCGGCGTTGGCGACGGTCGGCGTGAATTCTTCGAAGGCGGGCTCGAACGACTCCGCCGGAAACGTAATTCCGAACAAGGTTCCTTCATAGTACTTGTCGAGGGGAGCGAGGATCTCTTTTGCGATCTTGTCTTGCCCTTGGACGCTAGAAGCCCCTGCACCTACGACTTCGACTCTCGTTGCCCGTAGATCCAAGCCTTTCGGGGTCGGTTCAGGGGGTGTCGATTTGGAACAGGCAGCCATGATGAGCATCAGCGCAGACGCTGCTACGCCTATGCTCGACAAGCGGGTTTTGATGCGGTCTCTGGTACTCGGATTCACGATGTTCGATCTTCCTGTCGACTCGGCGAAGTATCCTAGCCGACGCGTCGAGCTCGACGGTACATATGGAAAAAACCGCTCGGTTTAGGCGTTATAAAGCGACCTAAAACACATTCTGTATGGGAGGGAAGAACTATCCTTGGTGGTCAACGTCGGAAACTGGTTCGGACGTGGCCAATTTTGAGCATCCGCTCCATTATCGAGCGATCTGAACGACCGAAATAAGTCGGAGCATACAACCGATTGCATTTAGGAGGAATACGGATCCCGGCAGGCAAGATGGCTGTAGCACGAAAAGGATCGACTCGACGGAATGCGTCTGCATCCGCCAAAACCACCGGCGGCAGCAGGGGCAGAACCGGATCAGGAGCAGAGTCCAAGCGACGGGCGGGCACAAAGAGGAGCTCGCCCTCGACAGCGACCGATTCCACGTACAACCTGGTAATCGTCGAGTCGCCGACCAAAGCCAAGACGATCGAGCGATACCTGGGGAAGGGTTACAAGGTCCTTGCTTCTAGGGGCCATGTGCGCGATTTGCCTAAAAAGGAGCTGGGGGTAGACGTCGAATCCAATTTCGAGCCCCGATACGAGATCATCCCCGAGTCCAAGAAGGTCGTCTCCGACTTAAAAAAGGCTGCATCGTCGGCCAATGAAGTTTATCTGGCGACAGATTACGATCGGGAAGGCGAGGCGATCGCCTGGCACATCATAGAGGCGGCCAAGATCGATCCGACCAAGGCGCGACGGGTCACATTTACCGAGATCACCGAATCAGCAATACAGGAGGCCTTTCGTACTCCGAGGGAAATAGACTCGGCGCTTGTCGATGCCCAGCAGGCGAGACGCGTACTCGACAGGCTCGTAGGCTACAAGCTCTCGCCGTTTCTTTGGTCCAAGGTCAGACGAAATCTTTCCGCCGGACGGGTGCAGTCGGTAGCTCTCCGACTGATCGTCGATCGCGAGAGGGAAATCCAGAACTTCGTCTCCAAGGAGTACTGGACCGTAGAAGCGAGGCTACGGCGAGAGGGCGCGCCGGACGACGAAGCCTTCAGCGCGCAACTTCACAAGCATAAAGGGAAAAAGCCGGCTCTCGACAGCGAAAGCGATGCTCGACGCCACGTCAAGGCGCTTTCGAAAGCATCTTTTAGAGTCGGAGAGATCCGCAAAAAGCAAGTTCGGCGCAATCCTCCGCCTCCATTTACTACGTCGACGCTGCAGCAAGAAGCTTCGAGGAAGCTCGGCTTTACCGGGAGCAGAACGATGGCCGTCGCTCAGCAGCTTTACGAAGGCGTCGAGCTCGGCTCGGATGGCCAGGTAGGACTCATCACTTATATGAGGACCGACTCGGTTCAGCTCTCCAGAGAAGCCGTACGAGGAATCGTCTCAGAAATCGCCGGCCGTTTCGGAAAAGAATATCTTCCGGCAAAACCTAGGGAGTACAAGACGAAATCTTTGGGCGCTCAGGAAGCGCACGAGGCGATAAGGCCGACCGATCCCGCTAAAGATCCTGAATCGCTCAGGCCCTACCTCAGCGACGACCAGTTCAAGCTTTACCGATTGATCTGGCAACGGACGATGGCATGCCAGATGAAAGAGGCGCTCTTCGACAAGACTTCGGTGGACATCCTGGCCGACGGCGATTATTTGCTTCGCGCCACCGGGCAGGTGAGAACCTTCGATGGCTTTATGAGGGTTTACACCGAGGGAACCGACGAAGAAGGAAACGAAAACGGCGCCGGCGATCTCCCCGCTCTCTCCGAGGGAGAACCACTAGTTCTTTTAGATCTTGTACCCGAGCAGCACTTCACTCAACCTCCCCCGCGGTACACCGACGCTACGTTGATCAAGGCCCTCGAGGAATTCGGCATCGGGCGCCCTTCGACGTACGCGCCGACCGTGTCGACACTTCTCGATCGCGGATACATAAGGCGGGAGAACAAGAAGCTCATCCCCGAGGAAACGGGGTTCGTGGTGACCGACTTTCTGATCGAGCACTTCCCCGACATCGTCGATGTCGGGTTCACAGCGCGAATGGAAGAGGACCTCGATGAAATAGCCTCGAGGAAGCGTGAGTGGGTTCCTGTAATCCGTGATTTCTACGAGGAGTTCGAAAGAAATCTACAAAAGAAGGACTCCGAGATAGAACGCCACTTAGAAGAGACCGACGAAAAGTGCGATAGTTGCGGCGCCACGATGGTCGTTCGCCTCGGTCGCTACGGGCGCTTTCTTTCGTGTTCGAGATATCCGGAATGCAAGAACTCCAAGCCGCTCTCCAGGCCGGAGGAACCCGAGCCTACGGGTGAGTCGTGTCCGGAGTGCGGCAAGCCACTGGTGAGAAAACAGGGACGGTACGGAACCTTCGTAGGCTGCTCAGGATACCCCGAGTGTCGCTATGTAAAGAGGGAAAACAAATCCACCGGAGCTATATGTCCGGAATGCAAGAAAGGAGAATTGGTCGAAAGGCGCAGCCGTAAGGGGAAACTTTTCTACAGTTGCGATCGGTATCCTGACTGCAAGTTCGCAAGTTGGAAGAGACCTCTGGCGGAACCTTGCCCCCAATGCGGAGAAGGTACGCTTTTCGTAGACCGCAACAAGGCTCGATGCGCGTCTTGTGGCGCCGAAGTCGATATCCAGGATCGGTCGGAGACCGCCGCCGAGCATCCGGAAGTCGCTGCGATGCCGGGAAAATCCAACACCCGACGGCGGACGGCGCGAGTTTGAGCCGTGGACACGCACGAGGGCGCCACCAAAGCTAAGTCGGTGCTATCGACATCCCAGGCGCGCAGGTTCGCAGCGGCCCAGTTCATATCGAGCCTCGGGGATTGGATAGGTCTGATCGCCATCCTTTCGCTTTCCTTCAGGCTTGCTCGCGGAACCTCCTTGGAAGTTTTCGGGCCCGGCTTGGTACTTCTTACCAGAACCGTTCCTGGGTTCTTGTTCGGACAACTGGCAGGGCCGCTTGTGGATAGGTGGGATCGCACCAACGTTCTCGCTTTCTGTGACGTAATGCGAGGACTTCTGATTGCGACTCTTCCGTTCATTCCGAATCTAGGTCTTCTCATCGTCAACCAACTTGTATTCGAGTTGGTCACGATGCTCTGGCAGCCCGCAAAAGAGGCTTCTATTCCGGACATCGTGCCAAAGGACAAGCTCTCCCGGATGAACTCGCTCTCGCAAATGGCCGCATACGGCACCTTTCCCTTGGGAGCTCTGGTGTTCTCGGGAATTGCACGGCTTGCCGAGACCATCGGTCGTATACCGGCGTTTCAGATTTTCGAGTTGAACCAGGAGTCGCTGGCTCTTTTTCTAGATTCCGCGACGTTCTTTCTGTCCGCTTACCTTCTTGGAAGCTTGGACCTAAAGCGGCATTACAGACCCAAGCGTCCTCTGGATCTCACGCTCGCGTTGAGGGAAACCCGAGACGGATATCGCGCAATCGCGCGAAACGTGCGTGTGCGAACCGTTATCGCGGGGATGTCCGCAGCGATCTTTGGCGCCGGCGCTGTGATTTCACTCGGCCCTATGCATGTCAGAAATGATCTCTCGGGTGGCGCTTCCGGATTCGGAGTTCTAGTGACGGCGCTGGGGCTGGGCGCCGCTGTAGGGGTTTTGGCGATGGAGACGGCCGGTAGAAAGCTGTCGAGGGCGAGGATCTATCCGTTGGCACTGATCGTTTCCGGCGCGGCACTGGTGTTGGGCGCAGTCGTTACCACGGTGCCGGCGGCAGCCGCATTGATCTTTTTAGCCGGGATCGGCGCCGCGCCTGCCTATATAGCAGGCGTCACTGTGGTTCACCAGGAGACCGAAGCAACTTACAGGGGTCGCAGTTTCGCAGCGCTGCTCTCGCTGACTCGTCTCGCGATGATGATCGCACTCGGCGCAGCTCCTGTCGTCGCAGGCGCACTTGGATCGCTAACCGCGACTTTGCTCACCGATCAAAGGCTCGATTTGGGCGGAGTGAGTCTCGAATTGTCCGGTAGCCGGATGGCATTGCTTCTTGGGGGAATCGTCGTTGTTGCCTCGGGGGTATCGACGGCTGCCGTGTTCCATGGTGGACTGAAAGCGAAAGACGTGGAATTGCCGGCGGTAGAGGGGTCAGAAGTCGAGAAATCCGCCGTTAGGGAACGACGCGAGCTCGCTCGTCCCAGGGTGGCGGTGTCCGACGTCGACCCATTTCACGTTTCGGTGAGTGTCGAGAGGGCGGAATCGGAGAATGAGCAGCTCGGGACCGACGAGCCAGGATCTACCGACTCGTCCAGCCGCGTTTATCGTGCTTGAAGGGGTCGAGGGTTCGGGGAAGTCCACCCAGGCCCGTCGTCTTGTGGATTCCCTCCGAAAAAGCGGCTATAACGCGATTCTCACTCATGAGCCCGGAGCGACTGCTTTGGGAGCGGCCATAAGGCAACTTCTATTGGAAGGCGACGCTGCCCTTAGCCCGACGGCCGAGCTTTTCTTGTACCTGGCAGACCGGGCACAACATGTCATAGAAGTAATAAAGCCGGCGTTGGACCAAGGGGTAATAGTGGTTAGCGACCGCTTCTCTCCTTCGACTATCGCGTACCAAGGGGCAGGTCGAGGACTGGGGCACACACTGATTTCTAATCTTTGCTCTATGGCCGCTGACGGCGTGCTCCCCGATTTGGTGCTGATTCTCGATGTGCCTCCTACCGAGGCGTTGAGAAGAATCGGTCGGGCCACCGACAGGATCGAACGAGAGCCCATGGAATTCCATAGCCGGGTGAGGGAAAGCTATCTGGAGCAGGCTCGTCTCGATCCCGAGAGATTTGTCGTCATCGATGGATCTTTATCCCCAGAAGAGGTCGAGGGGGCAGTGCGCCACGTTGTGGAGGAGCGCCTGGGAATCTTCATCGGCGCTGCCGGACACGCTCTTTGATAGCCCAGGAGTTCTGGTGGGTTCATTCGAATCGGGCGAGAAGGCAGCGGTTAGGGAATTCGGCGGATCTTGGGGGTCGTATAAGTCTCCGATCATGTCCCGGTTAGTGGAGCGCGGGTGGGGGGCTCTGGATTTCCAGCCCAAGGCGGTATCCATTCTCAGGGCCGACCTAAGAAGGCTCACATCGACATCTCCCGAGAGCGAATGGCGTCTGCCAAATGCATATCTCTTTGCCGGCCCGACGGGTAGCGGTCAGGAGGAGGCCTTTGCTCTGTTAGCCGCATCGGTGCTGTGCGAAAGGGCGAATCCAAAAGCCGACCCGGTTTCGCCTTGCTGGGAGTGCAAAACCTGCAAAGCGGTGGTAGCGGGAACTCATCCTGACGTTTCGATCTACGAGCCTGAGGGCAACACATACCTCGTCGAGTCCATAAGGGATGGCGTCGTCTCGGAGGCGAAGTATTCAGGTGCAGATGGAGGGCACAGGTTCGTGATGCTAAGAGAGGCCGAAAGACTTGCCGCGGCCGCCTCTAACGCGCTCCTTCGCACGATCGAGGAGCCTTTGGGACGCGTGACGTTCGTTCTCGGTGTCTCGCCGGACGCCGACGCGATATTGCCGACACTGCGTTCGAGATGCAGGGAAATACCTTTTCTGCCCGTCCCTCCTGCTCGTCTCCGACAAGTTTTTCTAGACGCCGGCTACCCCGCAGAAAAGGTCGAAGTAGCCCTAAAGGCTTCGGATGGCACACTCGACGGAGTGGCCCGCGCAATCGACACGAGATCTTTTGCCGAATTTGCAGACAGAGCCGAGCAATTGATCGGCTCGTTGCTTTACGATGCGTCGGCGAATCCGTACGAAGTGTCCGGCATGTTGCGCGAGTCGATTGAATCCGTCGTCAACGAGATAAAGTCGGCGCTCGAAGCCGAGATCGAAGAAGCTCGCAGACTCGACGAAGAGCTGGGCTTGAGCCCCGATTCGGGTCGCGCCCATACTCTTTCGGCGTCAAAGCACAGGAGACTTCGGCGAGCCGAAACCGCTCTTTGCAATCAGGTGGTAACCGTTTGCGAGTCCTTGGCGCTGACGTGCGGTCTGATCGCCGCCGGGCTCTCTTCCAAAGCAGCCATTCGACACGATCGACCCGACGAAGAGTCGTCCGACATCGTTCGACTGCTTGCGGGATCGGTGGTCGCAGGGCCTGATTCTTCCAGGTATCTAAGCCGGATTGTGGCTTTGGCCCGGGAGGCGAGATCGGCGCTGGTTCTCAATCCGCGGATAGATTTGTGGCTCGATAGTCTGATGTCCAGGTTGGCCGAGATCGTCTTACCGGCATGAGATCTCCGCAAAGCAGCCGGCCTAATCCCGATGCCGGGTTCGCGTCGGGGCTTGTACAAAGAAACATAGTTCAAGTTCTCGAACGGGCAGCGCGCCTCTTTCCGAACAAGCCCGCTATTTTTGACGCTTCCGAACACCCGCATTGTAAAGCCGGGCACTCGTACACATGGTCGGATGTACGCCGCCGGGTGATTGCGGAAGCTGATCTCCTGGTCCGAGAAGGCCTGGCATCGGGAGACCGAGTAGGAGTCCTCTCGTTCAACTCGCATCACTATTTCGAGTTGTACTTCGCCGTACCTTACAAAGGGGGGCTTCTCGTACCTCTGAACTTCCGGCTCAGCGACGATGAGCTCGCAGCTCAGCTGGAGGAGACAGAACCGACCATCCTCGTCTGCGACAAACATTTCGAAGATCGCGCGATTTCGCTGGCGAAGAGGGTTTCCTCGGTCAAAAGCCTGCTCTGCACCGAGGACGAGAGTTGGGAATCTAGCCTTCTATCCTGCGAAGAAACGCCTCTTGCTCCGTCCGAAGAGGATGATACGGTCGGGATTTTCTATACAGGAGGCGCCGGCGGGTCCTCGAAGGGCGCGATGCTCACGCATCGCAATCTATTCGATGCCACCCTGCAGATTTCTCTGGCCATGGGGTATCTCGAAGACGATGTGTATCTGCACGCAGGTCCGATGTTTCATCTCGCCGACGGCGCGGGCTCGCTTGCATCGACCTTTGTCGGCGCAGCCCATGTCTTCGTGCCCTCGTTCAGCGCCGAACAGGTTGTCGACGCCATCGAGCGCTACGGCGTCACCACGATGACGCTCGTACCGACGATGTATCGCATGCTGCTGGATTCGCCCGCCTTCGATCCATCGCGCATGAAGAGTCTGCGGCGAATTTTTTTCAGCGCAGCTCCCATGTCGGAATCTCTTATGAGGCGAATCTTCGAACTGCTCCCCTGCGGCGTCGGGCAAGGATACGGAATGACCGAAGCGTCGTCGCGCATCTCGGTTATGTTGCCTGATACCTACAAGGCGGTAATCGAAGGCAGGGACGAGAGGAGGCATCTGCTGTCTTCTGCGGGAAGAGAGGTCCCGGGTCTTTGTGTCCGCATTGTTGACGACGAGGGAGATCAGCTACCTCCCTACGAAGTAGGAGAGATTGCGGTGTCGGGAACCGTAGTTATGAAGGGTTACTGGCGCCGACCGGATTTGACCCGTAAGGCATTGCGAGACGGCTGGTTGCACACAGGCGATCTTGGCTATCTAGATGGAGACGGCTTTTTGTACATTGTCGACCGATTGAAAGACATGATCATAACCGGGGGAGAGAACGTCTACTCTCTCGAAGTCGAAAACGTACTGTGCAGCCATCCGGATGTCGTCGAAGCTGCTGTAGTCGGCTTACCTGACGAGTTGTGGGGAGAGAGGGTAAGCGCTTTCGTGGTCTTGCGTGAGGGCGCCGAGGTGGAGAAGGATTCTCTACGTGAGTTTTGCCGTCGTAGGATCGCCGGCTACAAGACGCCGAAGGACATCTTCTTCGTCGGCGAATTGCCGCGTTCGGCCGCCGGCAAAGTCCTGAAGGAAGAGCTGAAGCGACGATATCCCTAAAGCCCGGGGCCGCTGGTCATGTCGCTGGCCAGGTAGCCGGGAGAGAAGATCGTATGCTCTGCTACGACTCCCGTTCCCGAGGTGACTTCTACCAGCGCTGAGACCGTGAAGTTATCCGGCACGAAATCGTTTGCCCGAATAGAAATCCTTTGCCCGGGGGCAATAACCAGGCCTTGTAGAGCGGGCGGTGAAACCGGGCCCCCTGCAGTGAGGTAGGTTACGTCTACTGTCTGCGGGGCGCCCAGGTCCGGGTTGGCGATTAGAGTCCAGGTCTCGAACCCACCTGCCGTAGCTCCTTCGACCATGAGCCACGACATCTTCGGCGTGGGCACCGCCTCACCGGCGGCCGAGCCGGGTCCGTGTACTGGGTGGTTCGCGTACATCGCTCGTTCTACGGCTATAGGCGTCGTGGAGTCGACCTTGGTGGCTACGTTGAAGTCCGTGACGAAATCGTTTGCCCGGACCGTGCGGCGACTGAGAGGCGGGATTACGACCGAAGGTCCTGTGACCGATCCCGTAGACGTAAGGAACGTCAAAGTCGCCGTCGCGGGATTGGCGGGATTCGGATTGGCGAGCAGGATCCAGGTGTCAAATCCACCTGCTGTGGCGCCTTCTCCGACATACCACGTTGTCGAGTAAGCCGGAATTCCCGGAGATTCCGTGGAGCCGACGTAACCGCTATGGGCAAGATAAGTCGCCCGCTCCGCTACGACGCCCACTCCGGTCGAATCGACCTTTGTAGATACTTCGTAGGTCGAGACGTAATCGTTGATCCTGAAAGAACGTCGCTGTAGAGGCGGGAGTTGGAACGATGGAAGTGTTACCGGTCCCGAGGCCGTCAAGAATTGGACCGTCACGGTAGCCGTCATAGAGGTGTCGGGGTTGCTGACCAGCGCCCATGTCTCCGTTCCGCCGGCACTCACCCCCTCGGGCAACAACCAGGACGTAGAGACCGCTGCCGCTTCTTTTCCGAGGTGCGCGCCGAATAGACCGGGCATTGTGGAGTACATCGCCCGTTCGACATATACGGGGTTGGGACCGGAGTCGACTCGTGCTGAGACCTGGTGCGAACTAACGCTGTCGTCGGCTCTTACCGACACTCTCGAATTGGGGCCTAATGCGACCCAGCGGCCGGTTGCATATCCAGCCTCGGTGAAGTAGCTGACGCAAGCCCCAGTCGGGGAGGATGCAGGATTAGCTAAGACAATCCATTCTTCGAAATTGATGGTCGAACCCTCTGCAAGGTAGGAAGTGTGAGTAGATCCCGGAAGAGCCGGTCCGCAGTCACCGACGACGATCGAGAGGTTGTTGGAGTTGCGGTTGGCGACGTAGACGGTGTTCCTGGATTCATCGAGGGCTGCATACCAGGGCTGGTCGCCGACTAAGCTGCTTTGTCTGCTTCCGTCCACAAGGCTGTACTCATCCAGGGTGGACGCCCCGACGTTCGCCGAATAAAGACGTCGTGCGGCTTCGTTCACCATCACGTTGGTGTGGGTAAGACCGAACGGAATAAAGGTTGGGCTCGCTGTAGGGCCGTCGATTTCCAGCAACTCGACCATCATGTAACCGATGACGTAAGCCTTGTCGTTGACTTCGTCGACGTCGACGTCCCGAAGCATGATGGTCTTCTGTCCGAGCGGATCGAGTTCCACGAACGATTGAGCGAAAGTGGTGAGGTTGGTGATGCCTACGTTGTCGGGGAAGCTGGGTTGCGGCCCAAGATTGGCGTTGGCGATGTAGGCGGTGTTCGTCGTCTTGTTGATCGCGACCTTGAAGGGCCAGGCGCCGAACGATCCGAGGACGGTGTCAATGGAGTTGGTAGGGCCGTCTATTACCGCGAAAGCTCCTACCATCTGCAAGGTGAGCAGGATCTTGTTCGTTACATCGTTTACCTCGACATCCCATGGGCCTTGTCCCGGAAACGGAATCACGGCATCTACGGTTGCGGTCGGCACGTCTATGACCGTGAGGGTTCCGCCCTGAAGGCTTGCCACATAAGCCTTGTTCGTCACCTCGTTTACCGCTACATCAACCGGTCCCGTCGCAACAGGGATCTCGGTTGTCACGGGCGTAGGCGACGGGGTGATGATGGTGACCGAATTCGAAATGTAGTTGGCGACAAGGACCCTCTCTGGTGACGAAAGCGTAGCCAGCGCCCGGGGCCATATGCCTACTCGAATGTCGGATCGCGAGTATGTAGATCCGTCGATCATCGACACCGTCCCGGATTGAGCGTTGGCGGTATAGATCTTGTTGGCGGTTTCGTCGACTGCTACGGCAATAGGCGCCTCTCCCACATTCACCGATGCCAAGGTCTGGAGGCCGTCTGCTCGATCCGGCCTGCCGACTACCACAGCGAACGACGCAGCCACCAGAGCAATCACAAGCACAAAGTGCAGCGGCCTCGACCTAGTCATTCCGCGATGGACCTCCGTTACCGAAAGATGGGGGCATTACCTCTGCCGGTCATGCGAGCCTCTATCCTATCGTCTTTCGTGCGTAGGCGCAGGACGCGCTGTGAGGAGTCGAAGGAATTCAGAGCCGGAGCGGGGAATCGAACCCCGGACCTGTTCATTACGAGTGAACCGCTCTGCCGACTGAGCTACTCCGGCTTGTGGCGGCTTCGACGCCAGAGGGAGCGCCGAGGTCCGGCGGAGAAAAGGTACCGCTTACGAACCGAGTCCGCCGAGCTATTTGCATTTCGGACCGGGCGCACCACGTTCTCGAACAAAGCAAGCTCCTTGAACTTCGCTCGTTTGCGCCTTATTGTTTTAACCCTTGAGTATGCGACACACCAGGCTGAGCGAGAGACCGAGATGCCGAGTCGCACTCGCGGCGATGACGGCGATCTTGGCCCTGAGTCACCTTGGTGGGGCTGATGCGGGCGCAAGCGAAGAATCGGGGCTCGCACAAACGCGCGCCGAGAAGGCTCGCAAGCAAGCAGAACTGGACGCGGCGCGAGCCACAGACCAACAGTTAGAGAACAAAATCGCTCAGCTCAAGTCCGAGATATCGGCCCAATCGCTTAGAGCTCGACAGGCCGAAGAGGCGGCCGCTGCCGCCGAAGAGGGAGCAAGACTCGCCGGCCTGCGGCTCGAGCGAACTGCCGCTGAGCTCGAGTCTCAGAAGAAGCTGTTCGCCTCGAGAGTGAGGGCTGCATACAAGTCACCCGACAACGGTATTCTCGATGCGCTTGTCGGGTCGGCTTCAATTGCCGAGGCGGGAATTCGTCTATACGGAATTTCCAAAGTCATCGAAAACAACAACGAGATCGTCGCTCGTCTCGAAGATTTAAGGCTCGATTACCAGGAAGACAGAGAGTTCTTCGAGTCCGAGAAAGCAAAAGCCGAAGCAGCCCGCAAAGATGCCGAAGAACAAGCTGCCCGGCTGGCTGAGGTCCGCGCGTCGGCCGAAGCCACAGAAAAAGCTCTCGATGCAAGGATTCAGGAACTAAAAGAAGAAATCGAAGCCCTCGCAAGAGAAGAGGCGCGCGTCCAGGCGATAATTCGCGCTCGGCAGGCTGCAGCAGAAGCGGCTCTGAGAAAGCGTCAGTCCGCTTCACAGGGGGGATCCGCAGGGACTGCCGCACCTTCGGCTAAGGGTTTCGTCTGGCCGGTAAACGGCACGGTGACTTCCGGATTCGGGATGCGCTGGGGAAGGTTGCACGCAGGAATCGACATTGCGGCGCCACACGGCACGCCGGTGAGAGCCGCACAGGCCGGGCAGGTCATCTTTGCCGGGGCACAGGGTGGCTACGGAAATCTGATACTGATTGCACATGGCGGCGGAATCGTTACCGCCTACGCCCATCTCTCCTCATTCCGAGTCGGAGTCAATCAATTCGTCGAAAGAGGTCAGACCATCGGCGCTGTGGGATCGACGGGACACTCGACGGGCCCGCATCTGCATTTCGAGGTCCGTGTCAATGGAAGTCCGGTGGATCCCATGGGTTATCTTTGACCACTAACTCGTCCATCGAGACGCTGCTTCTGCGCGAAGCTTTATTCCGATCGATGCTGTGACCGACAGGGCGATTTCGGCCGATATACCCACGCAAAAGCGCGCGCGGCGCTTGCCGGGAAGCCTCCGCTTTTTCTCGACCGTAGAGCGGCTGGATACCACCGTCGCTCTTCAGGTGGCAACGAGGATCGTTGCCGTTCCCTACATGGCCGCTGTGACATTGGCCACCGCGCTCGCCTGGAAGCAAAGTCAGGTCTCCTGGGTGGGCGTCTTGGCGGTGGCCGGAGGAGGTGTTCTTATCGCAGCGGCGGAGGTCTGTCGGGTATTTCTGCTTAGGCGGGGGCGAGCGGTCAGCCCTTGGCTCATTCTGGCGGTTTTTGTCGCACTGCACCTTCTTGTCGGAATAAACGCCTGGAATAGCGGTGGCATAGATGGTGGCCTCTGGCTGTCTCTCACTGTTTTGTCATCGGTCGGCGGAGCGTTGCTGCCGATGCGCCTGTCGGTAACGAACGGTGCTTCCGGGATGATGGTTTTTCTTGGAACGAGTGCTGCACACGGTCAGATAGACCGAATGCGCGCTCCAACGTTGGTGCTCGGCGCCGCCATCATTGCGCTCGGTTCCCCTACCGCCTCGGTGTTCCGCGATGTGATCGTTCGCGAGGCGGGTCGTCGCCTGCGACAACAGGTCGCTCAACTAGAGCTGTTCAATCTGATGCTTACTGCGGTCATTCAATCGATGACCGAAGGCTTGGTTGCCTGCGACGGCGCCGGTCGGGTAGAGCTCTGGAACAGACGGCTCGAATCCCTGACGGGAATTCCGGAGCTCGAAGCGGTGGGCAAGCCGGTGTGGGAGGTTCTAAAACTAGCCGACCGCCACGGCATGCAGGACGAGCGAGAGCACCCCTGCGTTCTGGCTCTGGATGGGCCGGTGTTTCGAGGAAGCGTACTGGGAGGCTCGCCCGGCGAGATCTCGTTGATTTCGGCGACCGGTGAGTCGATTCCGGTAACCGTCACAGCGGCGCCACTAATGAGAGACGGTCAAGCGGCCGGTGTAGTGGCGGTGGTGGTAGACGTAAGCCGTGAGCGAGAACTCGCCCAGACCAGAGACGCTTTGGTGTCGATGGTGAGTCACGAGCTGAGGACGCCGCTCACGATGATCGTCGGCTTTTCGGAATTGCTTCTTGCGGGAGAATTCGACAAGGAACAAGTCGAAGAGTGCGCTTCGGAGATCCTCTATGCTGCAAATCGCCTTTCCGGTCTCGTAGACGACCTGCTTTCGACGGCGGCCTTGGAGCGGGGATCCCTACAGCTCAACAAGCGCCTGGTAGCACTTTCATCTCTGGTCGATCAATCTGTGGCCTCGTTCGGTCCTGAGGAACGGAAGCGCGTGGAGACGAGGTTAGAAGAGTCGTACCTGCTGGTCGACCCCGACCGTATAACGCAAGTGCTGGCGAACCTTATCGGGAATGCTCTGAAGTATTCGGATAAGAGCACAAAAGTCGAGGTTCGCTCGCGCCGGCAGAACGGATACGTCTCGATCGACGTAGTCGACCAGGGGTACGGGATCGACGAGGCCACCCTCTCGAACTTGTTCACTATGTTTACCCGGTCATCCGATGAAAGAGTGAGAAAGATTCCTGGAACCGGATTGGGTCTACATATTGCGAAGCGACTTACAGAGATGCACGGTGGCGATATCGAAGTAACGACTCGCAAAGGCGGGGGATCGACCTTTACAGTCGTGCTGCCCCTAGAAGGAGAGGCCGCGTTGCAAACCGAAAACGAGGCGCCTGGATGAGCTGGAACGACCCACCGATACCGCCACAACCCCCACCTGCAAACTCGCCACCGCCACCGCCTCAGGGCTACAGCCTGCCGGCGGAGAATCCCTATCAGTGGACGTCGTCATATACGGGCGGCGTGACGGGCTGGCCCCCAAGACGCCAGAATCCCCCTCTCAGTCCGGGCTTGAAAGCTGCCATCGCGATATTCGCCGCTCTGAGCATCATCTCAGTGTCGACATTGATAGTCGCAGCGATCCTCATCATTCCCACTATCTACGGAGAGCCTTTCGATCCCAGCTCTCAGACGACGATTTCGCGGTCATATCTGGAGAGCTCGGTCGTCAGGGTTTCCGGGGAAGCGTGCAATTTCGAAAAATTCGGCACGGGATTCTTCGTCGATTCGGGGGTTGTGGTAACCAATGCGCATGTTGTCGCTGGTGTCGACTTTCCGAGCATTGGCTATGGGGTGTCGAGCCGGCAGGTGACGGTAAACGCCACTGTCGTCTACTTCGATCCCGATGATGACCTGGCGGTATTGCGTACTTCCTTGACGGGCAACCCGCTTCCGCTGTCTTCCTCAGATCCGAAAAAAGGCGATCCCCTTTTTGCGCCCGGGTTCCCGCGGGGTGGAGATTTCGAGGTCAAGCAGGCAAGATTCCAAGCTTCGATAGAAGTGTACGGAGAGTCGATTTACGGAAACCCGGTCGGAAAGCAGCGTTTTCTCGCGATCGAATCGTCTCTCGAGCCCGGAAACAGCGGTAGTCCCGTAGTCGATCAGGCTGGATATGTAGTAGGGGTTGCCTCGGCGGTTAGCCGGGAGCGAACAGAAATCGGGGTCGTTATTCCCTACGAACGAGTTGCCTTCGCCTTGACGTTCGCCCGCTCCTCGGTGACGGCGGTCGGAACGGGGTCATGTTACACAAAGGAGGGATGACCTAGATTGAAGCGCTGCGCGTCGTGCGGTGCGTCGAATCCTGAGAGTGCTGCGTGGTGCAGCCTATGTCTCGCCCGGTTCGATCAGGGTATGTCATCCGCCGCCCCCGCTCCTGATGCTAACGCAGATTCGATAGGTCCCGGCCACGACAACGCGTCAGAGATTTCTTCGACGCCTACGGTAGTAGTCGAGCCAACAGCAGCAGGCATCTCGCTGCCTACCCTCGAACACACCGTAGAAAGCGCGCCGCAGTCTGAAGAAAACTCTATTGCGCTGTCCGGTCCCGGACGGCAGGGGGGATCGCAGCCACCGCCGGCCGCATCTTCTGCCATAGCTATCGTGCCCCGAGAGGAAAGAGCGATCACAGTGGGGCGCCCGGCGCCGGGAAGTTCGTCGGGAGCAATCTTCGATCGCCCGGGATCTCCAGAAGCAGCGCTCCAACAGCCGGCGCCTTTGGCTCGTCCCGTCGTTTCCGGGGTGTCGGCCAGGGGACTCCTCATGACATTCGAGCGAGATCCGGCCGGCCGATTGGTGCAGCGATGCCGACTTTGCCAGGCCATCAATCCACTCGAAGCTAACGAGTGTGTGGTCTGCGGTGCCGACTTCTTAGCGGCTCTTCGCAAGCAGGAGGTGGAAAAAAATGTAACTCCGCAGACTGCGCTGATTTGGGGTTTGATTCCGGGCGGCGGGTATATCCCGCTCGGTAAGGTGGCTAGATTTCTGGGGCATCTCAGCTTGACACTTTGGCTTTTGCTCCTTAGCTTCCTGCTGTTTTTGCTTTCCCCTCACGCGCTATTTCCATTTCGACTCGGCTTTGCTGTCATGGCGGCGGCAGTTTGGGCCGCGTCGGCCATAGATGCCAACCGGCTCGCAGGCGGACAGGAGGAGACACTGCTGACCGGCAGAAGACCCGTCATAATTTTCGCCGCTTCCCTGGCGCTCATCTTTGTAATGGGATTCGTCCTTGCCTGGTCAGCGCTTCGCAAATCCCCCGACCTCGGAAGCGGTGAGGCTTACGGGTTGCCTGCGATTACGATGTCACTCGAGGAATCGCTCGAGTAACGGTCCGCGAATTCAGCTAGACGGAGGCGTTTCGTCTGCGGAAATCGAAGAAGTTTTCGTGACGTCGCTGCGAGACGCCAGGGCGACTCGAATTGCGTCTATGACTTCCGACCTGCGAAAAGGCTTGTGGATAGCGCCGTCGGCTTTTTCCCATCCAGGGGTCTCACCGGGAACTATGTCGCGGGCTGTGCACATGATTACCGGGACATCGGCGATGCTCTCGTCTTCTCGAATGGCCATCAATACCTGCCATCCGTTGACATTCGGCATCATTGCGTCGAGCAGAACTAGATCGATCTCTTCGTCGTATAGACGCTGAAGGGCTTGCCTGCCGTTTTCTGCCTCAGATACGGCATAGCCCTCCATTTCCAGTATCTTGCGCAAGAGGCGTCTTACCTCGGCGCTGTCGTCGACGACCAGAATTTGACTTTGTTCTTTCATAGCATTTTGTCGTTGATCGCCCCTATTGATCGTACCGCCTGCGCTTACTTTGTCCCTGGAACATCATCTGGATGCAAGCAGTCGGCTTATCGTCTCCAGGATATTTCCTCCCTTGGGTACGAACGTTTCGGCGCCGGCGGCCAGAGCCTGAGCGATGAGATCTTTGTCTTGCGGTCCTCCGTGAGCCACTACGATGACGTCGGGGTTTTGCTCTTTGATGAGTAGCGTGGCGGCTATGCCATCCATTACAGGCATTCGGAGGTCCATTACGACCAGGTTTGGGCGCAGCTTTTGTACGAGGTCTACCGCCTGTTCGCCGTTTTCCGCTTCTGCGACTACTTCAGCCGTCGCCGAAAGGAGGCGAGACAGAGCTGCTCTGACTTCTGGGTGGTCATCGACTATAAGGATGGTTTTCACACGGCAAATCTATTGCAGCAGCCTCAGCGTCACAAAACTCTCGGGCGGCCTTCAGTGTCGTAGCCGACCTCTACAATCGAAACCGACCGCAAAATCGGCAATTCTCCCGTCGGATTGCTACGACGTTGAGATTAGTGTCTTGAGGGAATCGCGATGATCCAAAGAGACGTGCCCGCTCAATACGGACCGACGCCTTACCCCTACCAGCAGGGGTTTCCCGCATATCCGCCGGCACAAGTCCCCCCTCCCGGAGGATGGACGCCTCCTCCCTACGGCATTCCCGGACCACCTCGAAGTTATCCGCTGCCGGGTGCTGAGAGGGAAATACCGCCGAGACCCCCCCGACCGACGAAATTGCTGGTCGGCCTCGCCATCTTTGCCGTCATAGCTTTACTGGCGGGACTGGCGATCGCCGTCAAGGGCGCGCGCAATTCGACACGCAGAGAAGCGGTGAGCCAGGAGCTCGTCGACTCCATAGCAGACCAAGTCTCTGAGATCAGAGAACTGCCGTGGCGACAGAAGATTGCCTGGAGAACAGTAACCGACGAAGAGATGCGGAATCTCATCCGTCAAGAACTGGAGGACATCTCGCCAGAGGAAAAAGCGGAACTTTCGGCAGTCGAGCAGCTTATCAAGTACCTCCGAGTTTTTCCTGCCGACGTCGATCTTCAAAATCTCATGCGCGATCTTGTCGAAGAAGGTATTCTCGGCTTTTACGATCCGGAGACTGACGAGCTGGTAGTAAGGCAGACGGGCGAAGACGCCGGACCGATGGAAAAAGCCACGCTGGCGCACGAGATCGCCCATGCTCTCGTCGACCAGCATTTCGATTTGGAGAGGATTGAAGAGGAGATCGATCGATCGGACGATTCGGAGAGATCGGCCGCATTCGATGCCCTGGTCGAAGGCGATGCATCTCTTGTCATGATCGTCTGGGCAAGAAGACATCTCTCTTCTGCCGAAATATCTCGCTTGCAGGAAGAATCCGCAACCGCCGGACGCGACGTCTTAGAATCAGCTCCGCGGATCGTTCGCAACTGGCTCGAGTTTCCCTACGACAAAGGGCTGGAATTCGTCGACGCGATCCAGTCCGGGGGCGGCTGGGAGGCGGTGGACGACGCTTACTCGGCGCCTCCGGTGTCCACCAAGGAGATTTTGCACCCGGAGGAGTACATCCGTAGCGCGCGACGGGCTAGGTCCCGCGAAGGAGGTGATCCTTCGAAGGTCAAGCCGCTTACTCCTTCATCGGGGTGCGAGGCTCTCGACGAAGGGGTTATAGGAGAGCTCGATCTTTCCCTGGTTCTGGAAGAATTCGTCGACGTAGAGATCGCTAAGCGAGCCGCCGAAGGATGGAGAGCGGATCGGTACCTTTTCGAGAAATGCGGAGACAAGAAAGTATTTCGTGCGACGATTCAGGCGGAATCGCTCTCCGAGGCTACCGAGCTGCGCGATGCCTGGTCTAGATGGATCGAGGGCTGGTCCAAAGCGGAAGGGAACTATCCTATTCCACCCTCGGTAGTCCCCGGCGTTGGAGGCGGAAAAGTAACCGGCAACGGCTCCACCATTTCGGTGATACTCGCTGACGATCTAAGATTAGCCGACCGAGTTGCTGCTTGAACGGAGTGAGAGCAATGCAGTCTAAATACCTTGGTGATTCCGGCGTAGGGGTCTCGGTAATCGGATTAGGCGCATGGACATTAGGGCTGGATTGGTGGGGCAAACTCGAAGAGTCCGAATCGATACGGCTTGTCAAGCGCGCTCTGGATCTCGGGATCACATTCTTCGATACCGGGGATGTATACGGCGAAGGAAAAGCCGAGGAGATACTCGGCCGGGCTCTCTCCGGCATGAGGGACAGAGTAGTGATCGGGACAAAGTTCGGCTATGAACTCGAAGGCCAGCGTGAACACGCTCAGGGAGAGCGTCCCCAAAACTGGAGTCCCCAATTTTGTCGGAAGGCGCTCGAGGCGTCGCTCATGCGTCTCGATACCGACTATGTCGATTTGTATCAACTTCACAACCCGAGACTGGACGCTATACAAAGAGACGATTTGTTCGCTGAGCTGGAAGCGTTACGCGACTCCGGCAAGGTGAGAGCGATCGGAGTAGCTCTCGGCCCGGCGATCGGCTGGGAAGACGAGGGGCTTTATGCGATTGGCGAGCGCGGCGTAGATTCGGTCCAGACCGTCTTCAATGTTTTAGAACAGGAGCCGGGGAGAACCTTCGCCAAGGCCGCAAAAGAAACCGGCTTCCGTACAACTCTGCTTGCACGGGTTCCTCATGCTTCCGACGTCCTCACCGAAAAAGTGGATGAAAATTACGAGTTCGCGCCCACCGACCACCGAAGTCACCGAAAAAGAGACGAGCTCGCACGGCTGGTAGCGAGAAAGAAGAAGCTGGAGTTCTTAAAGGAAGCAGGAAGAACGATGGGACAGGCTGCATTGGCGTACATAATCGCACAGCCTGCCTTCTCGTCGGTGCTGCTTACGGTTACATCCGAGTCCGACCTGGAGGAATTTGCGGCCGCGGTGGAGAAACCTTTGACTCCAGACGAGCTGGCTAGGGTAGAAGAACTCTGGAAATCGGGGTTCGAGGAGACCGCGGCGGCTGCGGGCGCTAGCCGTTAGCTTTCGGGCATCCTGATTACGCCCCTTGCGACCTCCCCCTTTTCGAGGGCGGCAAACGCATCGTTGATCTGGTCCAATTCGAATTCCTTGCTGATCAACTCGCGAAGCTTTAGACGTCCTGCTTTGTAGAGATCCAGCAGCTTCGGCATGTCCAGGTGCGGACGGGCAGAGCCGTACCAGCATCCTTTTATGGTTTTCTCTTCGAATACCGGCAGGAACGCCTGAATCTGAAACATATCGGTCATCTTGGGAACGCCGACCAATACTGCGCACCCGCCCCGGCGCACCATCCTGAAGGCCTGTTCCTGAGTCGATGGAAGACCGATGACCTCGAAGGAATAATCCGCTCCGCGTCCCTCGGTCATTTGCTTGACGGCTGATACCGGCTCTTGTTTGGAGGCATTGACTACGTCGGTCGCTCCGAATTGCTTTGCCATCTCCAACTTGTTGTCCAGGAGATCGATCGCGATGATCTTCGCGGCCCCGGCGATCACGGACCCTTGAATCACGTTGAGGCCGACTCCGCCGGTTCCGATAACCGCAACCGAGGCGCCCTCCTCGACCTTCGCTGTGTTGAGAACTGCCCCCACGCCGGTGGTTACACCGCAGCCCAAGAGGGCGGCGTCTTCGAGGGGAACGTCGTCCGGAATTTTCACCACTCCACCCTCGGGCACTACCGTGTACTGCGCGAATGTGCCGCACTCCGTCATCTGGTTGATCCGTTCCCCTTTTCTGGAGAAGGGACTCTGGCCGTCGTAGAGACCTCCGCGCACAATTCCGGTGGTGGCGACTTCGCAAAGATTCGGCATTCCCCGAACGCAGAACCAGCACTTACCGCACTCGGGAACGAAGGAGAGAATGACATGATCCCCGGGCTGGACAGACGTGACTCCGGGCCCGACTGCTTCGATCACTCCTGAGGCTTCGTGTCCCAGAACAGCAGGCAACGGAACAATTATGGTCCCGTTCTGGACCGAAAGATCGGAGTGACATACGCCTGTCGTGTGGATACGTACCTTGACCTCTCCTGAGCGAGGTTCGGAGACCTCTAGGTCATCGACTACTTCTAGCTCTTTTCCGATACCCGGAAGGATTGCACCCTTCATCTCCGCTCCTTTTCGCTTCGGTGCCTAAGGCTATCCCGGCTGAAACAGTTCTGCAAATGTAGTCGCCCTGTCTCAGCAGAACAAAAAAAGTCGCACCGGCTCGCAGTTATGACTCAGCGTCACCGGGGAGCGTCCTGTACTTGCCTCCGAAGAAAAGAAGCGGACGCCCTTCCCGGCGCTCGAGAGCCGCTACTTCTCCCAGATACAAGGTGTGGTCTCCGGCATCGAACTCATTCACGACCCTGCAGTCGATCCATGCCAGGGCGTCGTCGAATACGGGCGCCCCCGTAGTTTTCTCACTGTGGGGGATTCCTTCGAACTTATCCGGATCTTTAGATGCGAACTTCTCTGAGATTTCTTTTTGTTCTTCCTTGAGAATGTTGACGCAAAAAGCTCGCGATTGGCGAAGGTAGCTGTGAGTTTCCGCTTTTTTGTCTATTGACACGAGCACCAATGGCGGGTCGAGTGAAACCGACATGAACGCGTTCACGGTTAGTCCGTGGGGTCGTCCCTCCGGAGTGCGAGTCGTAACCACCGTTACTCCCGTGGCGAACTGTCCCATCACCTTTCGAAACTCTGCGGCGTCGATGCGTTCGCCGCCCCGCTCTTCTGCCGATAGGGTTTCGTCGGCCATCTCAACCCCTTTGACGACGTCGTTCCTGCCAACTGTGAGATCTCGTTGCGGCGCCGAACGTCCAGTAGGCAAAAACGAGCATCAGCGCGCCCATCACGATCAGCGCCACGATAAATGGAATCTGTATTCCCATCAGAGTCCTCCTTGGGGATTTCCTTTGCTTTCGACCGTTGTCATCAGAGCCTTCGAATTCGATCGTCCATGCGACTCATGCGACCGAAGCTTGAAGAACCTGCTTCTCGTCGATGTCCATGTACTTGGTGATCGGCTCGAACAGATCTATGCAGGTTCGGTCTTCCGACGCGATTCCCCAGAGCCTTCGGGCCTTGAGCCTGGTGTTGACGAAAAGCCTCACGATGGCGGCTTTGCGAGCCGAGCCTCGCTCTTTCAACTCCCAAACAGCTTCCTCCAAAAGAAGCGAAGCCTGGGTGACGTCTGCGAGGGCTCGAGCCAGCCTTCTTGTGTGAAGCTGTGCGATGTCTTTGGGGGCGCGCAAGACTATGTCTACCGCCTCTCGCGCTTCGTCGATCGAAGCAGCGATGATATCTCTGGGCTCTTGCAGACTTGGATACTGTGTCCCGTCGAACGAGATGCATTCTTCCAAGCGCTTGAGGAGTTCGAGATGGGCGCCTTCTCTTGTCGCCGCGCGCCTTACGTCGAGGCAGATGATATTCTCCGTGCCCTCCCAGATCGTATGGCACTGGGCGTCTCGTAGTTGCCGGGCGGTCGGCCAGTCCTCTATGTATCCATTGCCACCCAGTACCTCGACGGCCGCGGATGCGATTTGCAGGCCTCTCCTAGTCGCACGGTACTTGCTCAGAGGAACCAGAATTCGCCACAGACCTCGGTTGCCGACTTCGAGCGCGCGCGCCGCTTCGAAGATCATGGCCGCGCATCCTTCTATCTCCATAAGCATTCGCACCAGAGTCTCGCGAATGAGCGGAAAGTTGTCGATGCGAGTACCGAACGCCATTCGACGAGAGGCATAAATCGCCGATTCGAGAAAGCAGCGTCGGGCTATTCCGAGGCCCATAAGCGCCACCCCGTGACGGGATCCGTTCACCATCGACATCATGCGGACAAGGCCTTGCCCGTCGCGCGCCGCCGCCTCCGGGTTCTCAGAGACCCTGTCCGCTCCGGCCAGAAGATAAGCTTCGGCGTCGATGAATTCGACCTCACCGGTCGGTACGGCTTTTGTGCCGAGCTTGTCTTTTAGTCGGTGAATGTCAATTCCGTTCCGGGTTCCGTCGCTCCTGATCTTCGGTACGGCGAACAACGCCAGGCCACGCACACCCTCGGGGGCGCCCTCCGGTCTGGCAAGGGTGACGATTACGGAAGCGTCGACGTTGGAGCAGAACCACTTGAAACCGTTCAGGAGCCACCGTTCACCTTCCAGGTGTGTGGCGACGGTCTCCGTTGCTCCGACATCGGACCCACCGGCGCGTTCGGTCATGAACATTGCGCCGTCCCAGTAATCATCGAAGTTTTCAGAAGTCATGTGAGGCAGTATCGCCGCTTTGGCTTCCGGTCCCCCCCAGGCAGCGATCAGGTCCGCCGCACCGCCGGTCATGCCTACAGCACACAGCATTCCGGTTTCGGCCTGTGATAACAGGTACGAAAAGGCGGTTCCGACAGTCGTGGGCATCGGTGCACTGCGGCCCCTCGCCGCTTCAGAAAAGCTCAACGAAAGATACGCTGAGTGGAGATCTCGTTTGGTTTCCAGCACCCCCGGGTGGTGGACGACCTCGTCGATTCGATTCCCCCATTGGTCGTACTTCTGAAGACGGGGTGGGTTGCGATCGGTCACCTCGGCTCTCCTGGCTATTGGCCCTCCGCAAAGCGCTCCGAATTCGAATAATTTCTGGTGTGCCCAGGCTCTGTCCTCCGGCGCCACCAGCCTGTCGACTAGCTGCGCAAGATTGGGGTCCACCTCGTACCAGTTCACCCCGACGGCGCCGTCTAGTTTTTCGTACTCGATCATCTCTCCTCCGATCCCGCTCTCTGCTCCTTCTCGGTATGGCGTCTTATCTCCATTACAACCCGAACGACGGTCCCCGCCCCGGGCGTGGAAATGATTTCAAAATCCGCCCCCAACATGTCTGCTCGCTCCCGCATCGAGGATATTCCTGTACGGGGGAGGCTTTTGCCGGCTTCCCGCTGGATTCTTCGCTCGATGAATCCCCGTCCGTCGTCTTTTATCTCGAGTACCACGATGCTCGTAGATGGATCCAAGCCCGGCTCGGACCTGAACGACACCGACACCTTAGAGGCGCCGGAGTGCATCCTTACGTTGTCGATCGCTTCTTCTGCGATCCGGAAAAGATGCAGCTGTTGGTCGGGCGTGAGACCGGGAACATCTTCGACATCTATGTCCAAGGCTACCGATCCCGGAGTGAGGGCTTCCTTAGCCTCGATCGCTATTGCCTCCGCCAGGCCCTCCGCCCTCGCGATTCTCGGTCTCAATGTCCGGGTAAGTTCTCTCAGCTCTGTGATGGCGCCGCCGAGCTGTTTCATGAGTGCATGGATCAGCAATTGCGGGTGAGGGGTCTCCCGTGACGAAGCTCGTTCGGCGCGCAGCATAAGAGCGGTCAATTGTTGTACGGGGCCTGCGTCGATCGAATTTGCGATTTTTACCCTCTCCTCTTCGACGCCTTTGAGTAGCTCGCGCAGCAGCATGGTGCGACTTTCCTCAGCTGCGCTCAAATCCCGAAATAGACGGTAATTTTCTTTGATGGTGAGCAACTGTCTTACGACCACCAAAGCTGTAGCGCCTGCAAAGGACACAAAACCGTAGGCCGCGGATAAGCGGCGGCCGTCGATGACTACCGCTGCCGCCAAAACAACCAGCGCTAACAGCGACCAGTAAGGCAGCAAGAACCGCGGCGGCTGCCAGGGACCGCGGAATTCCTTTTCGGATCCCCCTAGCTGTCTCACGGCGTAGAGCGGCACCGCAGAGAGAAGACCCAGGCCGCAAAGCAAAGCAACGGAAGCAAAAGCGATCAAAGGCCTCGACTTGCCGTCGGGTTCGCCGGCCACGAGCATCGTCGCTTCGGCGATCGTTCCTGAAAAGAGCAAGAATCCGGCAGCGAGGAATACGTATTCGGGTGCCTTGGGGCGGTCCGTCGGCGCCGTGACTATATACAGGATCGCGAAGATGAACACCGCCGAGAAGGCCGGCAAAATCGCCATGTGGAGTTGTCCGTATCTGCCTTGTCGAATCAAGGGTTCGCCGACTCCGTAGGCAAGAACCGCCAGCGTCGAAAACGCTACGGTGGCGAAGTCGACCAATTCGAGCAGATTCTCCGATGAGCCCCTGAAAAGCCGTACCGCCAGCGCGTAGATCCTGGCGAGGATTGCGATCCCCCCGACGACTACGGGTACCCCAAGAAGCGTCAGTTCCTTCGACCCGACGCCGAAGCCGACCGCATAGACAATCGCCCCTACGACCGCAAAGGACAGGGCGGCCCTGTAAAGCCGCCAGATACGGCTGAGTAAATCGCGACTTCTGCTGGCTGCTGCGGCAGCGACTACCGTTCCCGCTACCGCCATGGGAAGGTACGCAGCCGCCACTACAGCCGACCTTCGTGGTTCTTGTACTGCTGAGGCGACCACACCTGCTACGCTGCTGTATACCGCAATAGAAGCAGTGACTACGAGGCGCAGCCGCGGCTCGAAAAGCTCGGGAACGCCGCATTGATCGGCGCCTGTAAATTCCGGGGCCGTGGCGGCCCTGGATTCCACCGATTCGACTAGTTCGTCTCTCTTGCCGGCGGCACGCGCTGCGGCGGTCATCGGTTGACGGCTTCTAAGTCGTCTTCGCTCGCTTCTACAGCAAATCCGAAGCTTTTCAAAATCCCACGGACGTTTTCAGCTTGCGCTTCGAGGGAAAACCAGCGGTCCGCGATGGTCAGATTCTCGATCAACACGGCGCGTCTGGAAGCTTCATCCAGATTCATCCAGGCAAGTACTCCCTCTAGAGGATCGGGATCCCAGGGGATGAAGGAAAGGCCGAGCTGCAAGAATTCGGACAAGACCGGATACTCCCGAACCACCAAGGGCTTGGCCCAAGCAATCGACTCGAAGACAGGGTTGCCGAACCCTTCCCAGCTGCTAGGAAATACGACGAAGTCAGAAGCTTCGTATGCGAGATCGATAGGCAGTTTTCCTTTTCCTAAAAGAAGCCCGAACGAACATTGCTCGCTTACCCCTGCCTCTGACGAGATCCGACGGGCGAGTTCTTCCAGCTTTGCATCGTATCCGTCTTCCGCCGGGCCGCACACCAAAAGAACCACCTCTCTGCCTAGCTCTACGGAGAGACGCTCCCCCAGAGCGATCGAATCTGGAACTCTTTTTCGCTCTATAGCTCTGGTCGGCTGCACGAGCAACAGGCAATCGAGGGGTATGTCGAGGGAGGCGCGCGCCTTGGCTTGCCGGGCATCTCTATTCGAAAGCGCTGTTTTTGGGTCGGGGAACTCGAAAGCGTTGTGCAGCAGTACCGGATCGAAACCCCGCTCCCGGAGCTGGTTCTCGCTTAGCCGGTTGATCACAACATGTATGCCGTTTCGCAGCTTCGGAGGAAAGTAAGGGGCAATTTTTTCAAAGAGGGAACGGTCTAGACGATCAAAGGAGTATTCCGGTCGCTGCCAAATGAGATCATGGTGACGAAGAAGGGCCGGGAGCTCTCTTTCTTCGAGGCATTCCTTAAGAGCGATCGCGTAGCCAGGGTTCAGCGGAAGACCGAATACGTTTTCGACTATTACGAGATCGGGACTGAATTGGTCCATTGCAGACGCAATTTCTTCCAGCGCCAGCGACGCTTGGCGTTCTATGGCTGCCAGGCAGCGACGGCGATTCGCCCCATCCCATAAACCGAGGCGGCGAAGTTCCTCGGCGAATCCGATTCCGAGCGACGGCGCTACAAAACGGCTAACAGGTGGGGAACCGGAGGCTCTGAGGGGCGCAGTTGCCTGCGAGGGAGAGGTTTCCCCTAAGGCCGAGCCGAATTCTCCTGCAAGCTCGCCTACTTCCCATCCCCAGCGGCCGAGAATCCTCGCTAGTTTCTCGGCTTCTACGGACACGCCATCGGTGTGGCGCAATCTGAAAGATGTGAACAATGCCCTTATCGCATCCCTCCCGGCTCGGACCTTCAGATGCAACAGGTATCCGCCGGCGGAGGCAAGAAGCCTGACAAAGGGCGGATACGCTAGCCTTTAGAGCTTAGCGACAATGTCTTTTGCATGTTTCTCCGGAGCGAGGAAAAGTTGGGCGAAAAAGAAGTCCTTTACGAAGTCTCCGATGGCGTGGGCCTAATTACCATCAATCGGCCCGAGCGCCGCAATGCTCTGAGTCCTGCCGTCATAAAGGGGCTTGAGGATAGCCTCGCAGTGGCCGGCGCAGATCGGGACGTACGCGTGGTGGTGTTGACGGGCGCCGGAGACAAAGCCTTTTGTGCCGGGGCCGATCTCGCAGCGACGATTCCCGACGCCGACGAAGGCGTCATTCATTCCCACTACGAGCGAGGAAGGCTGGCTTCGATATTCGTGTCCATGGCTAAACTCGGAAAGCCTGTCGTTTCCAGAGTCAACGGGCATGCGCTTGCCGGGGGATTCGGACTTGCAGCGGCCGCCGACTTTGTCGTGGCGAGCGAGACTGCGACATTCGGCACCCCCGAAATAGATGTCGGCCTTTGGCCGATGATGATAACTGTGATTCTTCGACGTTCCATGCCGCCGAAGAAGGTTTTGCAGTTGATGATGACCGGGAGGCGCATATCGGCCAGGGAAGCCGAAGCCCTTGGGGTCGTAGATGTAGTGGCAGCACCGAACGAACTAGACGATGCGGTCGCAGAACTCGTCGGAACGCTCAAGTCGAAGAGTCCGGTAGCGATGAGAATGGGCCGCGATGCCTTCTATACCAGTCTTTCCATGAATGAAGAGGCGGCTCTTCAGTACCTTCGCGCCGAACTATCCGTTCTGGTTCATTCCGAAGATGCAATGGAAGGCGTAGCCGCTTTCCTCCAAAAGCGAGAACCCCGCTGGAAGGGAAGATGAGCGCGGCGGAAGATACGAAATTGCAACCGGAGGGCGAAGCTGAAAATACGGCGCCCAAGTCGGATAACGACAAGGGGCGCTATTCGACCGATTTGATCGAATCTCTAGAAGAACGGCGGCGAAAGGCGTTGCAAATGGGGGGCGCCCAGGCCGTCGAGAGGCAGCACTCCAAGGGCAAGCTCACAGCGCGAGAGAGAATCGACCGGCTGTGCGATCCAGGCACTTTCGTCGAGTTCGGAATGCTTGCGAACCACATGGATCCTCAACTCACAGCAGCCGGCAAGGATGCGCCGGCCGACGGAGTGATTTGCGGGTTAGGAAATATCGAAGGACGCCCGGTCGCTGTTTGCGCTTATGACTTCACTGTGATGGCCGGATCGATGGGCAATGTCGGTGAACAGAAAGTTGCGAGGATGCGAGAGATCTCGCTGCGACAGAAGATCCCATTTATCTGGCTCCTCGATTCCGCAGGCGCTCGCATACAACAAGGAGTCGGTTCTACGTTTGCGGCTGCCGGAGCTCTTTTCAGGGAGCAAGTTGTCATGTCGGGGGTGGTTCCCATGGTCGCGGCGGTTATGGGGCCTTGCGCTGCCGGTACCGCATATATACCCGCCCTCGCCGATGTCGTATTCATGGTCTCCAAAACTTCGTCGATGGCCCTAGGTGGCAGTCATCTAGTCCGGGCGGCGGTGGGAGAGGAGATTTCCGACTATGAGATGGGTGGCCCCCATATACATTGCCGAATATCGGGATGCGCCGACCTCGAGCTTCCCGACGACGATTCGTGTATCTCCGCTATTCGTGAGTATCTCGGATATTTTCCGTCCTCGAATTTAGAAGACGCCCCGTTGCGACAAACCGACGATCCCGTCGATCGCTCATGTGACGAACTTCTCTCGATCGTCCCCTCCGATCCCAAGGAGGTGTACGACGTCTACGATCTGATAGAGGTCATCGTCGACGACGGCGTTTACTTTCCCATCAAGCCGGACTTCGCACAGAACATCGTTACTGTGCTCGCTCGAATGGGGGGTCATTCGGTAGGCATAGTCGCAAACCAACCTAAGGTCATGGGAGGGGCGCTCGACAACGATGCGGCCGACAAGGCCGCTCGGTTCGTGTGGCTGTGCGATGCGTTCTCGATCCCGCTTGTGTTCTTGCAGGATGTCCCCGGGTTCTTGGTCGGGTCCGATGTCGAAAAGCAGGGAATAATCAGGCACGGCGCCAAAATGCTTTTCGCAGTGAGCGAGGCCACCGTCCCCAAAATAACGGTCGTTATCCGAAAAGCTTATGGCGCCGGGTATTTCGTGATGAACGGTCGGGCTTACGAGTCGGACTTTATCGTTGCCTGGCCGACAGCCGAGATTTCTGTGATGGGACCTGAGGGCGCGGTAAACATCATCTTTCGTAAGGAGATCGAAGCTGCTGCAGAGGAAGAGCGTGAGAAGATTCGCGAGCAAAGGATTGGCTGGGTGCGGGAGATGATAGATCCGTATTTGGCCGCCGGACACGCTCAAGTAGACGATGTGATCAAGCCGCAAGAGACGCGAAAAGCGATAATAAGGGCACTGGAGCTCTCAGCCCGAAAGACGCTCGACAGGCCCTGGAAAAAGCACGGAGTCATCCCGGTCTGAGTAGCTAGCCCTTCGAGCTGGGTAAGATGCGCCTGGAGTAGGAGGACAAAATGAGCGAAGCGAGTCAGGAAGTTTTGTCGAGCGGGCCTGCCGACTATCTCCAGCAGGGGGGAAAGGCGGTGAAAGGTCAGCTTTGGCTGATGAAGGAATGGCTCGTATTTCAGCCTGCGCCACCTGAGGCCGCGATGGGGATGCAAAACGTTTCCGTATCCCTGAGCACGGTCGACTTTGTGGGAAGGGGTGAGGCCGATGTAGGACGAATTTTTCAAACCGGTTTCAAAACTCCGATTCGCATCGTCGCAGCGGGCCAGGATTACCAGTTCGCAGTCGACAACGTCGACACCTGGGTGGCTCAGGTTGCAAACCAGGTGCGCGCCGTCAAAGGTGAGCCGCAACCCGCGCCGTTCGAGCCTTCTGTTCCCGCGCCTCCTCCTGTGCCTCAGGCGCCGGTACCGCCTCCTGTGCCTTCCGTACCGGGACCTCCCGTTCCTTCTACCTCCGCCGTTCAGCCGGCGGCGCCGGCGGAAAGCCAGGTTCCGCCGCAAGCAGGGCCTTCTGCACCCGCGCCTCCTCCTGTGCCTCAGGCCGCTGTAGCGCCACCTGCACCACCAGTTCCGCAGCCACCTCCGCCGCCCGTTCCGCAGGCGGCTGTCCCACCTGCTGAGGCGGCGCCTTCGCCGGCGGAATCAGAGGCTGCGCCTGCGGGCGCCGAGACGGGGGTTGCCGGAACTGCTGTTTCGGCAAGAGAGGTGCCGACAGAGGGTGTCGGCGAGGTTGCAGCCGAGAAAAGGCGCAAATTTATCATCGCCCCGCCGCCATCGGAGCCGCTCATTCCTCAGCCGCCACCGATTCCTGAGGATTTGAAACCCGCGGTCGAAGTTGGAGGAACAGCGGCGCCGGCTGCCGAAGAAGCTCCGGTTCCCGAAGCGGCACCCGCGGCCGAAGCAGCGCCGGCTGAAGAAGCTCGCTCCGCAGAAGCGGCACCCACCCCCGAACAAGCGGCTGCCGGCGAAGCAGTTCCCACTTCTGAAGAAGCCGCGCAGGTAGAAGAAGCTCCGGCTCCCGAAGCGGCACCCGCGGCCGAAGCAGCGCCTGCTGAAGAAGCTCCCGCTCCAGAAGAGGCGCCGCCTGCTGAAGAAGCTCCCGCTGCAGAAGAGGCGCCCGCGGCCGAAGAAGCCGCTGCCGCCGAAGAAGCTCCTGCCGCAGAAGCAGTTCCCACTTCTGAAGAAGCCGCGCAGGTAGAAGAAGCTCCGGCTCCCGAAGCGGCACCCGCGGCCGAAGCGGCGCCGGCTGAAGAAGCTCCCGCTGCAGAAGAGGCGCCGCCTGCTGAAGAAGCTCCTGGGGCAGAAGAGGCGCCCGCGGCCGAAGAAGCCGCTGCCGCCGAAGAAGCTCCTGGCGCAGAAGAGGCGCCGGGTGAGGAAGCAGTGGCCGCTGAGGCCGCCGCCGAGAGCGAAGCTCAGCCGAAGCTAGAGATAATCGGCATCGGTCACGCCTACTATGAGGTTAGTGACGTTATTTCGGCATCGTCCTTCTACGAGGACGTTCTCGGGCTCGAGGTCGAGGGACAAAAGACGAGCCAGGTTGTCTGGCTAAAGGTCGGTGAGTCGAGGTTCGCGCTCAGGCCGTCCGGCGGCGGCGGCCAGAGGGGCGCGGTGATTGCACTCGAGGTCGAGGATGTCCAAAAAGCTAGAGAGATACTTCGTCAGAAGGGTGGTTTTCCGGAGGAAATAGTAAGCGGTCCTGGCGGCGAGAAATACTTCTGCATATATGACAAAGATCGAAACCGCATCGCTATCTGGGAGCGCCCCAAGGGATAACGACACTGCGGGCGGATACCGGTGTCGAGCCGAAAAGTAGAGACGCGCGTCAATGGCGCCGTATTCGAGATCACTTTCAACAGACCGGAACGAAGGAATGCCCTGGACCTCGAAAGTGTCGAATTGCTCGCAGAGGCGTTGCAGGCGGCCGATCGTGGGCCTGCAAGAGTAGTCGTGCTGCAGGGAGCAGGGGGGAGTTTTTGCTCCGGCGCAGACCTTGGTGAGTTCGAGGAACGAAACCTCAAAGAGCGGAATGCCACGATGGCTAGGTTTGCTGCAGCGTTCGACGAAGTCTGCTCGCGGTTGCTCCGGTTGAAGATTCCTGTAATCGCCGCGATGGAGGGCCCTGCCCTTGGAGGTGGGGCTACATTGGCACTTCACGCGGATTTCCGGCTGGCGACAGATAACTTACGCATCGGAATCCCGGCATCGAAGCTGGGTATCGTCCTTTCAACTCCTCTCGTCGAGCGCATAGTGAACGTTCTGGGGCAGCAAGTTTCTGCCGATCTGTTGCTAAGGGGGCGCGAGTTCGCTGCAAAGGAGGCTCATGCCAGGGGGATAGTCGACGAGATCGTGGCCTCATCCGAAGACCTTCATTCACGAACTATGGAAATTGCATCCGATATCGAAGCTTGCGACCGCGATGCAGTAGGAGCACACAAACGAGCGATAAATCGAGTACCGTAGGGGATTCGGTTGTCCGCCGCAGAAAGCCACCCGGCATCGACTGAAACGGGTGCAGAAGTGCTCGAACAATGGAAGCGATTCTTCGAGAGCGGGGATCCAGAGGCGCTTGCATCTTTGTATGCGACGGATGCTTTCCTGGAGTTCTCCGACCTCTCGATTCAGGCCTACGGCAGAACTTCGATCCTCGAGACATTCCGGAAGGTGCTGGTGGGTTCTACCGGCGCCAAAGTCCTCTGGAAGAACCCGGCAGTGGGTCAGGGGATTGTCGCCGCCGAATACGAGATTTCGGCCGGTCGAATTGGAGGGGCCGGTGTAGCGATAATGGGAATCTCCGGAGCGGGCATCGTGTTCGATAAGAGATTCTTACTGCGAGTTAGGTGATGGAGAGCATAGGGCTTGCCTCTGCATTCGTAGCCGGCACTATCTCGTTTGTTTCACCCTGCGTTTTGCCGCTGGTACCGGCGTATCTATCGATGGTCACCGGCATTTCTGCGTCGGAGATAAAGCAAGGTTCGGTGCCGCGTGGAGCTTTGTTGTTGGGAGTCGGCCTGTTCGTTTTGGGATTCACCGCCGTCTTCGTACTGCTCCAGCTGACCATTTCGACGATCTCTCAGGTCCTTGTGGTCAACCAGGTCACCATGCGGCGGGTCGCAGGTGTAGTGGTTATCGCGATGGGGCTCGCGTTGCTCGGCGTGTCCACGGGTCGGTTCCCGCTCTTGATGAGAGAGGTAAGACCCAAGGCGACAGAAGGATTGCTTCGAAACAGGGCCGGACTGTGGGCGGCACCCTTCATAGGTGCAGCATTCGCCTTCGGCTGGACACCGTGCATCGGTCCGGTTCTCGGATCGGTCCTCGCAGTGGCTAATTCCAGCGAGACGGTAGGCAAGGGAACGGTGCTTCTCGTCGCCTATTCGGCAGGTCTGGGTATGCCTTTTTTGCTGGTAGCGCTTCTTACATCCAAGGCATTGGGAGTAATGGAACGAATACGCCCGCACGCATCCAAGGTCGTGGCCCTGGGCGGGCTGGGGCTTGCGGGATTCGGTGGTTTGCTTCTATTCAACAAGGTCGGAGTGATCGCCGGCTGGTTGCAGCAGGCGTTCAGTGCTGTCGGCCTGGACGCATTGTCACGAGTTTGAATTCCCGCCCGGCGCCGGCCCGAAAAACAAAACTAAACTACTTCAATGCCGCCTCGAGCTGACGCCGTAGCTCCTCGTAGTCGGGAAACGCGCGACTCACTCTGGATACGACCACACCGTTGCGGTCGACTATTACGGAGGTAGGAAATCCGCTGACGAGATAGAAACCGGCGATTTTCCCGTTGTCTTGCGCTATCGGAAATGTAATCGAGTGCCGCAACGCGAATGACTCGACAGCGTTTTTCGTGTCGTTCACTGCCAACCCCACGATGATTACATCGTCCTTGAACTCCCTGGACGCCCGCTCTAGCAGAGGCATTTCTTTCTCGCAGGGCGCGCACCATGTGCCCCAAAAATTGACCAGAACTACTTTGCCCCGCGCGGCTCGGAGATTGAATTTCACTCCCGATATCAAATCCACTTCGAAATCCGGCGCGGGCTTGCCTATTGCAGCGACTCCGGCGGTGTCGTCTGTGGCATCGTTCGTCGATTCCGGAGAACGATACGAAGAGACGGCGACTGCAATCACGACTGCAATCAGTCCTGCCGCGACTACGGTCGGCGCCAACCAGGAAAGGGGCGGTTTTGACCGGGGAGGACGAATCGTCGTCTTTTGGTCGTCGTCTCGCATTCCACTCATCCCGAAGCACTGTACAGCAGCGCTGTCGTGTTGTTCGGCACCAGGTTATGCGCCGACGCTTTCAGGAACAATTGGCGCTCAAGTCGAGGATGTGAGATACCGAAGAATTCGACGCCACAGCGATTCGGCGCCGGCGACGGACAAGAAGCTCCACAGAAGAGTAAGCCATGGCCACTAATCGCAAAATTGTCAAGGAAAAAGGCGCAGCCACGAAAGCCAGAAAACAACGGCGATGCATGGCTGTGGGCTGTAACGTCGCCCTTTCCTCCTACAACAAGGGAGAATTCTGCGCGCGTCACGCGCACCTGGCGCCTGTACCACGTTTCAGGGCAAGCTGATTTCCGCCCCGCTCTCGGCTCAGGCAGAACCGTTCGGGAATTCGCTCGATTATGTTTCTCGAGTCCATCGAAAGGGCGCCCGCGGCACAATCGTCTGATCCCGGCGCCGGGTTGGTCTACAATGAAGAACACTCAGCAAAGCAAGCAAAAGACGTCTCGGTGAGAACGAAACGAGGAGTTTTTGTTGGAAAGCTCGCTGAACAGTACACCGGCATTCTCCGAGGGTGTCACAATCTCTGGAATTCGAGCAAGGGAAATCCTCGACTCCAGAGGAAACCCTACAGTTGAAGTTGAGGTTGAGACTTCGATAGGCGCAGTAGGGCGCGCGGCAGTTCCGAGTGGGGCATCGACCGGTCGATACGAGGCAGTAGAACTAAGAGACGGAACAGACCGATACCGCGGAAAAGGCGTACTCAAGGCGGTCGGCAACATAAATGAGCTCATAGCGCGAGAAGTCGTTGGTAGAGACGTATTCGATCAGAGAGGGCTCGACCAATTACTCATCGAAATGGACGGCTCTCAAAACAAGAGCGCTCTGGGCGCTAACGCAATTCTCGGCGTCTCGCTCGCAACCTGCCATGCGGCAGCAGCATCACTGGGGATTCCTCTTTTTAGATACCTGGGCGGCGCCAACGCACATTTGCTTCCTGTGCCTTTGATGAACGTCATAAACGGGGGGCGCCACGCCAAAAACGACCTCGACTTTCAGGAATTCATGATCGCGCCGCTCGAAGCACCGAGCTTCAGAGAGGCCCTTCGGATGGGGGTGGAGATTTATCACGCGCTCGGAGATCTCTTGTCGAAGCGGGGACTATCCAGTGGCCTTGGAGACGAAGGAGGATTTGCACCTCCACTCAAATCCACCGAGGATGCCTTGAGGACTCTCGTAGCCGCAGTGGAAAGCGCAGGATACGCTCCGGGCACCGATGTAGCACTCGCCTTGGACGTAGCAGCGTCCGAACTCTACAAAGACGGTGTCTACGAACTGTCTGGAGAATCTTTGCGGTTCGATTCGGCGGAGTTGGTCGGCTTTTTATCCGATCTGGCGGACCGCTTCCCTATCGTTTCCATCGAGGACGGGTTGGCGGAGGACGACTGGGAAGGCTGGAAGCTGCTTACCCAGGCGCTGGGAAAACGTATTCAGCTCGTCGGCGACGACCTATTTGTGACCGATATCGAACGAGTTCAAACGGGAATCTCGGCGGGAATCGCAAACGCAGTGCTGATCAAGATGAATCAGATCGGCACGGTGACCGAAACTCTCGACTGCATCCAGATGACGATATCGCACGGGTACAGAGCGGTCATATCGCATCGATCGGGGGAGACGGAGGACTCGAGTATCGCCGATCTGGCTGTTGCCTCGGCGGTGGGGCAAATCAAGACCGGAGCGCCGGCGCGGTCCGACCGGACCGCTAAGTACAACCAACTTCTCCGGATCGAGGAGCACCTGGGAAGCGCAGCGCGCTATTCGGGGCGGAGTGCTTTTGCTGCCTGAGTGGCGATCAGGGCAATCCGGTGTCCCCTAGAAAGAACTCGCTCGCACGAACCTCTCGAAAAGATGGGTCTGCGCTCGACGGTTGGTTGCTCCACTACTTCCTTTTGCTTGCGATCGGAGTTGTGGTCGTTTTCATCGCAGCGCTTCCTGTAGGAAAGATCCTTCTATATCACCGGCAGGCTTCTGAAATGAGGACTGAAGCGGCCAGGCTGCGATACGAAGCCGAGCGCCTCAGGGAAAACGCACTGCAAGCCCGGTCTCCGGCAGCGATAGAAAAAATCGCCAGGGAAAGCCTTGGCCTGTCGAAGCCGGGAGAGGTGGTATTCGTTCCCGTCGAAGGGCCCTTCCCTGAGCCGGCGCAGCTCACCTCGCAGCAAACCGCGCAAAAAAGCAAAGCGCAGCCCAAAATTGTGGCCAAGCCGCGTCCCACACCAAAACCGTCCCCCTCGCCTACCTCTTCACCAAGGCCTCCTAAATCGAGATAGATAATGGAAACCTCTCCTTCGCAGGAAGGCCTCCGGTCCGCAGCCGTTCAAATCGGCAGGCCTCTTCGAGGCGCCTCAGAGGTGGTGAAGGTTTGTCACCTCGGCTTGCCGGTGGTTATACGTGTCGCCCCTTTTTTGGATGACGGCACTCCTTTTCCGACGCGGTACTGGCTCACCTGTCCTCTGGCGGTAAGCAGGATAGGGCGACTGGAGGCGGCCTGCATGATCAAGCACTTCTCGGAAAAGGTTCGCTCCGATCGTGATTTCGCAAGACGGCTCGCCTCGGCGCACAAAGCTTACGCCGAAGATCGGGATAGTGAAATTCCGGAGGGCTACCGCGGCCCTAGGCCGACCGGGGGGGTTGGAGGTTCATCTTCTTTGGCCGCGGTCAAATGCCTTCACGCGCACTACGCGCACTATCTCGCTGGGTATCAAAATCCTGTAGGGGAAGCGGTCGCGCCTGAGGTGGAGCCTCTGGACTGCAAGCTACCCTGTGTTGTGGGCTCCTCTAAGAATCCGGCCTGGAAAGAGCCTGTTCATCCAGTCTCAGGACCTTCGAAACGAGGACGCGAGCTTGTAAATGAGAGTTGCGGCAGTAGACATCGGAACGAACTCCACCCGTCTGCTGGTGGCAGACGCCCGTGACGGGATTTTAGCGCCGGTATTTCGTACGACCACGATCACGAGGCTCGGCCAGGGGGTCGATGCGAATCGCCGAATCGATGAGCAGGCTATGGCGAGGACGCTAGCGGTGTTAGAGGGATATGCCCAGAAGATCCAAAGCTTCGGTGCTTCGAGAATCGGCACCGTTGCAACGAGCGCGTGCCGGGACGCAGAGAACAGAGAGGAATTTTTCGAGCGCGTCCGAGATGTCCTGGGCGCTCCCCCCGAGCTATTGTCGGGTCGATCCGAGGCTGTGCTGTCCTTTGCAGGTGCGATCTCAGCCTGGGAAGGCCGTGAGGCAGGGCCGTTTTTGGTCGTGGACATCGGCGGCGGCTCGACCGAGCTTGCGGTGGGTGTTCTCGATCCGGCAGAGCTCCGGCCGTTGCCCAAGACACAGCCCGAAGTCGTTGAATCGCACGGCCGGCTTGTCGATTTTCCCGGAGTTCGACTCGAAGGGTGGACGAGCCTCGACATCGGTTGCGTCAGGATTACCGAGCGCTTTTTGCACTCGGATCCGCCCAGCCCCCACGAGCTGTCCGAGGCTCTACGCGCGATCGATGCAAACCTCGTGCTCGCCGAGCGTGAAGTACCGATAAGAGATGCGAAACGCTTTGTGGGTTTGGCCGGGACGCTTACCAGTCTGGCGGCAATGGATCTAGGCCTCGAGGTTTACGATCCGGACCGGGTGCATCATCATCGACTTTCGCGGAAGGGCGCCGAAGAGCTCTTTAGGTATCTGGCTAGTACTACCAGAGAAGAGCTTCGCAGCGAGCCCGGACTCGAGCCGATGCGCGCCGATGTCATTGTGGGTGGCACAGCGATATTGATTGCCATGTTTCGGCGGTGGCACTTCTTCGAGGTTGTGGTAAGCGAAGCAGATATCTTGGACGGGGTTGCCCTGGCTACCTCGCTCGGGCTTGTCGGGGCCGATGCGGTCTGAGAAATCCGACCGCGACGGCGTTGCCTCTTTGTTGTTTCCGGTGGCGATTCTTCCCGGATTCATGCGGATTGCCGACCTCGTCGCTCTCGGGCTCGGGGGAGCGAATTTGACGGGAAGCCTGCGTTCTGGCTTGAGCGAAGCCATCGTCAACTGGGACGGCCACTGGTATCTGGGAATTGCAGCCGGCGGCTACAGTTACATTCCCGGCACCGACTCTAACGTAGCTTTCTTTCCCGCTTTCCCGCTTGCGATGCGTATCTTTGGGCAGGTGACCGGAGTAAGCTATGCCTGGGCGGGACTGGCGATCTCGCTTTCGGCATCGGTGCTTCTCTCGCCGCTTATTTACGGCCTCACCAAAGATCGCTACGGAAGACGTATAGCGAAGCGCGCCGCCGTCACTCTGGCTGTGTTTCCCACGGCGTTCTTTTTCGCGTTGCCTTATCCTGATGCCGCTTTCGTGGCTGCGGTACTTTGCGCCTTCTATTTTGCTTCGGCGGACAGGTGGGGGCCGGCGGGACTTGCCGCGTTCATCGCTTCCGGGCTGAAGATCTTCGGGGTATTCGTTGCATTGGCCTTCGTCTGGATTGCTTTAGAAAGAGCAGACTGGAAGCTCGGCGCCATTCGAAACAGAACTCCACTTAAAGCATTAGCCGCATCGGTATTCGGTCTGGGCGGGCTCGCGGCCTACTGCGCCTACTTATGGGCTAAATTCGGTCAACCTTTCGCTTTTTACTCAGCCCAGATGGACGGCTGGCCGCACTCGCGCACCGCAGTCTTCGAACCTGTTCTGAGAACTGCCCGTGAGCTTTTCAGGCCGGGTTCCTACATTGGGGGATTGCGACCGGATCTTTACTGGGCCTATCTCCTCGACGTTGTCGTCATCTTGATTTCCTTTTTCGTATTGATAGCAGCGGCGAAAAGATTCGCCGGATCCTGGCTGGTATTCTGGGTGGGGCTGCAAGGCATTGCTCTTCTTTCGGGCACTACGAATTCTTTTGCTCGCTACCAGCTCGCCGCTTTTCCTTTGATGACGGGAATAGCCCTCTTGCTCAGGCACCGCCTCGTGAACGCGCACCTGTTCTTCATGTCCGGCGCCGCCCAGCTAGTATTCGCCTACCTCTTCGGGAAGGGATGGTGGGTCGGATAGCTACGGCGATTCTCGAACGCATATTCCCTTGCGACCGGGAAGACAGAGGAGTGGCCATAGCGGCCGCGGCCATATGGGTCGTCGTTCTCGTACTGTCGCTGGGGTATGCCACATTGCAGCCCGTCTGGAGCGTGGTTGACGAAGGGCCACACTTCGGATACGTAGAGCTGATTGCCGAACACGGCGAGCTGCCCCGTGCCGGCGACACCGTAGTGTCCGAGAAGGTTCTTGCAATAGGCCGGGACAGGCAGTGGGGGTGGCAGTATCCGAGAGACCCCGCTCTTCGCCTCGATTCCGGTGTACCGCCGGCCGGGACGCCCGAAAAAGACATGTCACAGTGGGTACGAGACAATCTGTGGAGGTTCAACTACGAAGCGATACAGCCGCCTTTGTACTACTTGCTGGCGGCAGGTGTCTACCTGGCGACGCCGGGATCTACGATCGCCAAGGTCTATGCCGTGCGGATCTTTTCGGCTGTACTCGCATCCCTTGTTGTGATATTCACCTACCGTCTCGCCAGGCGTATTGCCCCGGGTTCACGGCTAATGCTCATCGGCGCCCCGGCGTCGTTTCTTGTCTTGCAGGGCTATCTTCTAAATTCGAGCCAGGTGACCAACGATTCTCTGGCTGCAGTTATGGGCGCCGTCTTAGTTTTGCTCCTGGTCGTCTTCTGGCAGACCCATCCCGAAGATATCGATCGTCCGGCTCTCGTTGCGGGCGGCGCCGTCCTCGGCCTCGCTCTTCTCACAAAATCGGTTCTTTGGCCCTTCCTTCCCATCGCATGCCTGATCTTTGCGTTGCGTCTCGGAGTGCGCCTCGGCGTAAGGAAGCTGTTGCCATTGCTTGCGACCAGCGGCGCTATGTTCGGCCCGTGGTTGCTGAGAAACCTCTTCGTCTACGGTGAAGCGACGGGCCAGAGTCGGATGTCGGCGTTTTTGGGCGCGTTCTTTCCCGCACCGCGACTGGAGAGCGTTGCTTCGGTGTTCGGCTACGTGCTCTCGTCGTCCCGGCACATGCTTCTTTCTTATATATGGGGAGAGCCCACATGGGTGTGGGCATACAGGCGCTACAACGTGGTGGCCGCATTTGTCGTGTGGGGAGCGGCGCTGGCTGGTTGGGTCGTGTGGCTGCTGCGACGCCGGGCGGTTTCTTCCCAGAGCCGTATCTTCGAACGGCACACCGACAGCGCGACTTTGAGGATGCAAAGTCTACTGATCTCTGTAGGATGCATACTGGCTGCCTACCTGTTTATGCTCGCGCTTCCGCTCCTAGGTGGAATAGCTCTGGTGGGCAGGTACATGTATCCCGTGGCGGCGCCGGTCTCGGTGGCCACTGTATTTGGCGTGTCATCTCTTCTAAAGGGACCACGACTCCGCATGGTTGTGGCGTCTGCGTTGTTGGCGGTGTTCGTGGTGCTCAACGCCGTCAACCTGGTCGGCTGGTCGGAGTCGGGCAGAGCGACTTCGAGAGTTGCGGACGGTTTGACCTACCTGCAGTCGGTTGCGGAGCCGAGAACAAGGTGGTACTTCGGTCCCGGACGCAACGAAGGGGGTTTTGTCGACCTTGTGTATTTGTTCAATCCAACCGAGATTGCTGCTTCGGTGAATCTCAACTATTTTCCGGGGGGAAATACGGTAGGTGTACGCCGCGCCGTCGTCCTGCCCCGCCAAGGGGTTACCATCAACACCCGCTTTGACCGAGGTGGAGGCTACGGCGCCGGCCACCTCGCTTTAGGGATCGTTATCGATTCGGATATACCGATTCTTGCAAGCAGAGGATCGTTCTTCTTTGTGAGCGATCGAGGATGGACCGGCGGATCGATTTCTACGGGTGCGCCGGAACCCGTAAGCGAGGCGTACTTTGCGGCCGGAAGAACGGGGGAGGGCTTTTCGCAGGTTCTGGGGTTCCTCAATCCGTCGGACAGAGAAGCGCGAGTGTCCGTCGAATACGTTGCCGACGGCCGCAGCATCGAGAGAACCATCGTGGTACCGCCTCGATCTCCTCTGCGGGT
>VAPR01000029.1_pt1 | contig 97093 bp, 78 predicted proteins | sample 3380701 | NCBI WGS metagenome assembly VAPR01 (sample SAMN11536904, study PRJNA540576) | hot springs metagenome | isolation source: hot spring wet sediment | place: Spain: Lobios | collected 2014-01
CTCCTTCGACCACCAGGTGGATACTTTCCATCTCAGCACGCGCAATCAGTTTATTGTAAACCAGCCTGAGCAGCCCATTGGCGCTGCAAAAATCACCAGCAAGGTAGATTTTCAGCAGGGCATATTGAAGGCAAGCGGCGCATTGGCTATGTTAGGAACTAATGCGGCATGGGGCCGCAGAGTCGTGGCAACCAAACAAGGGAGGTGCTTCCATGCGACGGACGATGCAACGCGGGATGTCTGGTCTGGCAATTGCCGGCCTGACAGTCACCTTAGCGGCTCTGCTCAGTTGCGGTTCGGCACAGGAGCGGCGGCCGGATGTGATTTTCGTGCCCACTCCCCAGCCGGTAGTCGAGAAGATGCTCGAACTGGCTAAGGTAACCAAGGCGGACGTGGTTTACGATCTCGGCTGTGGTGACGGGCGAATTGTGGTCACCGCTGCCAAGCAATACGGCTGCCGCGGTGTGGGCGTGGACATTGACCCACAACGCGTCAAAGAGTCCCTCGATAACGTCAAGAAAAACGGTGTGGAAAACCTCGTCACCATCGTCCAGAAAGACATCTTCACACTGGACCTGGCCAAAGGCATCGACGATAAAATTCCGCCGCCCACGGTAGTTACCCTTTACCTGCTCACTTCGCTCAACGAAAAGCTGGTGCCGCAGTTGCAGAAAATGAAGCCCGGTACGCGCGTAGTATCGCATTCCTTTGAGATTCCGGGCTATGAACCGGACAAGGTCGAACGCGTCAATGCCGATGGCTTCGAACGCACCATTTACCTGTACACCATCCCGCTCAAGCCGAAAAACAAGAGCAACTAGCACGGGGCAACGTGGCGCAAGCCCCCAACTTTCGCATCTGAGCTTGCCTGACACACATTGCAACCAGAAGAGCGCGGGCAAACTATTACGGCTCAGCTAACCGCTGGGCGTCAGTGAGCGCTGGAATCTGCTCGACAAAAAGTGCGACCGTGGGCCCAAGCCCACGGTTCTTTTTTGCGCGCGTGGCAGGCGAACAAACTGGCCGACAGGGCTTCCACAAGCGCATACGGCGGCCCTTTGGTTTAGCGGTGCGGCCACGATACTGAGATGCTGGAATGTATTGGTGTCAACAATTTGACAAACCTGGGCTGCTGTTCTGCGGTCTAGCGGTGGGCCAGGATGTAAATGACATCGCCATCCTGTACAGTGTAGGTTTTTCCTTCCAACCGCACCAACCCGTGAGCTTTCGCTTCTTTGAGCGAACCTGACTTACGCAATTCCGGAAACGGGATGACCTCAGCGCGAATAAAACCGGCCTCAAAATCGCTGTGGATAGTGCCTGCGGCTTGCACGACCGGTGTGCCAGCGCGAATGGGCCAGGCCCGACATTCTTCCTCATTCATCGTGAAAAAGACAATCTGTCCCAGACCGTAAAAAATCCGCCTGAGCACCTCATCCGGCCCAAGACGTTCCAGTCCCAACTCCCGAGCAAACGATTCACGCTCCGCTTCCGGCAACTGACTGAGTTCCCACTCCAGTTGCACCGGCACCGCGAGGGGTGGCGGGTTGAGACGAAGCAACTCCGCAGGCAAGCGGCTTTCGGGTAAACTCTCGCTGGTGTTGAGCAGAACCATTTGCGGTTTCAGCGAGAACAACTGGAAGGCGCGAACCAATTTGCTTTCTTCCGGCGTAAGCGTCACCTGGTTCTGCTGCTCCAGCGCCTGCTGTAACCGCAACAACAGTCCGCGTTCTCGTTCGTCTGCCTCGCGTTCAGCGGCGGAGCGCCCCTTCCGACTCAGGGCTTCCAACCGTTGCAGGCGATTGCTCACGATTTCCAGATCGGCCAGAGTGAGTTCGGCCTGCAACCGGCGATACTCGGCAAGCGGTTCTTCGCGAAACGTGGCCAGCACCAGCAGCAATGCATCGGCTTCTCGCAATGTGGCCAGACGACGGGCATTGTCTCTGGTATCCTCACTGACCAGTCCGGGCACGTCGAGAAACTCCAGAGTCGCAGGGGTAACTTTCCGGGAATGGGCCTGTGCCGCCAGCCATTGCAAGCGCTCATCGTGCAGGCGAGCTACACCGAGTTGGCCACGTACACCCGCTGCCGTATCAGGCTGGACCCCGGTGAGCCACCTGAACAGGGTGGTTTTTCCGCTTCCCGCAAATCCTGTCAAAGCCACTCGCATGGCTGTTCTCGTTGTGCCGACCTGATTCGTTTGTTTCGGCCCAGATGCACCAGGCCCGTTTTCCGCAAGCCTTTGATGGCGTTGTTATCAGCACCCAGTCGTTTGGTGGTGTTGGTGCCGGTCGTGGTCGCCGTTTCTGGCCGAAGCTGGCACGAAAGTTTCGCTGGCGACAAGGACTACAATCACCAGCATCGCCACTGTTATGCTATGCGCAAACCGCTGCCTGGTCGTCCGACCGCAAGGCACTGCATCGCGATACACCACCCACAACGAAGCACATTGCCGGAGTATTTGTGCGGTCGCCCGATTTGTGCAATCGTGAAACCGCCGCGATCACCAACTGCGACCGTACTGGCAACGAATCGCCCTCGTTGAGTTTCCGGCGTCTGAGCTAATGACTAATCCGGAAAATACCGGCGAACCAGCTCCGGATCGGGTCGGGTCAGTAAGCTGCCCAGCACCCCGCCCACCATCGAACAGAGCAGTCCGCATACGAGCGGGTCGAATCCGAACGGATACAGTGGCGTGAAGCGATCCACGCGAGGCCGACCCCAGCCGGGCAGCCACGAAAGATAGGTCTGAATGTATTCGGCCCAAAGTGGTGGCGGCGGTACGACACCGACATCGTGCTGAGCATGCGCCAGGGTCTCGGCATAGTGTTTCAGAGCCGATTGTGCGTGCCCTTCGAGCCAGCCGGCCAGGTACCAGAAGAACACTCCGCCGAAACCGCCAAGCATGGCGAGCAACACGCCGACTTTCGTTGCCCGCCGCCAGTACAGCGTCATCAGCATGGGCACCAGAAAAGTGCAGCCCAGTCCCGAACCGGTAAAAACGATGATGTATTGCAGGAACTCCGGCGGATTGAGAGCCCCGATAAACACCACCACGCCTATCAAGGCCGTCGTCGTATAGCTGATGCTGCGCAGGACGCCACGCGAGATTTCGCGACCCAGGCTTCGCTGCAGCAGGTCGCGCACCAGACTGGAGGAGATGGTCAGCAAGTAAGCAGCCACGGTGGACATGATGGCCGCATACGGTGCCGCCAGCAACAATCCGCCCAGCCAGGGGCGATCGGCGGTGAGATAGCGAATCATCGCCGGCATGATGCTATCCGCAGAACCACGGCTACCGATGCGGTTGACGTATTCTGTCGGAAAAATGGCCCGAGCACAAACAAAGATGATCGGAAGACAAACGTACACAATGCTGAAGTAAATGGCCATCAGGAACAGGGCTCGCCGCCAGCTTACAGTGTCGCGAAAGGACATCAGCCGCACCATCGTGCTCGGCTGAGCAGGCCCCATCAGCGACCACATCAGGAAAAACGACACGGCCAGAGTTCCAGGGAGAAATTGCCCCGGTCCGGGTGCCTGGGTCAATTGGGAATCCAACGTTTGCAAGCGTGCGGTGGCGGCTGCCAATCCCGTCAGGGTACCGGTCGCAGTTTCCAAGGGTGGAACGGCACGCAAAGCCAGCATCGCCATGACCACAACTCCTATCAACATGACCAATCCTTCGAGCACGTCCGTCCAGGTAACTGCCCAGAATCCACCATAGGCAGTGTAGCCGACCACCGTCACCGCAAAGATGATCAAACCGATCAGGTAGCCGGCGTCCATTCCCTCTTTGAACCCTGGCAGACGCCAGCGCGGTGCGGGAAAATCTATGGCAAAGACGTGTTCCTGCACGCCGTCATGCCATACAGCCAATACCCGGCGTGCCTGAGGGTCGGCATGCGTTTTGTCCAGGAGCCAGTGCCCGTTTGCGACTGGCGGAGCAACCTTCTGTTTTAGCTCCAGACCGTTGCTGAGCCGGAAACTCAGGATCAAATGCTGTCGCTCATCCACCTTCTGGCCGAGCCATTCGCCGCTACTTGGACGGGGTTGCATGGCCTCCCGCATGACCAACGCACCAGCTTTAAATTGTGCCACCAGATTGAACGGCAAAAAGAGCAGGATAATCAAGCCGGCTGTTATTCCCAGAGCGGGACAATTGAAGCGATCCCGCAGCAGGTCCGGCACAGTCACCGCACCGGTCAGGCGTCCGAGCTGGTTGATACGTCGGCCCAGCAGAAGCATCGTGGTCAACGGCACAACCATGTAACTGGCGATCCAGAGCATGAGCACCCAGCCGTGCGAGTAAACGAGTGCGGGAAATCCCATGAACGTGCCGCCACTGATTGCCGTTGCCGCTACCGACAACGCCAGCACCCACGGACCCAAACCGCGATTGCCGAGAAAATACTCCTGCAGGAACTCCCCGCGTCGCAGGTAGCGGTGAGAAAAAACCCCCAACGCCGCCACTCCGACCAGGTAAAGGGCAAAAGCCACCAGCACCTGTCCGCTATTACTTCCGAGTTCGAGCATGAGGATGCCCAGCGCCCGTTTCGCTCACGTACCTCAGTTGCCGACACTGTCAACAGGAGTTTTGCACTGGTCGAGTGGATCATCGGGCAGGAGGAAAGAGAGCACCATGGTAAAACAGCTACACAACATCCAGGGCAAAACTACCCCCCAGAAAACCCAGTTGGGCATGCCGAGATGCAGAGGGTGAACTTCTGCGTCGGTCGTTGCCAGACCGAGCTTCACCCACAGCGAGTCCGGTTCATGAGCATAACCGCGCAGCCAGCAGTAACCGACTGTCCAAACCAGCGCCACCGCCCAGACCCATACCGTCAGCAGCATATCCCTGCGAGCGTGGGTGTAGATTCGGCGAGCGGTCTCACTGGCCGGATTCGATGGATTGCCCCCTGGGGTCATGGCTTACTGTCACCTAGCTGAGCCAAGCCGGGAACGGGTGTTTCCCAGGCGGTTTCCGCTTTCGCTTCTCAAAAAGCCTGGAGCCGGGATCAGGCATGCGGTTTTCGCGGCTGGCGACGTTATCTTTTCTAGCAGAGCCAATGGTGCCTGTCAGCAGATGCAGCGCTACAGGCAAGCAGGAACACATTTGGAGTGGCAGGACACGGTTAAAAGCACCGGGAGGCATCATCGTGCCGGCCTGGCATAATCGAGTTCCTCGCGCATCTGCATCAGCCCTTCATGAACCAGGCAGGCGATGTCGAGGTCGTCAGCATCGGCCAGGCGATCGAGCTCCGGCCAGAGCAAGGTGATATGCTCCACGACAATAGTCTGAATCGCCTCCAGGACGCGCGAGGTGTCGCGGCTACGAAGTGCCTGGCTGAACCAGTCTAATGCCTGCCGTTCTCCCAGCCGGGCCAAACTCGCACGCGCTGCCTGACGCACCTCCGGATGGGGATCCAGTCGGGCCTGGCGTAACCGCAACAACACAGCTTCAGGCTGGTAAAGGCTTTGCCAGCCCAGACTGCTTAGCGCCAGCGCACGCAGCTTCGGTTCCGGATGACCTGCTGCGGTCAGCAGGAAAGATTCCACCTCTGGAGAATCGTGACCACGCAGGGCAAACAAAATGGCCGCGGCTTGTAAACGGTCTGACTCCAGCTGACGCGGTTTCATGAAACGATAGCGGGTCATAACCCGGCTCAAGCGCTGTAGCAGCAGGTTCCCTTCCTCCAGCAATAACACCGGCACCTGGCTGTGCCGCGACCACCGCATCGCCTGAATAATCAGGTCTCGATGGGCTGGGCTATGCCGGTACAGAGAAATCAGTTCCTCGCCTGCCTCCAGACGCAAATCGTAAACCGCCCAGAGAGCATCTCGTAAATGCCGATCAACGAACTCGCCCAGCCGACGCACCAGTGCCGGGCCCTGCTCGGCCAGATATTCGAGCATAACCGGCTGCAGACTTTCGAGCACACCTACTTGCAAACGAACCATTTCCAATTCCGGCGAGTCGTTTTCCAGCCAGCGCTCCAGCAAACCGCGTCGGCGTATCAGCCGCTGGCATTCACGGAACAGCCGCAGGATCAGCGGGTCTGGTTTGTCCGGCAACTGCTCACAAAGCGAGGCTAAGGTGTCCCCCAGGCGTGCTTCCACCAGCACCTGAGGGGGAACACCAAAACGCAGTCCTTCCAGGGCCCGCAACAACCACCGTAATGCCGCCCTGCCACGCTCCTCGTCCAGGTCGCGCAGATACTGATCAAAGCTCGTGAAACTTACAATCTCCGCCGCCAGATACTGCACCAGGGGAAACTCATCAGCCTGGTGCAAACAATCGAGCAACAGTGGCAGACTCTGTTCGCGTTGCAAATGGCGGAGACTGTTGGCCAGATCGAGCCAGTACCAGCTCTGGTCGAGCGGGTCATCGCACAGCCGCTGGGAAAGCTGGCTTTCGAGAATGCGGCAAGCATCTTCGGTTCCGATTTCCATCAGCGCCCGTACCGATACCAGGAAACCCGTGCCGGGCTGCATCTCCCGCAACACCCGTTCCACATGACCATGCGCTAACCAGCGTTCAAAGCGACGTTTGGTTCGCTCCACCGCTTCCAGGTCCAGTTGCCCGGCCTGATAAAGAGCCAGGTGCTGCAATGTAACCGGCGACACGGAACTGGTGGGCGAACTCTGTCGCCGCAACAGCCAACCCAGAGCCACGCCCAGTAGCGCCAGCGTCACCGCTGCCAGTACCGTTGTTATCTCCCACATGTCCGGACTCCTCGTGGTGCCACTGGCGCTCTCCCGGTTGCGCCGCAATCGCTCTGCTGCTAATTCAGGATACGAGCTGGAGCCGGAAGCGTCATTCGCGTATCTGCCCCGTACCCATCACCACCCACTTATAGCTGGTCAATTCCACCAGCCCACACGGGCCTCGGGCGTGAAACTTGTCGGTGCTGATGCCGATTTCCGCCCCCAGGCCAAATTCGTAACCATCGTGGAAACGTGTGCTGGCGTTGACCATGACGGCCGCGGAATCCACTCCGGCCACGAAACGCCGCGCTGCTTCCAGGTCGCGGGTGACGATGGCATCGGTATGGCCCGAACCGTAACGGTTGATGTGCGCGATAGCCTCTTCCAGATCGCGCACCACTTTCACCGACATTATCAAATCCAGATATTCGGCAGCGAAATCCTCTTCGGTGGCCGGCCGGATGTGCGGCAAATGACGCCGTGTCTGTTCGCAACCGCGCAACTCCACGCCCCGCTCTTCCAGAGCACGGCCAATACGCGGCAGGAAGGTGGCAGCAATCGCCTGGTGCACCAGTAAACTCTCGGCCGCATTGCACACACCGGGACGCTGACACTTGGCATTGATGACAATCCGTTCCGCCATCTCCAGGTCTGCTGCGGCATCCACGTACACATGACAGTTGCCTTTATAGTGTTTGAGCACAGGCATCTGAGCGTGTTGGGCTACCGTGCGAATCAAACTCTCGCCACCACGTGGAATCACCAGGTCTATGTACTGAGGTAATCGCAAAAACTGCTGCACCACCGATCGTTCCGGTCGGTCCACCAGTTGCACCGCGTGTTCCGGCAAACCAGCACCGTGAAAACAATCCCGCAGCACGCGAAAAATGGCCAGGTTCGACGCCAGCGCTTCTTTGCCGCCACGCAAAATGATCGCGTTGCCACTCTTGACGGCCAATGCAGCAGCATCTGCGGTCACGTTGGGGCGGGATTCGTAAATGAAAAATAGCACTCCCAGCGGCACTCGCACGCGCCGCACCTCCAGACCGTTCGGACGCACCGAACCTTCAATAATCTGGCCGACCGGGTCCGGAAGCGCTGCCACTGCTTCCAGACCCGCAGCCATGGCTTCCAGGCGTTTGGGCGTTAGCTGTAACCGGTCTATCTGAGCCGACGTCAGACCGAACTCCTCGGCCCGCTGCAAATCCTGACGGTTCGCTTCGAGAATTTCTTCCTGGCGAGCTCGCAAGTGGGCGGCTGCCAGGCGCAAGGCGGCATCCTTTGCCTGTCCGCGAACCTGAGCCAGTTGCCGCGAGGCTTCCTTAGCCTGGCGTGCGAGCGTCTCGCAATAGGCTCGGATTTCTGCAGTGATTTCACCTTCGTTGTGGTGCAATTCCAAACCGGCGCTCATATTCCACCCCACGACTGCCCTGAGACGACCGGTGAAATTGTATAAAACCTTCGCCGCTTGCCACGCCGCTCAATTCGCCCCACCACCGCAAAGCAACGCTTACCCACTTGCCCTTCGGCAACTCCCAGTACATTCAGATACGAACGATTACACCTCACGCGCGGGAACGCTTATCGCCAATCCGACGTTTTGCACATAGCGATGTGCAGCGGGCGTCAGGCGGCGTGGGAGGTTGGGGTGGAAGTTTGGGCGAGCGGCAGTTCCTGGGCCTGGCGTAACACCTCCTGACACAAGGCACTGTAATCCTCGGCCCCGTGGCTTTTCGGCTCATACTGGAAGATGGTCAGGCCATGCCCGGGACATTCAGCCAATTTGATGTTGCGACGGATGCGTGTCTGGAAAATGCGGGCACCTGACCAGGGAACCGGTTGTGACCGCGACTTTTCCAGGTACGCTTCGAGATCGCTGATAACCTCATTGGCCAAACGAGTGCTGGCATCGTACATGCAGATCACTATGCCAGTTACGCGCAGTCCTGGGTTGACTCGCCGCGCCACCAGTCCGCAGGTCTCCAGAAGTTTCCCTAAACCGTGCAGGGCCAGAAAATGCGGTTGCAAGGGGATGAAAACCTCGGAAGCCGCTGCAAGTGCGTTGAGCGTCAACACCCCCAGCGACGGGGCACAGTCCATCAAGATGTAATCGAAAGTTTCCTTGTCCTGCTCCAGGGCATCGCGGAGAATGACCTCACGTCCCACCACACCCGCCAATTCGACTTCCGCAGCTGCCAAGTCAATATCGGAAGGGCATAGCCATAATCCTGGGCCGACCTCTCGCCGCACTTCCGCCAACGGCCGGGATTCGACCAGAACATCGTACATAGAGGGTATCTGCCCATCGGCAGCGATGCCGAAATGAGCCGTCGCATGCGCCTGGGGATCGAGATCGAGCACGCACACACGCTGGCCGCTCAGCGCCAGGGCTGCCGACAGGTTCACCGCAGTCGTCGTCTTGCCCACGCCGCCTTTCTGATTGATGATGGCAATTCGCCGCATCGCTGACACCTGCTATCGGGAAAGGGGAGACCACACTTCCAGGCCGCCAATTATAACGTTTCTCCCCCCGGCGCTAATGCCGATTCTTCGCCCGAATGAAGCTTCCCATTCGTCCGATTGCTTCCGCCGTTTGGCTTGTATTCTATTTCCTCACGACAGCCCTGTGGCTATAACCTACAATAAACAATAAAGCTACCGAATACGTCAACAGAGCTAGTATATTTGCCTATAGGCTTAGGCCGTTGGCTGAACTTGGGAAAGATTCCCGGCGTGTCCTCAAGTCACCGCCGATGGAAGACTCAGCTCCAAGTCACCGCGTCTTCGGTAATCGGTGGCAAACTACTGGCTGAGCGAGGAATACGGTCGCGCATTCACAAGTCACGCATGCCTAGCGAGCATTTCGGACTTGGCAAAGGGAGCGAGCCATGCTGAGGAAGACGGCAAAGCAAGGACAAGCGGGAACACGCCAGGAGGTGTTGAACGCAGAGCTGGCGCGCCTACTCAATCAGCAGGGGCTGATTGCTTTGCCCGAGCAACGACTTCCACAGGGCGCGATGCCCGACTTGCTGCTGCCCTTTCGCGGGCTGTATCTGATGATTGAAGGCGAGGTCGACGACCAACCGCAGGCAGATAAACGGGCGTGGGAGAAAGCAGTGGAGCGCGTGCAGCAAGGGCTGGCGCATATCGCGCTCGCACTGGTGTATCCGGCTCGCTTGCGCTCACTGATGCCTGCCCAACTCACGGACGCGCTGCGCCAGGCTTCCTTGCGCTTCAGCCTCTGCACACCCCCTATTCCTGATGAACCTGGTTGGCGCACGGGTGACCTGAACGCGCTCACCGCCGCGCTCCAGCAGGCCTATCAAACGCTCATCTCCGAAGATGAAGTACGCCGAGCCGTCCAACAGATGCAACAGGCCATCAAGACGCTTGACCGAAGCCTCGACGTGTTGAAAGTCCCCGATGCCCGCCTGGCTGAACCGCTCGGCATCGATGCCCGCGCCATCGACCCCAATCAGGTGAAGCAGACGACGGCCGTCCGACGAATCGCCGCGCTGGTGCTGTTGAACGCTATGCTGTTCCACGAGGAGCTGACCCGTGTCGACGCACGCGTGCGCACGCTCCAAGAGTGCCGCGAAACGGGTTCCCTTCACGAGACACTCCTGCAGCAATGGGAACTCATCCTGAAGCAAATCAACTATCATGCGGTCTTCGATCTGGCGCGCCGCCTGCTACGGAACCTGTCACCTGACCGCACGCTCGATCAGGCGTTGACCCAGTGCGTGCCTATCATCCAGGGGCTGACACGCCAGCGCGTGATGCTGCGCCACGATTTGGCAGGGCGTATCTACCACCTCCTGCTGGGCGATATAGCCAAGCCCCTGGGCACCTTCTACACTTCCGTGGCGTCGGCGACACTGCTGCTGCGCCTCGCGCTCGATCCGCATCGCTGGCAGCTGGATTGGAGCGACCCCGAAGCAGTAGGGCGACTACGCTTGGCAGATTTGGCATGTGGCACCGGCACGCTGCTGATGGCGGCGTTGCAGGCGATTGTGGACAACTACCTGCGCATGGGGACTCCGCCAAGCCCTGAACAGCGCAAGCAGCTGCTAAGGAATCTTCTGGAGGAGGGCGTGTATGGTCTCGATGTGTTGCAGTCGGCGGTGCATCTGACGGCGTCGACGCTCGCGTTGCCCATCCCCGAAGTGATGGTACGCGGGATGCGCCTCTACACCATGCCGCTGGGCTTCGTGCGCGAGAACGGGGGCGAGATTCCGCGCTTTGGGAGCCTAGACCTGCTGGGCGGCGCGCCTGTCGCCCCCCAACTCTCCCTCTACCCTGAGTTCAGGCAGACCGCCGAACGCGCCACCGACGCCCATCGCCAGCCCGAACCGCTGCGCCTGCCCGCACTCGATCTGGTCTGCATGAACCCGCCCTTCACGCGCACCTGCGGCGACAACCTGCTGTTCGGCTCGCTGCCCGAACCCGAACGCACCCGCATGCAAAAAGCATTCCAAGACTGGTGCGAGCGAAACGGCGCGGAGGCGTCCATCACAGCGGGGCTGGGCGCCGTTTTTATCGCCCTCGCCGACCGCTACCTGAAACCGAGCGGACGGCTCGCCTTCGTGCTGCCAAAAACACTGCTTTCGGGACCCGCGTGGCAGAAGTCGCGCGACCTGCTGACCAACAACTACGCGCTCGAGTACCTCATCGTCAGCCATGACCCCACACGCTGGAACTTCAGCGAGAACACCAACCTGAGCGAGTCGCTCCTCATCGCACGCAAGGCGTCCGACGGCGGCGGCACGCTCTGCCTCAACCTCTGGCGCAACCCCGACAATCCCTTCGACGCGCTGCTACTCGCCGAAGAGGTGCGCAAACTCGCCCCTGCGGGCAATCAGATGCAGACCTTCGACCTGTGGCTGGGCCACTCCAAATGGGGCGAGGCGCTCTACCTGCCCGACCCGCAGTTCAAAAGCCTGCCCCACTGGATGCTGCCCTGCGCCTTCGCCCAAAGAGAGTTGAGGGATGCCCTGCTGACACTTCAGACGGAGCACGCGTACGCGGGGGTCAAGATCCCCCTCGCGCTCCTACGCGAACTGGGCGAGTTGGGACCCGACAGACGAGGCGTGCATACGGCGTTCGATGTGCTTCACGGCGCTAGCACGGCAACGCAGTATCCCGCCTTCTGGGGACACGACGCTGAAAAGGTTACCACGCTGCAACAACTGCCTAACGCTCATCTCTCTCCGAAGTCAGGACTGTCCGAACAAGCAAAGAACCTGTGGAATCACGCGGGCGATATCCTACTAGCGGAACGAATGCGGCTAAACACACAGCGGTTGGCAGCGCTCTACATAGAGCGGCCCGTCCTTGCAAATGTGTGGTGGCCTTTTAAATTGAACGAGTTGGACGAAACGCTAAGAAATCAGTACGCCAAGTCACTGATACTCTGGCTTAACAGCACCTTGGGACTGCTCTTGCTTCTTGGCAATCGTCAAGAAACGGAAGGTGCGTGGGTAGATTTCAAAAAGGAATCGCTGAACGAATTGCCGGTTCTGGACGTAAGGAAGCTTTCGCGTAAAAAAATAAACCAACTAGATAGGACTTTCAACAACCTTTGTCACCAGCTGTTGCAGCCGTTGCCGCAGATGGCGAGCGACCCTGTGCGGAAGCAGATAGATCAGGCGATTGCTGCTGCGCTGGGATTGCCCGACCTGACGCCGCTGCGCGAATGCCTTGCACGCGAGCCGGTCATTTGCTTGCAGCCTTTGTGCCACCGAAAGCTGCCCTAAAAGACGTTGCGATTCCAGTCCATGCCGGAGACGAGACAAGGATATGCACCTCATAGCTACCTCACACGGTTTGCTCTACCGGCGTTGCCCAGCCAGCGTTCTCGCCTGCTCATGCCGAATCTAACGGTGGTGCGGTGGATGCGGGCAGAAAAAGCTAGTTTTTCCCGTCCGATGCGAGGCGAAGGACTGGTCGAGGAACCAGGATGTCGGCATATTGCTTTGGGAGGGATTTCCAGCGGACCGAAAGGGAGCGGTACCCAGACGGTTTCGACTGGTGCAGCCGATTGACGCCCATTTTCAGCAGACCGAAAGGGAGCGGTACCCTACGAGGCGCGACGTTTGCACAGGCTTATCTGAATAGCCGCACTTGTCCGACTCTTGGGGGACCGAATGAGGAGCAACGCGGCGCCTGCGTAGTCTCGGTCATAATCGAGGCGGACACGGGATTAGCTAAGCGACACTCGAGAAGGAGCGATGCGACGCTTGCGTAGGCCGACCAAAACGGGCGCAATTTCGGCACGGCATGATGCCGACGCTTTCTGGCCTGCCCTCGAACGAAACCGGATGCCGCAGGACTCCTGTAATTCAAGACAGGCCAGCCTGATCTTGTCGCTTCCCAGTCGGCGCAGAGGGACCTAAGGGAACAGAATTCTTGCATCACCTGTGCCGGGCGGGTTCAAACGCAATAGGCCGAGGAGCGCTGGCTCGCCGAAGCATGGACATTTCCCGTAACACTGGCGGCTAGCTGACGAGGCCGGTGCAGATCGCGATTGTACGTCTCGCAGTGGGGAAAGCTTCCGCAAGCACCTAAACCTTGAGCGGCGAGATTGGGCTGACCACATCCGCCGCGAACGGTCACAAGCTCTGCCAATAGCACCTGGGATGAGCTCACCATGATCGGTCGCAAGCTGTCTGGATTATCGCGGTTGCTGGCGGTGGCTGCCGCAGCGAGTTGCACGATCCCGGCAAGCCTGGCCCAGAATCATCTGCCCGGTGATGCAACCAGCGCAGCGCCACATGCAGCACACGACCAGAACCGATCGGCACTTTCTGGCGGCGATCTTCTGGACGATTGGGACCTGATGGGGCGAGTGCGTGCCGCTCTTTTTGCAGACCCGGAATTGTCCCGGCACAATTTGATAGTGGTGGTACGTGGCGGGGTGGTCGAATTAGATGGGCCGGTTCCCAGTGCCAGTTTGCGTGATCGGGTGCTGCAGGTAGTTCGCTCGGTGCCAGGTGTCCGTCAGCTGCGAGAACGGTTGCGAATCCAGGCCGACAGCTGGTCGGGACGAGCCTTTCGCCGACAATTGCCGCCTGTGGATGAACCGTGGAAAACCGACGGCAGCGGGATTGCTCCGCCTCCCATGGGATTGCCCGCAGTAACCTTCTCCTCGCTGCATTCAGAAAGGTCTGCAACGAACTCCACACCGCCGGAAGCGATCTTCCGTTTGCCCACCCTGCTGCCACCGCAAGCGGAGACGACCGCCGGCATGTTAGGCGTCTGGCCCACTCCGAACTCGAACCAGACTTCTACGAAGCTGCTCCTCGAACAGTATCTGCGCAAGCAATGGCGGTACCGCCAGGTGCAATTCGTTTTGCAGGGCACGACGCTGGTGCTGACCGGCACAGTCGAGTCCGTTGAAGATCGGCGGGAGTTGCTGCAATTCGTGTCGCAGCTGCCGGGGATTCGCGCCATCCGCGCCGACGGTCTCAGAGTAGAACCTGCGTCACCCGCTCAGTAAAGACCAGGGCGTGCTTACGAGCTGCTTTGCTTACTGGTTTGCGATTCTGGAAGCTCCTACCTGTCCGCACGGCCGAAAACAAACAACTGTATGGCAAACACGCTGTCTAATCGCATCTTTTGCCGCAAGCGCGAAATGTACAGCAAACGCGAGTGGAATCTTCCTGGCTAGCGTAGTAAATGCCACACCAGCCAGCGCGAAGCTAATCGGTCATTGGCCATTCCTCGTTTCACACTTCACCACTAACCACCAGGCCGACCACTACATCCATCCGCTCGGGGAAGGGACAACCCTCATCCATCGTTGCAGACTTCAGCACTGAACGACTGGCCAGCTGCTACTCCCCAATTCGCAAAAACTTAAAGCCTGCACCTATAATGAGGAAAACCTCATTCGCCAGTTCGCCATTAGCCACACGGAGGCTCGCCATGTGGGAACGCATTGCCTATCACGGCATCACCTTTGACGACGTATTGCTGGAACCCGGTTATAGCGACGTGTTGCCGCGGGAGGTAGATGTCCGCACCTGGCTTACTCGCAACATTCGCATCAATATCCCGCTTGTCTCGTCGCCCATGGACACGGTGACCGAGAGCGACCTGGCTATCGCCCTGGCCCAGGAAGGCGGCATGGGCATCATCCATAAGAACATGTCCATCGAAGACCAGACCCGTGAAGTGGAAAAAGTCAAACGCTCAGAAAACGGCATCATCACCGATCCGGTTACCCTGCCACCCGACGCGACCGTCGGCCAGGCACGCCGATTGATGGAACAATACAAGGTGAGCGGCATTCCGATTACCGAGAACGGTTATCTTCGCGGTATCATCACCCGCCGGGACTTGCGTTTCCTGACCGACAACAACCAGCGGGTAAGCGAAGTTATGACGAAAGAAAACCTTGTAACGGCTCCGGAAGATACAACGCTGGAATCGGCCAGTCGGATTTTGACGGCAAATAAGGTCGAGAAACTTTTGCTGGTGGACGAAAATAACAGACTGAAGGGACTGATCACCATCAAAGACATTGACAAAATGATGAATTATCCCAACGCCTGCAAGGACAAACGTGGCCGACTGCGTGTAGGAGCAGCCATAGGGGTGTACGATTTCGAGCGAGCCGAGTCGCTTGTCAAAGCGGAAGTGGATGTGCTAGTAGTGGACTCTGCGCATGGCCATTCCGCAAATGTGCTGGAGACAGTGCGCAAAATCAAGAAAATGTTCAATATAGATGTGATAGCGGGGAATGTGGCGACTGAAGAAGGTGCGAAGGCTCTTGCGGATGCCGGTGCCGACGCGGTTAAGGTGGGTATCGGGCCAGGCTCGATCTGCACCACACGAGTTATTTCCGGTGTGGGCGTTCCGCAAATTACGGCCATTGCCAACGCGGTCAAGGCCCTGGAAGGGACAGGCATACCAGTCATAGCCGACGGCGGCATCCGTTACTCAGGCGACATTACCAAGGCGATTGCTGCTGGTGCCCACAGCGTGATGATCGGTGGACTGTTTGCGGGCGTCGCCGAAAGTCCCGGTCAGGTCATCATTTACAAGGGCCGAACTTTCAAAGCCTATCGCGGCATGGGTTCGCTGGGAGCGATGATGTCCGGCTCCAGTGAACGCTATCGCCAGGCTGGCAAAGATCAAGATGCCACGCCGGGTAAGTTAGTCCCGGAAGGCGTGGAAGGCCGCGTGCCTTATAAGGGGCCGCTGTCTCCCTTCGTGTATCAACTGGTAGGCGGTCTGCGAGCGGGGATGGGCTACTGTGGCTGTCGCAACATCGAAGAACTGCGCACGCGCACTCGCTTTATCCTGGTGACCCCGGCGTCAGTAAGGGAGAGCCATCCCCATGACATTACCATTACCCAGGAAGCGCCGAATTACAGCACCAGTTACGAATACGCCGACGCCACGGTCGAGTAAGTTTCCACTGACGACACGCTGGCTGGCCTGCGGTTGTCTTCAAACTGTGGGCGGCCTGCTAATAGTCCTGGGAGCAACCGCGTCTGCAATATACGCACAGCAACCTGTTCCTACCGGCAAAACCAACGCCCCTGCTTATCGCCTGGTTTTGCCCAGTGACCAGGAAAAAAATCGCACCACCGAGCGGGAACATGCCCCAGTTTACCGCCTGGTCCTGCCGGAAGACCCACCCTCCAGGCCGTCTGAAATCCAAGCGTCATCGCCAACCATAACTCAACCAGGCGACCGGTTAGACAGCCGACCTGGTTCTACTTCCGGCAACACCAACCGCCGACAGATTCCGGAGATACGTTTAGAAGCGCCTGCTCGTGCACCTGCTCAGCCGGAAATTCACCCTGCCGGTTTGCCAGCGGAAGCCTCGCCGTCGTTAGCTCCCTTGCCGGCAACGCTAATCCCAGGCCCGAGGCCGGCCACTTTGCAAGCGGGCAAAGACGAAACTGCCAGGCCGCCTCTTCCATCCGCATACGTTGAACCGCTCGAAGTACCGGGACCGGAACGCCTGTTCCGGCTTGAATCGGAACAGCAGTTACGCGAACGTATCCGCCAGGAGCAGCGCGACCACAGTTCCCGAGCCGTCTTTCCCGCGGATGTGCCGATTGCAGCTCCCGGCACGACCTACCAGGGGCGTGACTGGCCGCGGTTGGTAAGTACCATCCCGGCCCCTGTTACCCGTTATCAGCCTCTCTACTTCGAGGACAAGAACGTGGAAAGGTACGGTTGGGATGCCGGGATTTTCCAACCGTTTTTGTCGGCGGGCAAATTCTACCTCGACCTGGCCCTGCTGCCGTACAACCTGGGCGCTCAACCGCCCTGGTCGCTGGAATACAACGCCGGTTACTGTTTGCCCGGCGACCCTGAACCTTACCGCCTGTATTTACCGCGTTGCTCGGTTACCGGCGCATCACTGGAATCCCTCGCCGTCCTTGGAATCATTGCGCTACCGTAAAATTGGACCGGCGTGTGCTGCGCCCGATGTACTACAGATTCGCAGGTCAATGGAATTCGGCCTGGCGCTGTCCCTAAGAGAATAGCCACCTGAGAAAGGCTCCGAAAGCTCCTCCGACAGCCGCACCTATAGCTGTTCCGATGGGGCCGAACACCGTGCCCAGTACAGCACCAGCTGCCATTCCCACCGTGCCGGCGACTAAAGCTTTCCGTACCCGTTGACGTTGCGCTTCCTCTAAAACAATGCGTGGCTGGGGCTGGTTGATTTCGTTCCATCCGTGGGTCGGATCGTCCGAAGGCCGTACCGGCACTAGCTCCTGTGATCGACGGTCGTGATTTTTAGTGGCCTTTCCTCCGTTTGCGCCGCCTACTTCCTGGCTCATTGCGCTTAGGAAAAAACATCGGCCACTACGGCTGGAGCGTTCTACTATTGCCGTGAACAGTTCACCCAGCCATTCCCGTCCATCAGGTGTTTTCCTGCCAGTGTTGGATACCGGGACTGCTGGGATTTTCTGAGCAGTTTTGCCGGCGTACTTTTCGATCTCCTTCTGGATCAGTTCCTTGCGGCGGTTCAAACGATTCATAAAGTCGGCAGGACTAACCTTGTCCGCAAACGTAAAGACGATGACCGCATGCTTCCAAAATTCTCTGCGCAGTTTCTCGCTCAGGCACTTGCTCAGGAATTTGATGGCGTATTGCTCATCCGCTCGCACCCGCGTTTCGTCAAGTGGGGTTACGTAGAGGACACAATCGACATCTCGCTGCTTGGATTTAAGTTTATCGGCAATCTTTCGCATGTACTTGCGGTCATGCTTGAAGCTAGGCAGTGCGTCGCACAAACCTGGTGTGTCAATCAGGACGAAGCTGTGGCCATTATGCTCGAAAGTATATTCGTCAACGGTAACTGTTTTGGGCTCAAACTCGTCCGTGGGAGCGACTTGCTCGCCCATGAGCGAATTGATGATGCTCGACTTGCCTACACCGGTTCTCCCTATCAACAAAAATGTGAACTGCCGCTTTTTCCTGAACATATCGAGGAGTTTCTCGACGAAGGTTCTGACAACCTCGGCAGGGGTGTACCTGCTAAGCGCTGCATCACCCTCCAAGTTGCTGGACTGCAAGCAATCAGAGTCGGCAGATGGGTAATCAGATTCGGCAGATGGGTTTGGTGCGTCGGAGTCGGTCAATTGCTTTGCCGATGCTGCATCTTTTTGTAAATCATCCATACCATTCTCCTTTTCCTGTGCTTCCGTCTTGACCGGAACCAACCCCGCGTTCATCTGTTGGCCGAGCCTGGAGACCAAGTCCTGGTTATCCAGACCGCTTGTCATTGACTCCGTTTTCATCTTTTGACCCTCGTTCTGATCGCCCTGGACGCCTTCCGCAGATGGCGATTGCTGGGCTGGTGTCTGGCCTTCAGTGGCGACGTGTTCGCAGCGACCTTCGCTTTGCCCTTTCTCAATTACCTCGGCAGCTTGCGCTTGGCTCGCGTTCGTGGTTTCTCGGTGCTGGATTTGGCCTTGCGCCGCCTGGCCTTCGGAGTGCGGAAATTGCGGTTGACTTGCGTTCATAGGTTCTCCTTCCTGAGTGGGATGCTCGCCAGATGCTCGACGCTGGGCGGCACCCGTGTAGTAGCTTTCAAAGCTGGGCAGATAGCCAAATTCCGATTGACTCATTGCAAAAACTCCTTTTTAGCGCTCACCGCATGAGTAAGTTTTTGTGAGCGTCCAAAGTAATAACGTGCGAGGGTTTATGCATGTGACAACTTTTCGCAGTGAATCGAAGAAATTTGATGGACAGAATGCGTGCCCGTCGGTGTCGGGAAGCTGCTTGGGGCTATTGCAGAAAATGGACTAAGCCCGCAGTGTTGTGGGCGACCCGGTTGGACAGACTACCGGGGCCTAAAACCGGCACTATCGGCAAATTCGACGTAGTCCGATCAATCCGCAGCTTCGTTACGGATGTTTTCCCGTGCGACCAGGCGGGCAGTGGAACACTCAGCAGTCGGCTATGACCTGGGCGATACTAAGCCAGAGCAGGTGCGTCTCGGACCTAGAAAGCAGCGAGCCAGAACATCGCCAGGCTCGCTTTCCAAACCAACGGGCCAGCCATCCCACTTGCTTATGACCTACCGAGACGGCCTGTGCGGTAAACGGAGGATTTATGAGTCGCGGCTCAAGTAAGATGGTGGCAGTCGCGGTTCTGGTCGCCCTTGCTTCGCAGAGTTGGTCGCAGGTCACAGACACGCGACCGCTGGTTACCTCCACCACGAAAGATTTTGGTTCAGTGCCACGCGGTGTGCTCTGTCGGCACCAGTTCACGATCCAGAATCCCTTCGACCGGCCGATGAAAATCGCCAGTGTCCGCACCTCTTGCGTTTGTGCAACTGCCAGTGTGGACAAACGCGAAGTTCCGCCTGGCCAATCGGCCAGCTTGAACGTGACCGTGGATACGGGCAAGTACGTCGGCCATCGCGTTTTCACCATCTTCGTGCTGCTGGAAGAGCCGGTAGTTCAGGAGTTGCAGTTCGTGGTCCAGGCCCTCAGCCGGGAAGACGTGTCCTTCTCGCCCAGTCAACTGGCCTTTGGTCGCATTACGCGGGGGCAAGCGGCAGAGGCTAGCGTGGTCATAACCCGTTACGGCTCGCCAGATTGGCAGATTGTCAGCGTCGAAAACGACAATGCCTACCTGCAACCATCCCTGCAAGAAATTCGCCGCGATACTTCCCAGGTGCAATACCGGTTGACGACGAAACTGCGGCCCGATGTTCCTGTCGGTTCCTGGTACGCCGAACTGTGGCTGCGCTCGAACGATGGCAATCGCATACTGGTGCCGGTTACCGTTGAAGTAGAACCGGCCCTGGTAGTTACGCCGAAAGAAGTGCATCTGGGCCGCGTTGCTGCTGGAGTCACAATAGAGCGACGAGTCATTGTCCGGGCAAGCTCTGCTTTCCGTATCCTCAAAATTTCCGCAGACGATCCGAACCTGGAATTTGTCTGGCAGCCCGATGAGAACAAAACCGTCCATCTGGTGACCATTCGCTATCGCACGCCTGCCAGTGCCGGCGAGGTGAGGCAAACCATCCGCATTGTAACTGACCTGCCGGCCGAGCGCGAAGTCGAACTGCCTTTCCTGGCTCAAGTGCAATAGCAGCCGAGCAGCAAACGGGGACATAGCGACGGCCGAGGGACGAAACTGAGAAGCACTCGGCTGTGCGTTCTATAGCCCGCCTAGTGGCACCCCGGGAGACAGTGAGCGAAGGTGCTGATGCTTGCGGGGCTGATTTGCATAGTCAATCTTGCCCTGCGTCGTTACAACGGGCTGTGAAGAAACGACCGCCATCATATCGGATGGGCACAGTACAACCCGCCCGGCGGCGGTGTTCGTCTTTCCGCACCGTTGGCTTGTCTATTCTCGTCGGCGGAGCACGAAGACCGCATCGGTAAGCCGGTCATCCAGCTGCCGAGGATGACGCCAATCGTACCAGAAATCGAACACGCTCACCAGCTGCCAGGCAGGCACACTTTGCAACAAACGAAGGAATTGTTCGCGGGTGTAGATTCGAAAAGCAAAACGGGACTCTAAACGCAAGCGCTTCCTGGGGCCGCGCACGGTCATTACCAGTCGCAACCATTCGCGGCGCTTTCGGCGATCCATTCGCTCGACTCGCAGCCGTGCGTGCAAACGCAGCCAACCCAGTCGTGCTGACCAGCGCTCTTCATCCTCTTCCGCTACGTCCAGAGGCAACAGATGGAAGCCGAGAATGTACAGGCCACCCGGCCTTACATATTCGGCCAGCAACGTCAGATGTCTGCGGGCAGCTTGTTCTCTGAGCAGATGGCGGAAGGTATTGAAGGTACAAACGGCCAGTTCCACCGATTCCGGCAAGGTGAAATTGGCCAGGTCGCCCAGTACCGGATACGCGGTCAGGCCTTGCCGTTCGGCTCGTTGTTGAAACCAGGCCAGTGCCCGAGGGTTGCAATCCACCCCGTACACTCGATAACCGCGTCGCGCCAGCGCCAGCGAAAGTCGGCCACCTCCGCAGCCCAGCTCCACCAGCGTCTTGACCGGAATGGTAGCCAACTGCTCGAGCACTTTTTCGATAAATTGCACCTCTCGGGCAGTTTCCTTGCGGAAAAAGCTTTCGTAATACTGCGGAAAATCGTACCAGTTACCCTGAAGCTGTCGCTCCATGCCGGCCTAATTGGGGCTGAAATAGGGAGGAAAGGGAGGTGCTTCGCGCGGCATGGGCAAAGTTTCCAGTAACTTCAATTGCCGCACCGCCCGCAGTAAACCTTGAGCCCGCTGCTCCACATCGAAGGTTTCGAGGAGATGTTGCTTGACCCGCGTCGCCAAAGGCAACACGAAGGCCAGCATGTCGCAGGTAACGGCCAAGGGCACCGGTAGCTCCGTCAGAGTTTCCAGCATTTCCCACAACGGATGCTCCTGCGTCAATCGCAAACGGAGTTCCCGCAGTATTTCACGCTTCAGTAACATCTGTGGGCTGAGATTATCGGCAGGCTGCAGGCACTCCACACCAATATCGGGATCAGGCATCGCCCAGCCCTTGGCCTGGCGATAGGGCGTAGTCGCCGCGATCTCGCTCTCGATGCGAAATCGGCATAAACCCTGCAAGACCAGATTGTAGCGACCATTGGGCAAACGCTCGTGTTCACGAATACGGCCGACGCATCCAACATCGTAAATCGGCGGGCGTCCCCAGTAATTAGCTTCCCAGCCGGGCTTGAGCAACACCAATGTGATCAGACCGTCGTCAGCCAGGGTGTCTTCCGTCAATCGAATGTAACGCGGCTCGAAGATGTGCAAGGGTTGCATCGCATGGGGAAACAAGACCACGTTCGGCAATGGAAAAAGCCGCACCACCCCGTCCGGATTTCGCAGCGAACCTTCGTTCATCGCTCAACCCTCGCACCCTGGATGCGAAAGTATTCTATTTGCTGCAACTGCTCCTGGCTCACTCTGAATCCGGAAGCAGATCTTCCGGTTCGGGCCAGTGCTCCGGTTCCGGTCGCAATTGGATCTGGGGGTAACTGCCAGGTTCGTCTCGCGGGGGATTGGGTGTGTTCAGATAGGCTCGACAGGTTTGCTCCATCTGCTGCCAGAACTCGTCAATGTCCAGGCCGAGATAAACGGGACGATACGGCATCATATAACTCCGTGCGGACTCAAACAGCCGGGCCGCACCTCGGTAATTGCGATTGCTCAAATGCAACAGGCAAACCGCTGCCTGGATCAAACCCTGGTAAAAGCGTTTGGCCTCCCCGCTACTTTCCAGCCACAAACTTTCCCATACTTCATGGGCCTCGAAAAATGCACCGTCGTTGAACAAAAGCACCCCTGCCAGGTATCGCGGTTCGTAATTGCTCACTGCCAGGCTCCGTAGCTATCGCTTCGATGCCGATTCGGTTGCACTGTCGGGTTGGTTGATTTCCCCGGAAGATAGCCTGAGGGTTGCCGAGACGGGTGCGGATGCTGGCTCGCGTTGCAAATCCGCAGCCAGCAGGCGATGGAAATGGTAAATGCCATTTTCCCGACGAACACTGTATCGGCCGGTTTGATAGATGCCACTGGTCAGACCGCGTTGTACTTCTTCGCAGATCTCCGCGTCTTCCTGCTGCACCCGGTCAGCTACCGCAATACTTTCCGCGTACCACCGTTCCGCCTGGGAGGGGTCTTGCGGCTCGGCAAAATAAAAATCAAAAATAACCCGACAACGCTCCACGCTTAGTGGCAAGACCAGATTGGTGTCCATGTAGCCCTCGTAGGCGTTGAGCATGAAGTTGGGATAAAGCCACCAGTAAGCCGCCAGCTCTCCTTTTCGCACTGCTGCAGCGCTGGTATCTTCCCGCTGAGCATCCGGCTGTCGCATCGGACTGCTCTGCAGGCTGCAGTAAGCGAAAGTCTCGGTTACGTAATGCTGGTAATCCAGCAGCGGGGCCAGCGACCGATGCAAGGTCGGCACGTGGTAGCCGCCATCGAGGTAGTTATCAACAAAGACCTTCCAGTTGCACGCCAAATCATACACGCGGCGGGCTACAAAGCGGAGTTTTTCGAGATGGAAAATGCGCAAACGTTCTGGCATCGGGGCCAGGTACTCCTGCAAAGAGATGTGAGGCTGACCGAAATGGACAAAGACCAGCGGCGGCCATTCTGCTACCTGAATGGGCACCAGCCCGTTTTCTTCACGACAGAAGTTCTCCACGCCCGCAAATTCGGGCACGCCACGCAGCTGGCCAGCCAGGTCATAGGTCCAGCCGTGATAGCGGCAACGAAAACGGTCTGCGACTCCCTGCTCGCCGACGGCCACACGAGCGGCACGGTGTCGGCAAACGTTATAAAAGGCTCGCAACACTCCATCCTCCCCCCGTACCACTACAACAGGCCGGCCCGCAATTTCCGCAGTGAAATAAGCGCCAGCTTTGGCTACCTGATCCGACCGACCAGCTACCAGCCAGTGCCGGGCAAACACCGTATCCCGTTCCCAGTTCGCTAACTCGGTATCGGTGTACCAGCTGGCGGGAATACTCTCCGCTTGCTCAATCGGAAGGTCTGCCCGGAAGCCTTGCAGCAATCGGTAAACGTGTGGCGTCATAGCCATTCCTCCGTGCCAGGGAACGACAGGCGGCAAGCGGTGGGCCAGAGGGTCATCATACACCAGGCAAGCAGCACTTGGCCAGCTGGCGGGCGGTCAGGCTACTGGCTCCCGCATCGAAGACCAGTCAGACTAAAGCCGACGCATAGCTCTTTTGGGCAGCGGCGAGGCCTGCCCCAGGCGTTACCGGAAAGCCCATGTCGCGCAGTACCAGCTCGATGGCGGCGATGGCAGCGAGCACGTCAAAAAAGTCTATGTATCCCATGTGAGCGATGCGGAAGATTTTGCCCTTGAGCTGGTCCTGTCCCCCGGCCAGCTTGACGCCGTACTCTTTTTCCAATCGCCGCAACAATTCCTGTCCGTCCACCTGAGCTGGGACTTTGACGGCAGTCAGCCCCTCTGCCGGTACCCGCGCGAACAGTTCCAGTCCCAACGCTTGCACCGCGGCACGGCAGGCCTGAGCAACGCGGCGATGTCGCTGCCAGATATTCTCGATCCCTTCCGCGCGGATGCGCTGTAAACTTTTACGCAACGCCCGCAAAAGCGTATGGGCTGGCGTGAACGGCGTATCGTTTTCCCGGATTTTCTCCCGTGCCTTGCGGAGATCAAAGTAAAATACCGGCGGTTGATGCCGGTTAACAGCACGCCAGCCTTTTTCGCTGACGGCGACAAAAGCCAGTCCCGGCGGCAGCATCAACGCTTTTTGCGAACCGGTGGCCAGAAAATCAATGTGCCAATCGTCCATCCGCAACTCCAGTGCCCCGGCTGAGCTGACCGCGTCCACGATGAACACCGCCTCGGTTCTGGCCACCAACGCACCCAGCGCCGCCAGATCGTGTTTCACACCGGTGCTGGTTTCGCTGTGAACCGCGCAAACTGCCACCGCGTCCGGATGAGCTCGTAACGCCTGTTCTAGCTGTTCCGGTGTAACCACTTCGCCCGGCGGAACGGTCACCGCTACCGATTCCACACCAAACGCCTGCCATAATTTGTGCCAGCGTTCACCAAATTTCCCGGCCACCAGGCAAATGGCTTTCGCTCCGCGAGGAGCCGCGTGCACGAGTGCCGCCTCCATAGCACCGGTTCCGGAGCAGGTCAGCGGTAGCACGTCGTTCCTGGTCTGAAACACATATTGCAATCCCGAGACCACCTCGGCGAGAATCTGCCGCGCTTCCGGTGTGCGGTGATGCGGTACCGGTCGCGCCAGCTCCAGCAATGTGTCTTCCGGCACCGGTGTCGGTCCAGGCGTCAGTAAGCGATACTTGAACATCGCAGGCGCACCTCTGTGTTCCGATTCGCTTGAATGATTTCGCGTGCCTGGCAAGCTCGGTCAGCTTGCTCCTGGCCCTTTACGCCGGCAGCGTCGGGCATCGAAGCGTGCAAGCCAGGCAGTGTGGCATTATAGTCCGGAACGGGGCCAGTGTTGCCGCAAATAATCGCGAGCCCGGCGAGCCATAGCCAGACCTTCATGGCTGTGGCGACTCAGCTCCACGTGGACTCCCCCGCGATACCCGACTTCCGCCAGCAGTTGCAACACCTGCGGCACCGGTACCTCACCTTCACCAAACGGCAAGTGTTCGTGCACACCGTAACGCATATCCTCGAGGTGAACGTTCCATAACACATCCCGCCAGCGACGAATCGTATCGGAAATGGATTCGCCCTGACAAACCAGGTGCCCGATATCCAGGGTCAGTCCGAAATTCGGATGGCCCACCGCTCGCCATAACCGTTCGAATCGCGGCATCGTGTCCACCCACATACCAGGTTCCGGCTCGAAAGCCAGCCGCACGTTATGCCGCTCAGCAGCCTCACACAGTTCCTGGCAAGCCGAAACCAACCGCGAATACAGCACCTCCTCCGGCTCTTCGGAGTCGGCTACACCCGACCAGAAACTGACGGCATCTGCCCGCAGAATGGCTGCCAGGCGGATGGCTCGCTCCAGCAAACACCACCGTCGCTTTCTCTGCTCAGCTTCCGCGTCCAGTAAGGTTGGGCGATGCTTGTGGGCTGGGTCGAGCAGGAACCGCGACCCCGTCTCCACCACACACCGCAACCCCAACCGATCCAGGCAAATCCTGATACGCCCGGCCTGACTCTGCCAGGTGGTTCGGTCAAACGGATCCAGAGCCTTATAATCCAGCGTAATTGCCACGCTCTGATAGCCAAGGTCCGCCAACAGGCGCAGAGCATCCTCCAGTGGGATTCCCGTTAGCCCGTTGGTGTTGTAGCCAAGAAGCATGAGTCCCTCAGGTTCGGGCGTCATCCTCCGCATCGCCGTTCATCACCAGCTTGCTTTCCGAAAGTTCAGTTTATGCTCCGATGCGCACCGGCAAGGATATTGGCTTCGGGAACCCGCTGGAGATACCGGCTCCCGTAAAATGCTGTCTCGCTGGCGCGCAACGGCGGGGATACTGGCTTCGGGAACAGTCCGCGAGCAGATGTTTTTCAGTTTGTTCCGATGACGATCCCTGAAAAAGGTAGCAGCCAGCAGCGGGCGATCGGGTCGGGAGTGTTTTTCAGGAGATAGCTCAGTGTTCCGGCAACGTTCGGTGCCCCAAACGTGTCCTCCGAAATAAGACGCTATAATCCCACCAGTAGGGCAAGTCATGTGCACGATGCAACAATCCGGTGGTTATCGGGAACTATTACTGTACAGGCAGACATATCGGTCGGCGATACGATGCACTCGGACACTCTGGATTTGCTGAACGTCTTGCTGCAAGCGGAGACCCAGAACGGTGGCGAGAGTGTGAGCGACCGGGAGTTAATCCGCCGGTTTCAGGAACAGGCCGATCAGTTCGCGTTTGCGTTACTGGTGAAGCGGTATGCCCGGCTGGTCTGGCGGGTGTGCAGCGGTATGCTTCGTCATTCGCAGGATGCCGAAGACGCTTTCCAGGCGACTTTTCTGGTTCTGGCGCAAAAGCTCGGCACCATCCGTAACCGCGAGCTAGGAAGCTGGCTATACGGTGTCGCCCAACGTATCTGCTGGAAGATTCGCCGCAGCCAGGCACGACGAAAACGCTGCGAAACCCAGTATTCGCTCAACGAAAGCAACGGGGATAATGGTTCGCTCGACCAGGACGAGCTGGAGTTGCTCTACCGCGAGTTAGCGAAGCTGCCTGAACACTATCGCACACCGCTCATCCTGTGCGACCTGCAGGAAATGACCCGTCAGGAGGCGGCGAAAGCGTTACAGCTACCGGAAGGCACAGTGGCCAGCAGAGTGCATCGCGGTCGGCAATTGCTGGCCCAACGCCTCCGCCGGTACGGACGGGATCTGGGTGCGGGTGTCTCTGGCACCATTCCTCACGCGGTGGCGGAAGTGCCGGCCAATCTGGTGGCGAATACGTCCCGACTAGCGCTGCAAATGCTCGCTGGACGAATCTCGGAATCGGCTGTACCTGCCAGCTATGCCCTGGCACAGCAAATCCTAAGGAGCATGACCATGACACGCATTGCCTTTTGGACAACCTGCGCTGCTGCGACGGCACTATTTTTCGGAGCCGGACTGATGGGCTGGTCCGTCCTGTCCGCAGGGAAACAACCGTCGCCGCATGATGTCCCCATTTTCGCCGGGCAAGCGCCGAAAGGTGGCACGCAAGCCCAGGAAAATGACCAGCCGTCAGCCGATGGGCAGGAGCTACAGGCTCAGGCACAGCTGCCTCGGAAACCCACGCCGCGACCCAAACCGCAAGCCAAAGCCGACCAGCCGAAAGCTCAACCCGGTGGGGGCATTCGCTGGCGTCAGTTGGCCGCCTGGGAAAATGTGGAAGTGCCGATTGCCCTGGCACTCTCGCCGGATCAGGAGCATTTGGCCGTGGGTAACGCCTACGGCTACGTCCAGCTGTATTCACTCCGCAAAGATGCGAAGGAAACGCCAATCACCATCCGGGAACCCAGGAATCCGCCCCGCGAATTACCGCAAGCCATACCTGCACCTGGTGGCGCTCCAGGAGCAGGTGCGTTCGGCGGAGGTGCTGGATTTCAGGGGGCAGGTCTGATAGGAGGTCCGGGTATTGGTGGCGGACCGGGTGGCGGGGCGTTTGGTGGTCTGGGCAAGCCCTTTGGACCGGGCGTGCCCTACAAAGTCGTCTCCCGTGAAGAGCGAATCTGGGACATGGAATTCTCCCCAGACGGTAAACATCTCGCCATCGCTATCGGTGCACGCAATCAGGTGCCTCGCCTCGAACTGTATTCGCTATCCCAACCAGGTGAAAAGCCCGATTGGAAACTCCAGCGAACGATTGAACTGAAGAAAGAATACGAACCTCGCCTGGTTCGTTTCACGCCCGACGGGAAACAGCTCGTTATTGCTGGTATGGGTCGCCAGCTGGCCAGCTACGATGCTGCAACCGGCGAATTAAAACAGGACTGGGCGAACCTTCTCGGCAAAAAAGAATTGTTTGAGGTGCGCGACCTGGCTGTTTCTGCGAGTGGCAAATACCTGGCGGCAACCATCCTCTGGCAGCCAGCTGTTCAGAATCAAGGTAATCGAAAACCAGGCGCACCGGGCAATCAACCGCTACAGGGGTTTGTTGGTGGTGGACAGGGAGCCGGATTCGATGGCCCGCGGTTCCGTGCTTCGCTGGTCGTGTTTGATATGGAGCAAGGCAAACGTCTCTGGTCTCAGGAAAGTGCTGACGCGGTTCGGCCGTTTGCTTCGCCGGCCCTCTACGAACGAGTTGCCATTCACCCGGACGGGTCGCTGGTAGCCGCTTCTTGGAGCGATGGCTACGTCACGACGCACAAGATAGCCGATGGAGCCAGGATCCAGCGCTTTTTTGCCGGCGAAACCAATGCAGACCCTGGACCTGGTGGCAACAATGTCGGTATCGGTATCGGTATCGGGCCGGGTGCCCCCAATAATCCACGCCTGGCGTCTATAGGTAGCTACGTCGGATTGGATTACTGGTATTTATCCCGGACAGCCCCAATGATCGCCTTCGACCCGCACACTCAGCAGCTCGTTAGCTGGGATTATTTACTTCCCAACCTCCAAGCATCACCCCGTCTATGGGATGCCAAAGCGGGTAAGTTCCTGGGAGAATGGTCAGATTTGTCCTTGCGGCTATCCAGTGCGGTTACTTCAGGCGTGTTCACCATTCAACCACTGGCCTGCTTCGATGCCAGGGATGGCAGGGTTGTCGTCGCTGAGCTGGCCCTTCCAGGTGCGCTATTTGGCGGAATGGCTGGCGGCGGTCAGGGCAACGCGCAAACTCAAGAAGATCAAGTCCCCGCTTACAAGTTTGCAGTCCGAGTTTACAAACGACAGGACGAGAGCCTCAAGGACGAGAGCCAGAAGTAAACGCCGCTGCCGGCAGTAAACCGTCTTATCCGCATACACCTCTCGTCACCGCAGGGGTGCCGCAGCGAAACTCCGACTCGCCGATACAAAAAATCAGGGGCACGGCCAACCGTGCCCCTGGTGCTTGGCGTAAACGTCCGGCCATTTGGCGATTAGATTTCGATGTGTTCCTGTTCGAGCATGGCCCGGAGCTTACTCATGCCGCGAGCCTCGAGCTGACGAACGCGCTCTTTGGTGATGCCGAGTTCGCGTCCGACTTCCTCGAGCGTCATGCCGCGGGTTTCACCGAGACCGATTCGCAGCTGGATAATCCGCCGCTCGCGCTCGTCGAGTCGGTCAAGCAGCTTCATGACGTTCTCGCGAGCCCGATTGGCGCGGTTCAGCTGGCCGAATTCATCGCTCCGCGTATCCTCGGCCGTCTCGAACATTTCCTCGCGGCCGGTGATGAAGCGGTCGTGGTGCACCTGTTCAGCCGGGATACTCCGCGTGAAGTTCTTGCGGATGGCCCAGGTGGCGTAGGTGCTGAACTTGTTGCCGCGCATGTAGTCAAATTTCTCCACCGCTCGAATCAGCGAGACATTCCCATCGCTGAATAGCTCAAAGAATGCTCCTGGATAGCCGAGTCGTTCGGCATAGCGCTTGGCGATGGAGGCCACCAACCGCATATTAGCCGTGATAAGCAGTTCACGGACGGCCTGAGCACGCTTCAGCAAATCTTCCAATTCGTCCAGCTCGGCCGTTTTCGCCTTGCTCGGATCAATCCGCTCAGCAAGTCGCGCTGCCTTGAACTTCAGGTAGTTCATCTGCCGGAACAGATGCCGTTCCTGTTCGGGCTTGAGCAGCGGCACCTGATAGAGCGAAGCCAGCTCCGGAGGCAGATCCCGAGGCACATTGCGCTGCATTTTGGCACGGGCTGCCTCGTATTCCTCGGCACCCGGCATCGGCGCAAGAATTGCCGCCTCGAGTTTCGGGTCCTCGAATTCAGGGCTGGGAATGTAGTCAATCGGCTTGGCCAGCAAGGCACGGGCACGTTGTTCGTTCAGCACACGCTGAATTGTCGTCCGCGTGCGGTGGTATGCCTTGGCCAGACGGTCAATAGAAATTCCCTGCGTGTAGGAGGTGTAAATGGCTCGCTTGGCGTGTTCGTCGAGTGGCCCATGCAGACCCGGGAAGATTGCCTGGTCGGGATGAGCCTCATCGTGAGCCCGAATCAGCGCACGGATAGCCTGCACACGCCGGCCGAATCGCCGCGCCAGACGGCGAAAGATCTCTTCTGCTCGGTCCGGGGCGACTCGAGCCATGCAGCGGGCCCAGCGCAAAATCCGTTCGCGTTCCTGCGGCTCAAACTGACCCAGCTTGAGCACCTCCGCAGTCGGCTTGCCGTGCTGTTCCAGATAGTGATCCAACACCGACTGACGGATTACCACCCGCTGCCGACCCTTGCAGATTACTTTCCGGCTAACCAGACCGTGTTCGCGCAGCTGGCTGAGCGTCCGTGCCGAGACACGCAGCCGCTTCTTGACCTGTTCCAGATGCAAAACAGGTTCCGGCATTTGCTCAATCGGCACTGCCGGCACGTGTTCCGACAGCGTGGCAATAAATAGCGACAAATCGTGCTCGAGGTCTTCACCGCTAATCATGTCCTCGGCATGAGTATCCGGACGAAAACCGGTAATGCGATAGCAAACGTACTGGTAGGGATAAGTGCGCTGGTGCACCACTTCGGTGAGCAAGCGTTCAGCTCGGCTGAGCTGCTCCAGCTTGCGATCCACCGGTGCATAGCGCACCACCTGGTCGCAAAGTTCCCGCATCAACTGGTTACGAAACTCGTTCCGCATGGCTGCTCCTTTCGCCGCCGGGATCGGCGGCCTATCTGGGGCCAGTTATTCCTACCTTCGCGGTTCCGCTTGGGGGACCTGGGCGAGGCGAAGGCAGGTTCCTGGACCGATTCCATCCCCCTTTCCTAATCCTTTCTCTTGCCAGGACTTGTTTCTCTATCGTTGCCATCAAGACCGTTTATTGTCGGCAGATTCGACAGTCCCGGCAAGATTAATACGCCCGATATCAAAAATTGTTTTTGATAATTTCCCAAGCAAAAGGCGTACCTATTATGCCGTGTATTAATAGACGACGCAAGCCGTCAAAATGTTTCACTCCCTCACCGAATTTTCCCGGTGGAATAGGTATTACGCCGTTTAGACGAAAACTTGCGCTGGTTCCGGCAGGTCATCCGTTTTGCGGCCCACTCAAGTTTACAGCAATTCCCAGGCCAGGCACACAATTCCAGTGAAAATCTAGCGTTTCGCCGTAAGAGGTTCCCAAACAATACGTTGCGCCGTCATCCTTCTTGCATTGGGAAAAGCTTACCGGTTCCGCCTGGTGTATCCAGACGCCAAGTGAAGCAAAAATTACCATCACCTTGCCCGATTATACAAATGTTCACATCCCAGGCCAGTCCAACCGCCGGTCTTCATCCATCTTTCACTTCCTGTGCCGGGGATATAATCTACGATCTGCGCACGCACACTGTTTGGCAGCTTGCTGGTGATTCGACGGAAGCCGTGAGGTAGCGATCATGCCCAAGTACAATCCCCAGGTGATCGAGCCAAAGTGGCAAAAATACTGGCTGACGCACAAGACCTTTCGTACGCCCGATTTTCCCGACAAGCCTAAGTTTTACGTCCTGGACATGTTTCCCTATCCGAGCGGGGCCGGCTTACACGTCGGACACCCGGAAGGTTACACGGCAACCGACATCGTGGCCCGTTACAAGAGGATGCGGGGTTACTGCGTTTTACACCCGATGGGTTGGGACGCCTTCGGGCTTCCTGCCGAGCAGTATGCCATTGAAACGGGCACACACCCTCGCATCACCACGCAACAGAACATCGCCACCTTCCGCCGCCAAATTCAAATGCTCGGGTTCAGTTACGATTGGGACCGCGAAATTGATACCACTGACCCGGCATACTATCGGTGGACACAATGGATTTTCCTGGTGCTTTTCGACACTTGGTACGACGAGCAACAACAGCGTGGTCGCCCTATAGCCGAGTTGCCGATCCCTCCCGAAGTGCAAGCACAGGGCGAGTTGGCAGTCCGCCAGTACCGCGATAGTAAACGCCTGGCCTATCTGGCCGACGCGCCCGTCAACTGGTGTCCGGCTCTCGGCACGGTGCTGGCTAACGAAGAAGTGGTGGATGGCAAGTCGGAACGCGGCGGTCATCCCGTTATTCGCATTCCGCTGCGGCAATGGATGCTGCGAATCACGGCTTATGCGGAACGGCTCCTGCGCGACCTCGATTTAGTCGACTGGCCCGAACCCATCAAGGAAATGCAACGCAATTGGATTGGACGCAGCGAAGGTGCCGAGGTGGACTTTCCTCTCGACCGTCCAGAGCAGGCTTACCAGGAGTGGCGGGCCAGTCGCCAGGTTCACGGCTTCCCCGAACGACCGGAACCGGACGTTATCCGCATTTACACGACGCGTCCAGACACGCTTTTCGGCGCTACCTACATGGTGCTGGCTCCGGAACACCCACTGGTCTCGCGTATCACCACACCCCAACAGCGAGCGGCAGTCGAAGCCTATTGCGCAGAAGCAGCCCGCAAAAGCGAACTGGAGCGCACGGAACTGGCTCGCCGCAAAACCGGTGTGTTTACGGGGGCCTATGCCATCAATCCCGTCAATAACGAACGCATCCCTATCTGGATTGCTGACTATGTACTCATCAGTTACGGCACGGGGGCCATCATGGCCGTGCCTGCCCATGACGAACGCGACTTCGAGTTCGCCAAACAGTTTGGCCTACCTATTCGCACTGTGGTTCGACCACCACAAGAGTGGCTGCAGAAAACCAATAGCACTGTTGACCACCTGTCCTGTGCCTATGTCGAGGACGGCGTGGCTATTCATAGCGGCGAGTTCGACGGGCTGACCACCGCGGAATTCAAACAGCGCATCACCTCCTGGCTGAGCGAACGCGGTCTGGGACGTCATAAGGTCAATTACAAGCTCCGCGATTGGCTTTTCAGCCGCCAGCGCTATTGGGGTGAGCCGTTTCCGATCCTTTTTGAGTTGGATGAGCAAGGTAATCCTACCGGTGTCATCGAGCCCGTGCCGGTCAACGAATTGCCTGTCACTCTCCCGGAATTGGAAGATTTCAAGCCTACAGGTAAGCCTGAGCCACCACTCGAAAAAGCTAAGGACTGGGTTTACGTCACGCGCAATGGCAAACGTTACAAACGCGAAACTAATACCATGCCGCAATGGGCTGGTTCCTGCTGGTATTATCTCCGCTATATAGACCCGCATAACGACCGAAGCTTTTGCGACCGGGCTAAAGAAAAAGCCTGGATGCCCGTGGACTTATACGTAGGCGGTGCCGAGCATGCTGTTCTGCATCTGCTTTACTCACGCTTCTGGCATAAAGTGCTCTACGACCGCGGCTACGTCTCCACCCCCGAACCGTTCCAGAAACTGGTCAATCAGGGAATGATCCTCGGCGAGCTGGAATACACAGCTTTTCAGAATTCACGGGGCGAATGGGTTTCCGCTGAATATGTCCTGGAAGAAACTGCCGAGGATAAACGCACCGGCGAACGTTACCAGCGCATACGCCTTAGCGAAGACCAGGTCGAGAAGCGTGGCGACTTCTTTGTCCTCAAAGAGCACCCGCACATCCGCATAGATGCTCGCGCTTATAAGATGTCTAAAAGCCGCGGCAACGTTATTAACCCGGACGAAGTGGTAGCCGAATACGGAGCTGATAGTCTTCGCCTGTATGAAATGTTTATGGGGCCTCTGGAAGCGACTAAGCCCTGGAGTATGCGCGGTGTCGAAGGCGTTTACCGTTTCTTACACCGCGTTTGGCGCCTGGTCGTTGACGAAGAAGCTGATTCCATGAAACTAAGCCCGGCCGTCCAGGACATAGAGCCTGATCGCGAAACGCTTAGACGATTACACCTCACTATTAAGAAGGTTACCGAGGATATCGAGGCTATGCGTTTCAACACAGCTATTGCCGCTATGATGGAATTTACCAATTACTTGAGCCGATCAGAGGTGCGTCCTAGAGGAGTTCTTGAAACTTTTATTCTCCTGTTGTCACCTTTCGCTCCGCATATTAGTGAGGAACTCTGGCAGGCGCTGGGGCATAATGAGTCGCTTGCCTATCATCCCTGGCCGGAGTACGACCCCCAGCTAATTCGCGCTGAGGAAATCGAAATGCCTGTCCAAATCAATGGGAAAGTGCGCACCCGCATCACCGTACCCGTAGATGCTGATGAAAATGCGGTCAAACAAGCCGCTCTCGCCGATCCCCGTGTCCGCGATTGGCTCGCTGGCAAAACGATTCGCAAAACCATCGTTGTCCCCAATAAGCTTATCAACCTGGTTGTCGCTTAGTTCACTACAACCGGCTCCACTTGCAACCAATTCGGTCCCGCCGCCAGGTCAACACGGAGCGGCACACTTAAGCTTAGAGCGCCGGTCATCGCTTCCTGCGTCAGTCGCGCTACCTCCGGCAATTCGTTGCGAGGAACCTCTAACACCAATTCGTCGTGAATCTGCAAAATTAGTCGCGCCTTGAATCCCCCTTGCTTCAACCATTGCCAGAGTCGCACCATCGCCACCTTGATTAAATCTGCAGCTGATCCTTGAATGACAGTGTTGAGCGCTTCCCGTTCCGGGGCATTGCGTTGACGGTAACTGGACACGGCGCGCACTCCGCTAATAGCACGCCGACGTCCTAGTATCGTACTCACGTAACCTTTCTCCCGACACTCAGCCAGCACCTGTTCCTGAAACGCCAGCACTCCCGGATAGCGACCGAAATAAGCGTCTATAAACTGCCCTGCTTCCTCCTGCGAAATTCCGAGGCGCCGGGCCAGACCGTATGGGCTTAGACCGTAAATAATTCCGAAATTAATCGTTTTCGCTACACGGCGCTGCTCTTTAGTCACCTGTTCAATGGGCACGCCAAATACCTGAGCCGCCACACTCGCGTGAATATCCTGGTCTCGAGCGAATGCTTCGGCTAGATTCACGTCCCGGGAATAGTGCGCTAATATACGCAACTCGATCTGGGAATAATCCGCCGTCAACAGCAACCAATCTTCAGCAGGTGCTATAAATGCTTGCCGGATTTGCTCACCCAGCTCGCTACGAACCGGAATGTTCTGGAGATTGGGATTACTCGAGCTTAGTCGCCCTGTGGCGGTTACCGTCTGGTTGAAAGAAGCGTGAATCCGACCGGTTTGGGGATTAACTAAACGTGGCAAGGCGTCTAAATAGGTGCTTCGCAGCTTGGCCAACTGCCGGTATTCCAGTACACGTCGCGGTAATTCATACCCGGCCGCCGCCAATTCTTCCAGCACATCCTGAGCGGTGCTTTCCTCACCGGTAATGGCTGTTTTTCGCAGCGAAGGCAATCTTAGTTCATCGAATAACACTTGCCGAAGCTGCTCAAGGGAGTTTATAGCGAAACGCCGACCCGCTAAACGATAAATTTCTGCCTCCAGTTCCGACATGCGTTGAGCATATTCCAGGCTTAGTCGCCGCAACATCCCTACGTCCACAGCGACACCTGCATATTCCATATCTCCCAGCACTGGAATAAGAGGGATTTCAACCTCTCGATACAACCGCTCCAAATTCTGCTCGGCTAATTTTTGTTCCAATAGCGCGCAGAGCCGCCAGGCCAGATCTGCGTCTTCTGCAGCGTAGTCCGCTACACGCTGAGTATCAACATCTGCCATGCTTTTCTGGGCACGTCCCCGCTTACCTATCAGCTCTGTTATCGCTATCGGAGTGTGTTCTAAATAACGGCGTGACAGGTCTTCCAGGTTATGACGGCGGTGCCCGGCTTCAAGGAGATAATCCGCGATCATCGGGTCCCCTTGAATCCCTGCCAATTCAATGCCGGCTCGCTTCAACACCACATAGTCATACTTGATATTTTGATTGACCTTACCGACTTCGGAACTTTGCAAGATCGGGGCGAGATCCTTCCATACACCATCGGGAGACAATACTGACTGGCCTAGTGGCCCACGCAGAGGAAGGTAATATGCCTCACCCTCCTGCCAGCAGAATGCCAGACCGACAATATCAGCACGCATTGGATTCAGTCCAGTCGTTTCCAGGTCAAGGGCGAATTTAGTAGCTTGCGATAATCTTCCCATAAATGCCTGGAATTTTTCTTCCGTATCCACTAGTTCGTAACGAGCTTGCCAGCTTTTTTCGGGTTCCAGTGAGAAAAGTAATCCTGTCTCCCCAGGCGGATCCTCCCTGGCAAGGGCCTCCAGCTCGCTATCATAACGCTTGATGCCAGCATCATGAAAAAGTTTCCGTAACTGTTCTATATGCGGCTTCGCTAGCCGCCACTCTTCCCAACGAAAGTCAATAGGCACATCGCGCCTTAGCCGTACCAGACTACGGGCTGTTCGCACTTCCTCAGCATGTTGCTGCAAAGCTTGCTGTAACCGCGGCGGTTTGACCTCCTGAATATGAGCTAACAAATTGTCTAAGGTTCGAAATTGCTGCAATAACTTAGCTGCCGTTTTTGGTCCGACACCAGGCACACCCGGAACATTATCCACACTGTCGCCGATTAGTGCCAAAAAATCAACCACTTGCTCGGGCGTGATCCCCCATTCACGCTGCAAAGCTTCCCGGTCATAAATAAGGTCCTTTCGCACATTATAGATGCGAACATGATCAGTGATGAGTTGTCGGCAATCTTTGTCGTTGGTGCAAATGAAAACCTCCTTACCCTCCGCTTCTGCACGGTGGGCAATGGTGGCCAGCACATCATCGGCTTCATAACCAGGCACCTCTAATAATGGTAGGTTTAGCGCGTGGACAAGATCCCGAATCACGGGCATCTGCTGCTGCAGGTCCTCCGGCATGGGCGGACGCTGAGCCTTATAGTCGGCATAGATCTGTTCGCGGAACGTTTTGCCGGGGGCATCTAGAACGACGATCATGTAATCCGGTTTCTTTCGCCGCAGGCGCAACAAATCACCGCCAAAACCGAAAATGGCATTGGTCGGCATCCCTTGCGGACTGGTCATCCTCGGCAAAGCGTGAAATACCTGAAATATCAGCGAATAAGCGTCCACTAAATAGACAGTTTCTCGAGGTCGCACGCGTTGTGCCATATTGGATTCCTTGCGTTTCGGCATCCTGGACGGCCATGCTAAACCTGTTACATTTTAGGCAGTAACGACAAGGTTTCGCCATGTGCAGTACGATTTCGCACACACCACTAAAACCGCGAATTGTTGAGCCAGAGTGCACATCACGTTCACAGCCAGCGGCTTGACAATCCACGGTGCAGGCCACTTGACGGAATTTGATCAGCCACTACTATGAGCCAGCACGACGTGACCACTTCCGGTCAGGGAAAGAAATTTTGGCAACGGCAAAATTTTCGCTCATCGGGACATCAACCATGGCGCTCGACAAAAACCTCCGCTCACTAGTCTTTTATATGGCATATCCAGGCCCGGGAAATCTTGATGGCGCGTCGCGCAGCTTGATTGATGGAGACTATCTCTTGCGGCACCTGGATCGGGTGCTGCAGGACAAGCGTTTTGCCTGTATCGAAGTGACCTCGTTGAAGTCAAAAACCCTGCGTAAGCAGGTGGCCGACCGTCTGCGAAACAGCGGAAAACAGGTGGCCTTTCACTGCGAACCTGTGCAATGGACGAACGAGGAAAACTTAGTGGATCCGGCAGACTTATCTAGTCTCAGTCAGGTCCACCGTCAGCGAGCAGTAGATCGCATACTTCGGCTCATGGATGAAGCTGTGGAATATGGAGCGGGAACCCTATTCGTTGCCAGCGGTCGCAATCCTGCTTCGGGGCAACCTTACGATGCTCAAAGCGCCATTACCGAACAACAAGCTGAGCAAGCTTTGATAGTCTCCCTGCGTTGCCTGGCCGCAGAAGCACGGTCCAGGAAATTGCGGCTCGTTTTGAGTGTATGCGATCGTGGCTCACCCGAACCAGGACTGTGGCGGCATCAGTTAGTTGGACCAATCGCTCGCGCCGTCGCTATCACCGAGACACTTCGCGGCGAAGGATACGACAATTTAGGTCTAAGTATCGATAGTGGTCGGCTACGGTTAAATCAGGAGAATTATCAATCCATCGCCCATGCTGCACCATTTTTGTTCTGGGTACACGTTGCCAACGCGGTTGGAGCAGACGGTGAACCTCACCGGCGTGGTGACACTCATCCGCGTTTCGGCGTTCCAGGAAGTCTGGTTCAATCTTCAGAACTGACCGAATTCCTCCGCATCCTCAGCGAGGTCGGTTACACAGGTCCCATCGGCATTGCCGTTCGCCCGATAGGTACCGAAATACCGAATCACGTGGTTAGCGTGGCCTACGAATTATTAGAGGAGGCAGCTAATAGCCTGGAGGTTGTTAGTGCCCTGCCTGTGGGCTATGCCTTCCGGGCCCGGGATTTTCTGACCGAAGAAGTTTTTGCTGAAATCACCAGGCTTCGCGTGGAAAAACCTGAATTGATCCTCGAAGAGCTGAAAAACCGCAAAAGACGTAACGTCCTTGCACCGGACGGAAGATTAGTAATTCTCGCAGCCGATCATCCAGCACGGGGAGTAACCCGGGTCGGCCAGCATCCTACCGCCATGGGACACCGACTCGACTATCTGAGCCGCATTGCGCGTTGTTTACTGGCCAGCGACATTGACGGGCTCATGGCAACCAGCGACGTGATAGATGACGTTGCCTTGCTAAATTATCTGGTGCGAGAACGTACTGGCCGTAGTTTCCTTGATAATAAGGTATTAATCGGGAGCATGAATCGAACCGGCCTAGCCGGAACAGAACACGAAATGATGGATAGGCCTTCCAGTTATATGACCGGCAAACGAATCAAGGAGATGAATTTAGATGGCGGAAAGTTGCTATGGCGCTGGGTTCCGCAAGGCGAGAAAAATGATCGTTATGCCCTGGAAACCCTGGAACGAGTTGCCCGCGCTGTGGAAGAACTGGCCGATCTCGGCCTGCCAGCTTTCGTCGAACCCTTGCCCGTACAGAAAACCGAGAGTGGATACAGAACTGACCTGAACCCGGACAATATCATAAAAGCTGTCGGTATCGCCAGCGCTTTGGGTTATTATTCTGGCCGGATCTGGCTGAAAATTCCCTATTGCGAGGATTTCGCACGCGTTGCCAAAGCGACCACACTGCCGGTGCTTTTATTAGGTGGAGAAGCGACCGGCAAACCGGTGCTAACTGTGTTAGATATGGAGCGAGGGCTGGGAGCAGGCCCTAACATTCGAGGATGCCTTATCGGCCGTAATGTCCTCTTTTGCGGTGAAGACGATCCTGCTGTTATCGCCCAGGCTATTCACCTGATTGTGCACCAACGCCTCTCCACGCAGGAGGCTGTTGCCACTGCTGCTCACTTACGAGGCCGGCGCCTTACTGTTTTCGATTAGCGGACAGCCGATCACTATCATGGTATGCCGATCGTCGCCGGTGTACCAATAACAGCGGTCGGAATGGATAGTGTGTCGTTACCGTTGCCGCCATCCAAAACGCCGGGTTGGCCAAAGAAACAATTCGAAAGCGTAATCGTATCATTCCCGTCTCCTAACAATCCCAAAAAGCTACCGTCGAAGTTAGTACCCGTAAAGGTAACAGTATCGACACCGTTACCAGTGTTGAGCAAGAAAGGTCCGCGGAAATTCGACTGCACCACTGTAATCCTGTCGTCGCTCGAACCGGTGAGTATTGCAGATGAATTTCGAACAGTCGTTACCGTGATTGCCACCTCTGTCGTACCAAGAGGGTCGGTGATCGTGAGTTTATTGCCGATGGTCGTGTAACCGAGAATAACACGGTCGCTACCCTGACCCATGTCCATACTGATACTGCCGGCGATATTACCGTTCCAGATAAGAACCAGGTCGTTACCACCCTGCATATTAATGCGAATGTCGCGGACACCATTACCGAAGTTAGGGCCAGCAATAACCGTGTTATCGAGGCCAATGACACTAAGTGTTCTGCCAGTGCTACCGAACTGCAGACGGACGCTGTTATTGAGATTGTCGCCAGTTAAGGTGAATAAACCCCGCACAAAGCTCGTGCGTACCACCCCGGCGGGAACGCAACGATCCTCCAAAGTCTCTACCCCGAGGTGCATGTGCCCATCCTTCATGGCGCTTCCTCCGTCAGTGTAGTAGCTCATCGTGGGCATCAACGTTCTAATCAGGCTCTCCTCGCCTTATAGGCACGAGATTAGCTTTCTTATTTTATCTTGGCCGATGGCCGCGTGATTGTCAAGCATGGCATGAAATGTCAACCTGGAACTTAACTCGATGGGAACGCCATTTATTAGTATTGGGCCAGAAACACTGCCTGCAACAATTTCTGCGATCATTCGGATTAGCGCTTCTTTTCGCGGTCTAAGGCCAGATTGAAAATCTGGCGGGTGCGTGTCGTGCGCTGTTCCATTTCACGAAGGAATTGTTCTCCGGCGGAAGCAGCACCGTGTGATTCATAACCGAGCCGGCGAGCAAGTTTTTCGATATCCTCCGCACGGGCAGGTAACTCATCCTGAGATAAGTCGTGTACGATCCGCAGCCGACTTTCTACACGACGGAGAAAGTCATAATGTTCCCGCAGTTCACTCACCTCACTCAGCGGAACCAACCCCGAAGATTCCAGGGCATACAGCGACTGGCGAACGTTCGGGGTCTGCAAAGCAGGATACTGCCGACCGTAGCGGATTTGATAAAGTTGCACGTAGAATTCGATATCCACAATGCCACCGAAGCCACGCTTGAAATCGCGCTGGGGCCGACTTTCCTGCAAACGTCGTCGCATGGATCGCATTTCCTCGATATATTCCGGTTTCCAGGGCCAGGCATAAACTGCCTGGTGAATCACGCGCATCACCTCACTGGCCAATGTCGGGTCGCCGTAAACTACGCGAGCTCGCGTCAGCGCTTGCCGTTCCCAGAGTTGGGCCGCTGCGCTTTCATAGTAACGGCGAAATTCGTCCAGCGGTACCACTAAGCTTCCCGAACGTCCCGTCGGGCGTAGCCGCATATCCACCGTATATAGCTTTCCATAAGGGCCATGCTGACCAAGAATGCGAATCAGGCGTTGTGCCATCTCACTAAAGAAGTGGAAATTATCGGTAGGTTCACACCTATCCGCCGACCTGGGCAGTGCCCGGCCAAGTGTGGATTTTTCTAATAACACTTCTCTGTCGTCAGCGGTTAGAGGTCGGGTATGGCCATCGCTTTCATAAACCAGAATCACATCGAGGTCGCTGTTATAACTCATCTCCCGTCCACCCAGCTTGCCTAAACCAAGTAGAACAAACGCTGCTATCTGACCAGCGCGGGGCCCTGCCTGGACAATGGGCACACCGAAACGCTGTATCCGATCATGCCAGGCCAGTTCTGCCGCCTTACTCAGGATGACTTCTGCCAGGATGCTCAGGGCTTGGAGAGTAGCGGGCACCGGCTCCTTACCGAGAATATCGTAAACTCCGATCCGCAACAGTTCTTTATCACGGAAACTATGCAAGATTAGCTCCGGGTCCTCGGCGTTACGGCAGAGATCGTCCAATTCTGCTTTCAGTTGGTCGTAGGTTCGCGGCTGATTGAGAACCAGTGTGTCTAATAATTCGTCAATCATGCCGGGGTTATTGATCAGGATATTCGAGAGAAACTGGCTCCAGGCGCAGAGCTCGACATACAACCGTAAAGTGGGAGGATTGTAACTAAACAATTCCCAGAGCACGCCTTTGGCACCGAGGGAAGCGGTCACTTTTTCGAGGTTCACCAGAGCCATGTCCGGGTCGGGGGCTTCGGATAACGCCTGCAACAGAGGTGCTGCAATCCGCGCCAGGAAATAGCGGCAACGCCTGGATGAAATGAACGGCACCGGTTCCTGCGCCAGTAATTGCAAGTTCTTATAAGCGGCTTCCCAGTCGCGGAAGGGATATCTACTTAGAACCTGTCGTATCACTTCCGGTTCGGGATCGGGATCGAGAATCAAGTCCGCTTCAGGGCCACTAACAACTTCCGGACTTTGAAATGCGTCCTGTAGCAAATGGTTAAGGACAGTGCGATTCAATTCGGTCTTTTCACGATAATCGCGTAAAAAATGCAACAGTGCCTGGCCACCGGGCCCATCGTCGTAACCCATACGCAAGGCTAACCTGTGTAATTCATCCTGGTTTTGCGGTAAACGATGCGTTTGCAAATCAAACATGAGTTGCAAGCGGTGCTCCAGCTTACGAAGGAAGCGATAATTATCTGCCAGGCATCGGCTTTCCTGATCGGTGAGACATCCGGCTTGTTCGAGGGCCTCGATGGCCTTGAGAGTGTTTCGTTGCCGAATAGCAGGTAAATCGCCCCCGTTTGCTAATTGCAGGAACTGAATGACAAACTCAATATCACGAATACCGCCTTTGCCGGTTTTGACGTCCAGGTCTTCGGCACCGGCCAGGCTTGTCTTGCGGTCTATGCGGCGCTTAATCGCCTTGATCTCATTGATCTCGGAAAAAGAGAGATATTTGCGGTACACGAATGGTTCTATATTCTGGAGGAACTGCTGGCCGAGGATCATGTCGCCAGCAATGGGTCGGATTTTAATAAGGGCCTGACGTTCCCAGGTTCGGCCGAGCGTATCGTAATAAGTCAGGGTGCTGGCCAGCGAACGCGCCAACGGTCCATGATGGCCTTCCGGTCGCAAACGCAGATCCACGCGATAGGCGGGAGGATGGGCGGTTAAGAGGCGCACCAGCTCGGTCACCACGCGGCTGTAAAATTCGCTCAAGGTAATCGGAGCACGGCTACGGGTTTGTCCCTCCTCGCTGTAAATCAACATAATGTCAATGTCGCTGCTATAGTTGAGTTCCTCGCCGCCGAGTTTACCGAACGCCAGCACCACGCAGCGACCTGGATTGCCGTAGAGATCCACCGGTTCGCCGAAACGCTGCTGGATGTGTCGCAGGGCGGTTTGCAGGGCGACTTCGACGGCGACTTCTGCCACCGTGGAAATGTCGAGGGTGATTTCTTCGAGTGGCCGATCGCGGATAATGTCGTTGGTGCCGATACGCAGAAGCTGCCGCTGCCGGTACCGGCGAAAGGCGCGTAAGACCGCTGAATCTTCAAACGCGGCGTCCACTTCGGCTTGCAACTGGGCACGCAGTTCCTCGCGCTGGGGGGTTCGCCGTAACGGCACCCAGAGCATTTCCAGGTCTTCCGGATGGCTGGTCAACAGGTCGCTAAAATACTGGCTAGTGCTAAAAAGTTGCAGCACCGTCTCCAACCGCCTGGCCATGCCATCCAGAAGTGTTTCCAGCTGGGCAGCACCACGTGGCTGAGCAAGGAACCGATCCAGGTTATTCAAAGCCATATCCGGGTCCGGACAGCGCGGCAAAAAACGAAAAAGCGGCTCGATTAACTCCTGAAATCGCTCAGTTCCTAAGTTACGTTGCAAGCTGCCAAGGTTTTGCCAGGCGCGCACGGGTTGCCGGATGCGACATCGCTCCAACCATTCGCGTGCGTCTTCCAGAGACTGCATTTGGACGCCGGCCATTGTTCCAGACGCCGAATTTTAGCTCCCCGTACTCATTCTCAGTGATTTTACGCCGGGGCAAAACATTTCGGCAGAAATTCCAGCAAGGCAGCGGTGACCAATTCCGGTCGTTCGAGCATGGTCCAGTGGCCGGTGTGAGGCAGGATGCGCAATTGTGCCTGCGGTAAAACGGCCAGAATCTCCTGGCAGGTGGTCAGCGGCGTAACTGTGTCCTGATCGCCCTCCAGAATAAGTAACGGGCAACGGATTTGCGGCAGTGCAGCGCGAGCCGATCCTTCCACCAGTGCGCGACACTGAGCCGCATAATGCACGGGGTCGTTTGCCAGCAGCATTTCCCGCACCAACCCGGGCAAGGGCGAGGCACTTTCGCGTGTGGCCGCCGTCAACGCCCCTGTAACCACTCCATCGGCAACCGCCAGCATTCCCTCACGCAAGACCGCTTCGATGCGTTTGCGGAAAAGCTCTTTGCGGGTCTCCGAGAGCTCGATTATCGGCCCGCACAACACCAGGCCGGCAACGCGTTGCGGGTAAGTTGCGGCGAAAAGCTGCACCAGCACTGTTCCCATCGAATGCCCAACCAGCACCAGGCGAGGTAATTGCAGATGCTCGGCCAGTTCGTGGAGCTGGCTACACCACGACGGGAACGTGTAATGCGGCTGACGCTTTTCGGATCGGCCTGAACCAGGCAAGTCGAGCACAACCACACGAAATTGTCGTTTGAGTACGTTGCGAATGCCGTACCAGACGTTGCTGGTGGCCCCCAGACCATGTACGAGCACAATAGGCTGGCCTTCTCCTTCCACTTCACAGTAAATGCGTCCACCGGTCGTTTCGACGTACACGGCTATCTCCTGTTCGGACTCAAGAAGCTGGCTGCTCGGAATAATTTTCGCCCTTTCGTTGCGATTGTAGTCGAACCAGGGCAAATGGTCTTGCACCTGGCGAGGAACCTGTTATGCGAAATCAGCCACCCCCCTGAAGACAAACCAGCGCGGCAGAGAAACGAGGGCCAGCCATGGCCGATGCGACTCGCTCTTGCTGGCGGTCAACGCTTATTTTCTGGTCGCTGTATCTCATTATGGCCTGCGGCATTTGCCTGGCGAGCTGGTTGCTGACTGCGTCCGCCTTGCGAGGTGAATTGGTTCCCGACACCAGCACGGTAGATTTTGGGCAGGTCTCCAGCCTCGATACGCCGCAACGCGAAGTCGTGCTCCACTCGGTAGGCCCGGTGGAAGCGGAGTTGCTTCAGGCCCAGGCAAGCTGCGGATGCGTGCAGGTCGAAATTCTTTCCGGACGCGCGACTTCTGATCGTCCGGCACGTCTGCGGCTCACACTGCATCCGCTTCGTGCACCGCCAGGCCGCAACGTTTGGGAAATATGCCTGCGCTATCGTGTCGGAGAAACCATGCGGGAAACTCGACTGGCCGCTGTGGCCACCGTGGTTCGGGAAATTACTGTTCATCCACCGCAACTGGAGCTGAGCCTTTCAAGCGCGAGCGAGTGTGATCTGCTCATCACCGATCATCGCGCCAAACCGCTGCGAATTCTCGGCTGCGAAACCAATGCTCCGCAACTCCGGGCCAGGGTAATCGAAGAACCTCGCGGCAGCGGGCCTCCTTACCAGTGGCGCATTCGGCTCCAGGTTTGTCCCGAAATAGAAGGCTCCGTACTGGACGGGCAGGTGGTTTTGCTGACCGACGATGCCAGATGTCCACGCATTACTGTGCCGGTGCGAGTGCGGCGACTGCTGGCCTCACGGATTCTTGTTTCTCCGCCGGAGAGCAATTTCGTACTGACGGGCAACACGCCAGTCAGTCGGCTCTTCACCTTCCGCGATCGAAACGGCCAGGCTTGCCGCATCGCTCACGCTGAGGCCCCTCATCCAGCCCTCAACTGTCGGTGGGCCGAGGGGACTTTTCCTATCACCACGCTACAGGTAACCGTGGACCCCAACCATCTACCGCCTGGCGAAACCAACCTGGAGATAAAAGTCCATTTCGCGGAGCCTGGTCAGACGGTTGTTTCCATTCCCATCCGTCTGCAACGACGTTAGCGTTGTTCCGTCGGTCTCCATAAAAGGTTACCGGCAACTGGAACATTTCTCCCGGCCGTGCGCAGTGACGTCCGCATCGTTTCGTGTGCCTCACTATACGTGGAAGAGGTTGCTATGAAGGAGCAAGCTAATCCGGGATTATCTGCCAAGGCGTTTGTTTGCCATCGAGTGAGTTTGAGCCAAGCAACGCCTGGATCGTGGGATCGGTTGGCTGAAATTGCTACAATGGCATACAAAACATGCTGGGAAATAGTGCAAACTGTGCTAACGGAGTATCGCCATGCAATCGCGAAACATGCTGGTTGGTCTGCTTGCCGCCCTGATGCTTCTTGTCGGGCAACGTGCCTTAGTGGCGGAAGCAAAAAAGGTCACCACTGTCGAGGGGATCACCGAATATGAACTCGAAAATGGCCTGAAAGTGCTGCTGTTTCCCGATCCCTCCAGGCCCACGGTAACCGTGAATCTTACCGTTTTCGTCGGCTCGCGGCACGAAGGTTATGGCGAAACCGGAATGGCCCATTTGCTGGAGCACATGCTTTTCAAGGGAACGCCCACCCACCCGAACATTCCCAAGGCACTCGCTGAACGTGGTGCTCGCTTCAACGGCACAACCTGGGTGGATCGCACCAATTATTGGGAAACCCTGCCCGCTTCCGATGACAACCTGGAATTCGCCATCCGCCTCGAGGCTGACCGACTGGTTAACAGCTTAATTCGCCGGGAAGACTTGGCTTCCGAAATGACCGTAGTTCGCAACGAATTCGAAATGGGCGAGAATAATCCGCATTATATCCTCAGCCAGCGGATGACTGCCGTCGCTTATGAATGGCACAATTATGGCAAGGCGACCATTGGCAATCGCAGTGATATTGAACGTGTGCCGGTCGAGAATCTCCGCGAGTTCTATCGTAAATACTACCAGCCGGATAATGCCTTGTTGATCGTGGCCGGGCATTTCGACGAGCAAAAGGCGCTGCGGTGGATTGAAAAATACTTCGGAGCAATTCCGCGGCCCCAACGCCGACTTCCGGATACTTACACCGAAGAACCGCCGCAGGATGGAGAGCGTTGCGTGGTGTTAAGGCGCGTCGGGAACGTCCAGCTTGTCGGCTTAGTCTATCACATCTGTGCAGGGGCCCACCCGGATTTCGCTGCTATTGATGTGCTCAATCAAGTGCTTAGCGCCACACCTTCTGGCCGGCTTTATAAGGCACTTGTCGAGACTAGAAAAGCCGCCAGTGTATCCGGCAATGCTTATGCCTTCCGCGAACCGGGGATTATTGAATTCATGGTCGAGGTGCCGCAGACCGGGAACTTAGAAGAAGTCAAGGAGATACTGCTGCGCGAAGTGGAAGAGTTTACCAGCAAACCGCCCACCGATGAGGAAGTGGAACGTGCTAAGCAGCAACTGCTCAAGGATTGGGAACTTGCCTGGACCAATAGCCAGCGAATCGCCATTCAACTGAGCGAATGGGCAGCGCAAGGAGACTGGCGGTTGTTTTTCCTTTACCGCGACCGTGTCGAAAAAGTAACCCCTAAAGATGTCCGTGAGGTAGCCGCGAAATATCTCCGTCGCAACAATCGCACCCTGGGGATGTATATTCCTACAACCCAGCCGGAACGGGTGGCTATTCCGCCCACGCCCGATGTTACGGCGATGGTCAAGGACTATAAAGGCCGCGACACTATAACTGCTGGCGAGGTATTTGATGTTAGTCCGGCGAATATCGAGCAACGTGTTCAGCGCACACAATTCGGCGGGGTTCAGGCAGTTTTGTTACCTAAAAAGACCCGCGGTCAGACAGTAAATCTTACCTTGACACTGCGGTACGGCACTGCCGATAGTCTGAAACCTTACGCGACGGCAGCTGAGTTTCTTGGCGACCTGATGCGGCGAGGTACACGTAAACTAAGCTACCAGCAGTTGCAGGATGAACTTGACAAGGCACGCACCCGTCTGCGCGTCTCCAGCGAAGTTGGCCAGGTCAGCTTCCATTTGCAAACCACGCGCACACACTTACCGCGGGCTCTGGAATTGCTGCAGGGCATTTTGCGTGAACCCGCCCTGGCCGATTCCGAGCTGGAAATTCTCAAGCAGCAATCCATCGCCGGTTTAGAACAGCAGCTCAAAGACCCGCAAGCCCTGGCACTACGCCGATTGCGACGCGAGCTCAACGCCTATCCGCCGGATGATGTTCGCTATATTCCGACCATCGAGGAAGAAATTGCCCGCATCCGCGCTTTGCAGGTGAATCAAGTACGCCAGCTTTACGAAAATTTCCTCAGCGGCCAAGCCGGTGAATTGGCCATCGTCGGCGACTTCGATCTCGAATCTACTAAACCTCTGCTCTCCGCATTGGTCAGTGATTGGAAAGCCTCCCAACCTTATGCACGCATTCCTCGTCCAGCCACCGAGTATAAACCCGGACGCGAGGTGATAGTAACCCCAGACAAAGCGAACGCCATTTATGTCGCCGGTCTGGTGTTTCCTCTTAGTGACACTGACCCGGAATTTCCGGCTCTCGTTTTGGGCGACTATATTCTCGGCAACAACACCTTATCTTCGCGACTTGGCGATCGTATTCGGGAAAAAGAGGGTCTATCTTACGGTGTCGGCTCCCGATTTGCGGCTTCGGCTCTGGATAAGCGAGCCAGCTTCCTGATTTATGCGATCTATAATCCGCAGAACCGTGATCGTGTTGAGAAACTTATCCGTGAAGAAATCGAGAAGATTCGCCGTGATGGCGTTACTGAAGAAGAGGTAGCCCGTGCGAAAAAAGGCTGGCTGGAACAACAGCGTGTCGCCCGCACTAACGACGCTACTCTCGCCTCTCTCCTTGCCGAGCTGGCTTATGAAGGAAGAACCATGGCATATTATCAAGACCTGGAAACCCGAATCCGCAATTTACAGCCGCGGGAAATCCACCAGGCCTTGCGGCAATATGTAGTTCCGGAAAAACTCTTTATTGTGGTAGCGGGTGATTTTCCGAAAGCAAACCAAGCGACCCCACGCTGACCATGCGGCTCGGCAACTTAGAGACCAGTGCCTTGATTGTCGTAGATGCGCAGTGCGGCTTCAGCGAATTGTGTCCGCAGGAATTACCGGTACCTGGTGGCCTGGCCATTGTCCCCGCCATTAATCGCCTGCTTGAGCTGAACTGGGCGCGGATAGACGCCAGCCAGGATTGGCATCCGCCTGATCATTGCAGTTTTTTCGGACAGCGCGATAACCTTTATCCCCCGCATTGCGTTCAAGGTACGCGCGGAGCGGACTTCTTACCTGGCCTGCGTAGCGAACGGTTCCATACGATTTGGCGTAAAGGTTTCTTTCGCGACCGCGACGCTTATGCGATTACTGCCCAGCATCCGGCCTTCATTGCCTTACTGCGTTCCACTAATATCGAAAGCGTGGTTGTGTGCGGTCTGGCTAAGAATATATGCGTTTTCTATACCGCTCGCGACTTGCGAAAAGCAGGTTTTCAAGTGATTATTGCCGATGACGCCAGCGCTGGCATAGATATCCCGGCAGCTGGTCTCTTTCAAGATCATGCTCGCCGTGAGGCTGAACAACTCGGCATCCTCTATCTAAACACGGCAGAAATCGTTTCTCATTTCAGTGACGGTTCCTAAGCATTAGACAAGGAAAAGGCCTTAACTAGTGCTCAAAAAGCTATCCCTAAGCAAGGTCCACGGCGCTGGGTTCGACGGCAAAAGTCGCCGTAGCACTAAGAGCGATGTTCCCGCGCGGAGATCTGAAAAGTGATGGAAGCGAACCACTCTCCGCCATCGGAAGTTTGAATTTGCCAGTGCGGAAGGACCGCTGAGCTTTGATATACCAGCTCGAATCCACCTTCGGACTGACTTACCGTCTGAATTGGAAAGGCCCAGAAGGCTGCCGCCGGCTCACAACGTATCGCGATCCGTAAGCCGAGCCAATCATCCGCCAGTCCGAAAAGTGTCGTTGGCTCCAGCTCCAGGGATTCGCCTAAGCGTGCGAGTTTTCCGCCGTTGTTACCCCAGTAGTAGCGATCCTCGGCATCCGGGGCCAGACCTGCGAAATTCCATTCGGAGGCGAAAATATATGTGCCCGCGGGAAGATTCTCACAGCGATACTGAACTTCCAGCACTGGACGGCGCCGAGGAACAATCAAGGTCTTTATCAGGCGTATAGGTCTATCGAGCAAACTAGCCTCATGTAGCAGAATAAGTCGCAGCACTTGTTTCGTCTGCTCAATTTGCCAGCTCCAGCGGCCGTGAACAGCCTGGATTAAATCGCGCTCTTCCAAACGGATGAGATGTTGCAGCGTAGTTTCTGCTGGGTAAATATGTTCCAGGAGACTCTTGCGGTGATAGCGATCGTAATAAAGGAGCTTATGCAATTCCGGGTGTTTGAACTTGATTTGCTCATGCAAAGCACCCAACGAGCCGGTCTGGGACACGCCAGCAGCTTCCAGGATAGTCCAGTGGTAACTTTCCGGCCGGCGATTCAGGGTTGCTAATAAGTTATGGCAAAGAGGATAAATGTCCCATTCGTAAATGCTGCCGCCCTGCTCTGGAGCGATATAAAGACGCATATACTGGTTTATGAGACTTAGCTCCTGCTGGCCGTCGCAATTCCAGTCACCTGTGCGGACTTCTGCTTCGGTTGAAGTGCGGAGTCGGGTCTCGGCTCGTATCAGGTGGTGATAAACCGCCTGGCGCAAATGGGGCAAATAGAGTCCCCCGAATGCTCCGTGCCAGTAGGGACAATTAACCTGACCGCGATATAGGTCTAACCGCGCCTGTTCGATTTCTGGATGGGCCTGGGCTTCTGCCTGGGCTACCAGTTCGCTCACCTCACGCATACGCCCGTACATTTCCCGGACTTCAGGATAGCGGGCCAGGAAATTTCGCCAGAATCCACCGCGTAAGAAGGTGCGAAGCTGCGGCCAGCGAGGATCCTGCTCGAATTGTCGCTTCAACTCCAATAAGGTTCGCTGCGCCTGAGGCGGTAACGCCCACTCGGTCATCTCCCGATAACTGCAATCCGGTAAATAAACCAGGCCCACAGGCGGTTGCGTTTCCAGAACATGTCGAAAACTGGTTAGCTGCAACCAGTCCCGATTTTGCATCAGCAACTCGAACCAGCGGTGCAGCCAGCCGCGCCGGTAACAATGTTCATGCGTCTCCGGCCAGACGCCGAATTTCTCTCCGTCATCAGCACACACGGCGACAGCGTTCGGCTTGCGGGCGTGCAATTGCCGGAGGTATTCGATGCTTTCTTGCGGCTCTTTCCAGGGAACCAGATAGCGCAACGGTTCGCTGATCGGGAAAATGCGCAGCAACCTTCCCTGATCTTCCGTCAGGAAATAACCGCATAAATCCTGCTCGGGAACTCCGGCCTGGCGAAAATGGAAGTCGTCGAGGAGCGTGAAGGTGATCCCGGCCTGAGCGAGATCCGATGCCAGTTCCTGCTCCCAGACACGCTCCGCCAGCCAGGCGCCCTGAATGGTGGTGTCGAAGAGTTGCTGCAAATGCTCGCGATAACGGGCCACCTGTCCGAGTCGGTCTCGCCGCGGCAACATAGCAAGGATCGGTTCGTAATAAGCGCCTCCGAGTAACTCCACCTGACCGCGGCTGATTAAGTTCCGCAACCGTTGCACGTACTGCGGCCGCTCGGCCTGCAGCCATTCCAAAAGCGATCCGCTGAGATGCAACGAAAATCGCAGGTCAGGAAAATTCTCGACCAAATCCAGGAATGGCTCATAGCCGTCGCGGTAGGCCTGTTCGAAGACGAAGCCGAAATTGCCGACCGGTTGGTGATTGTGCAGCGCGAAAATCAGGTACATGGTCACATCCTATTGGTGCATTGCCGGCTCCGCCGGACGATCGTATCTCCATTGTCGCAGCTGAAAGGCGAAAGGAAAGATGGCCACCCGCGTGGTCTGGCGAGTTGTGGCGACAATGCGTAGAGTCTGTTTGAGGCGGAGGGGGAAGGATTATAAAGACCAGAGCCGCCCCGTAGGGCTGACGTTGAAAATGCCAAAAGCGGCGCAGGATATACGTACAGCGCTACCGATGACCAGCGCGGCATCAGCTTCGCAAATGGCCAGGGGAGAGGACAATGGCACACGCACCGAAAAAGCCCGGCCTATTCGGGAGAGAGTTAACCGCTAGCAATACGTTCGCGGTCATTGTTGCAATGAGCCTGTCCGGATTGCTTTGTCTTTCGCAGACGAGTTGCGAAGTCCGCAGCGAAAGCAGGCCCTTTCACGTACTGCAGCCAATGCAGCGCATTGAGCTGACGCCTGATGGCCGGGGATTCCGTTTCGCTGACTCCGGAGATCGGTTTATTCCCTGGGGATTCAATTACGATCACGACGAGACCGGCCGGCTGATCGAGGACTACTGGAACAGCGAATGGGACAAAGTAGTCGCCGACTTTCGTGAAATGAAACAACTCGGTGCCTGTGTAGTGCGGATTCATCTGCAAGTGGGGCGATTCTTGCCGGTTCCGGATCGGCCCTGCCCGCAAGCGCTCGGTACCTTGCGACGCCTGCTGGATCTGGCAGCCGAGACCGGATTGTACCTCAATCTGACAGGCCTGGGCTGTTATCATCGCCGGGATACTCCAGCCTGGTATGATGCGCTACCCGAAGCGCAGCGCTGGGCTATCCAGGTGCGTTTCTGGGAAGCGGTCGCCCAGACCTGCGCCGGTCATCCCGCGGTCTGGTGTTACGATCTGATGAACGAACCCGTCATTCCGGGTTCAAGAAGGTTACCGGGAGAATGGTTAGGGCCTGAGTTCGGCGGAAAGTGTTTTGTTCAGTTCCTCACACTTGATCCTGCTGGCCGAGCACGAGAAGAAATTGGCGAGCAATGGCTGCGAACGCTGGTGTCAGCGATTCGACGCTACGATGCGCGAACGCTGATCACCGTCGGTTTGCTCGACGGCAACATAGAACGCCGCAAATTCCATTCCGGTTTCGACCCGAAAATCCTGGCTCGTTATCTGGATTTTTTGAGCTTGCACATTTACCCAAAGAGCGGTGAAATCGAAGCGGCTGTCCAACGGCTGGAAGAATACGCCCTTGGTAAACCACTGGTCATCGAGGAAACTTTTCCGCTCCACTGCTCGGCGGCGGAGCTGGAAAAATTCATTTTGGGTTCGCGCAAGTACGCCTCTGGCTGGCTTGGTTTTTACTGGGGTAAAACCCCCGAAGAATGTCGCCAGTCCACATCGCTGGCAGACCGGATAACTCTTTCCTGGCTCGAATTATTCCAGAAATTGCGACCAAATGACTCCCGGCCCATCCCCCAGCGCCAACCCTGAACGATGGGCATGCTGAGCTGGACATCCCGACCTGGTCTGGTTATCAAACTCGAAAACAGAAGGTTGAGTGGCTGCTATGTCCGACTCGATTAGCCAGGCGGCAGACGCTTTAGTAGCCGAAGTGGAAAGAGTGATGCAAGCGGATCTGGCGGCGTTAGAACAGCGGGAGTCCGCATTCCTCGAACATTGCGCCCAACACGCCAACTTAGCTGAACCGAACTGCAGTCTTCCGGAATTTCCCGATCTCAAAGAGGACTGGTATCGGCAACTGTTAGGAGAATGCAAATTGCTGGAAAATGCCCTGCGTGGCTGGCTTCAAAAGGTGGAATCGTTCCTCTCCCATGTGGGTCAGGAACTTCCGAGTGCTCAGGAACAACGCGAGGTTTCCAACTAACCGAGCCAATAAAGGCAAAGTACGCCGGTCTCCAGAGTCGTTGCAGTTATCCGGAAACGGGCCGAGTCCCTCACATGGATGGCGTTGTTTGACGATTCTACAGGGCACTGTTGCCGCGCTGGCCTGAGCAGTTGTGGCAATTCTGCTGCATGTCCGGCCAATCAGGGATAGCAATGAAGGCACCCACGGAGATCTCGCTATCCGACAGCCTCGCACCACAGGGCGGCAGCAAACAGTGCCGATTCCGCGAAGGGTCGGCCCACTAACTGCACCGCCAGCGGTTCTTTGGCGGCCGTGTAAGCAATCGGGAAACTGATCGTCGGATAGCCGAGCAGAGACCAGGGGGCGTTGCAGCATGGATCGCCGGTCGTTTCCGCGCCAGGCGGTGGTCCCGGGGCAGCGGGTGTTATGAGCGCGTCCACTTCAGCAAAACGGGCAACCATTTCCCGGCGAAAACGCTCCTGTTCGCGGCGAGCACGGACATATTCGACGGCGGCCGTACGTACACCTTCTTCGATCAAGCTGGCGATTTTCGGAGGATAACGGTCGGGATGATGCCGATAGGTTTTTTCGTGGAAAGTGGCAGCCTCCACTGCCATAATCACACGATGCCAGCGCAATACTTCCTGCCAGCCGTCGGGCGGTTGCACTTGCTGAAACGAAGCGCCCCGATTACGCCAGGCAGCCATACGCCAGGCGAAATGTTCGTGCCACACCGACGCCACGCGTTCTTCCCACGGTCCTGAGATCAGGCCCAACCGTGGCGGATGCTCGAACTGTTGCAGTAACACCTCACACGCTGGCACAGGCAAATTGACACTCTGCGGGTCATTCGGGTCAAAACCTGCTAAAGACGAAAACACAACTGCCAAGTCGGCTACCTTGCAAGCGATGGCTCCGACGTGATCCAGAGAAGGGGCAAACGGCAGAACACCGTGCAGGCTGATCCGACCATAAGTAGGTTTCAGGCCGGCCACACCGCAATAAGCGGCCGGGCGGGTAATGGAACCTCCGGTCTGTGTCGCCAACGCCGCCAGACACATGCCTCGCGCAACCGCTACCGCGGAACCGCTCGATGAACCTCCGGGTGTGCGGTCCGGCAACCAGGGATGGCGGGTGGGCGGCGGATCGAACGCCGCGTACGGCGTGGTAACGGTTTTGCCCAGGATGACCGCACCGGCCTGACGTAGGCGTCGCACTACGAAAGCGTCCTCGTGGGCCGGTAACGCATCGGGCGAAGGTACGCCACAACGTGTCGGCCAGCCAGCCACGTCTATGATGTCCTTCACTCCTACCGGAATGCCATGCAACCAGCCGCGATCATAACCGCTACGCCGTTCCTGGTCGCAACGTCGCGCCTGTTCCAGGGCCGATTGTTCATCTACCAGCACCCATGCCTGCAGCTGGCCATCCTCCTGGCGGATACGCTCCAGACAAGCACGGGTGAGTTCTTCGGAAGTGAGCGTACCCGCTCGTAAAGCGCGAGCAGCCGCTACAAGAGAAAGCGATTCGGATAGCATGGTCAGTCCGTTGAGCCAAGGGGCAGGCGTTTACGGAAATTCCAAGCTCCGGCCAGCCCGGAGCAATTGTTGCATATCATAGAGAACGTGGCAGGAAGACAATGCTGACCGCGGCTTCTTTGGCCGGGCGACAGCAGATAGCTTCCGGCTACGCGCTATTGTGCTCGATGGCACCAGAATACAAGGCTTCCAGGAGACCCACCATGAGCACCACCGCTGGCAAAACCGCAACACGCACCGAAACTGACACTATGGGGCCGATCGAAGTGCCCGCCGATCGCTATTGGGGAGCCCAGACGCAACGCTCGCTCATCCATTTCGCCATCGGCGAGGAACGGATGCCCCGGGCCGTGATCTGGGCATTCGGGATCATCAAAAAAGCGTCAGCGATCGTCAACCGCGACCTGGGCTTGTTGCCGGAAGACAAAGCGCGGTTGATTATCCAGGCCGCCGACGAAGTCATCGCGGGCAAGCTGGACGACCATTTTCCGGTGCGTGTCTGGCAAACCGGCAGCGGTACGCAGACCAACATGAACGTCAACGAGGTGATCGCCAACCGCGCCATTGAACTGGCGGGAGGCCAGCTTGGCAGCAAGAAACCGATTCACCCCAACGACCACGTCAACATGTCGCAATCCTCGAACGATACTTTCCCGACGGCGATGCACATCGCGGCTGTGGAAGAAGTGCGCAAACGTTTGCAGCCAGCCGTGCGACAGCTACGGGAAGCCCTGGCCGCTAAGGCTGAGGAGTTCGCCGGTCTCATCAAAATCGGCCGCACTCACCTCATGGACGCGGTGCCGTTAACTCTCGGCCAGGAACTTTCCGGTTACGTCGCTCAACTCGATGACGCCCTGGAAGCCGTGGAAAAAACTCTGCCGTTTCTGTATCGGCTGGCATTAGGCGGTACCGCCGTCGGCACGGGATTGAACACGCACCCGGAATTTGCCGAGCGTGTGGCACGGGAGATCGCACGACTAACCGGGTATCCGTTTGTCTCCGCTGCCAACAAATTCGCCGCGCTGGCCAGTCACGAACCGCTGGTGGCACTCAGTGGTGCCTGTGCCACACTGGCGGCGGCTCTGATGAAAATTGCCAACGACATTCGCTGGATGGGTTCGGGGCCACGCTGTGGTCTGGCGGAACTGTTCTTGCCCGAAAATGAGCCGGGTTCCTCCATCATGCCCGGCAAAGTCAATCCTACACAGTGTGAAGCGATGACAATGGTCTGTGTGCAGGTGTTCGGCAATCATGCCACGGTGACTTTTGCCGACTCGCAGGGCAATTTCGAGCTCAATGTTTTCAAGCCGGTGATTATCTATAACGTGCTCCAGTCGCTGCGACTGTTAGCGGATGCGTGCCGCAGTTTCACCGAGCATTGCGTAGTCGGCATCCGCCCCAATGTGGCCCAGTTGCAAAGCTATGTCGAACGCTCGCTCATGCTGGTAACGGCACTGAGTCCGCGGATTGGTTACGACAACGCCGCCCGTGTGGCCAAGAAGGCTTTTGCTGAGAACAAGACCCTCAAGCAGGTGTGTGTGGAACTGGGTCTGCTCAGTGCCGAGGAATTCGACCGCATTGTTCGGCCGGAAAAAATGCTCGGCCCTTCGCTTGAATAACCGTCGGACTCTGCTTTGTCCTCGATTCGGAAAATTGCCTTGTGCCCATCGTTCGGCCGACGAGCCTGGGCTATACCGTCGGTGCGAATTTGCGCATACGCACGAGGATGTGCACACAAAAGCGGCAGGCGTTAGCCGGCCGGGAGAACTGGGATACACGCCTGCAATAACGGAGCCGCGATTGTTAAAGCGGGAAGGCGCATCCGGTTACCCTTACTCAAACGCTGTCCGATTCCTTCGGGTTGTGAATGACAGCATGTGTATTTTCAACGGCGTCGCGTCCGGTTAGCAGAGAAAAGCGTATAATACCGGCTTGCTTTTTCTCGCTTCGTGCTGTTCCTTCAGGAGCCGAACATCTGCTGGGTTTGCTGCGTAGCTTCGAGCAGGATTTGCTGTAGCATCTGGCTGGAGGAGGGCATGCCGCACCGATCGCTTCCTGGCATGATTTCTCCGATCTCGCCTGTATCTTCGCCGAAATAACGCCGCAACCATTCCCGAGTCTGTGAACCAGGCTCGTAAAAAGTGCCGTGGCTGGCGGCGTAGCAGTAGTTGCCCAGGTCTTCTGCGACGCTGATCAACTGCACTAACTCCCGGTGCTGCGTGGCCCGCTCGGGGCGATGGTGATATTCCGCGACGTCGGCCAGGAAGGCCGGCAGCCGGTTCATTTGCAAAAACCATGCACCGATGGCACCATGTTCGGTGCCGAGTTGTTCGCGTTCCAAACGGAGAATGGTGGAGGTCTCCAGAAATGCGTCGTCACAACGTGCCAGCGGTGCTGGGCAATGCTCGAAAGCCAGCACCATACGACCGAGATCGTGAGCCAGTCCGGCCGGCACCTCTTCACCCTGAAACGGCAACCGCAAGCGATAACTCAATCGCTCGGCGATATGGGCTACTAACAGGGAATGATACCAGAGGAACTGGGCCCAGCGAGGCTGGAGTCGGCGCGTCCCTTCACGCCAGATGCTACGCATACCCACCGTGAGAATGGCATGACGACAGCGAACAATTCCCAGGCGAACTACCGCCTGTTCGACGGTGGTAGCTTCGCGGCCTGTGCAGTATAAGGAGCTGTTGGCGAGTTTCAAAATCCCCGCTGTCAAGACGATGTCGCGCTGAATCACGCGGGCCAGGTCCCGTAGCGACGCATCCGGCTGATTGGCAACTTCCAGCGCTTCCACCGCCCAGGTGGGAAACATGGGCAGGTCTTCCAGTCGGCTCAGCTCCAGCTTCCAGGATTCCGGACGGTTTGTCGCGAAGGCAGAAACGTTGCTTTTTCCGAAGAGCATGGCTTTTCTCCCTTTGAAATTTAGCTCACGACTCGCTGGTGATGCGGATCAGGCATAAAATGGCCCCCATCCTTGCCGGTCTCGTAATCAGCAGACGAAGGAACCGGCATAACTTCGCAGGAATCAGGCAACTGATAAATTCCGCGTCCACCGGAATATTCTGGTCCATCGGTGCCACGCGGCGGAAACAACCCGACCGACGTGCATTCGGAAACCAGGAATTTCCGTCAACTGGAGTCGAACCATGGCTGATTTTGACCCCCGTCACCGTAGCCGCATCCTTCTGGATGGCCCCGAGCGGGCACCCGCACGGGCGATGCTGAAAGCCATCGGCTTTACAGACGAAGACCTGTCGCGTCCGCTGGTTGGCATTGCCAATACCTGGGTGGAAACGATGCCGTGTAATTATCATCTACGCGATTTAGCGCAGGCATTGAAAGAAGGAATCCGTGCTGCCGGCGGGACCCCTATGGAGTTCAACACCATCGCCATCAGCGACGGTGTGACCATGGGCACAGAAGGGATGAAAGCCAGTCTCATCAGCCGCGAGGTCATTGCCGATTCCATCGAACTGGTGGGGCGTGGACATTTCTTCGATGCCCTGGTGTGTTTAGTGGCCTGCGACAAAACCATTCCGGGCGGGGCGATGGGATTGTTGCGCTGCGATGTGCCCGGCTTTGTTCTGTACGGGGGCTCGATTGCACCAGGACGCTGGCGGGATCGCTCTCTGACCATTCAAGATGTGTTTGAAGCGGTGGGTGCTTTCGCCCGTGGCAAACTTAGCGAGCAGGAATTCCGCGAAATTGAAAACTGTGCCTGTCCAGGAGCAGGAGCCTGCGGCGGACAGTTCACTGCCAACACGATGGCACTGGCCCTGGAGTTTCTCGGACTGTCGCCAATGGGCAGCGCCAGTCCCCCTGCCCTCGATCCGCGGAAAAAACAGGTCGCCTACGAATGTGGCCGACTGGTCATGGAAATGCTGCGGCGAGGCCAGAAACCGCGGGATTACCTGACCCGTGGCTCGTTTGAAAACGCCATCGCCGGCGTAGCCGCCACTGGTGGTTCCACCAATGCGGTGCTCCATCTGCTGGCCATTGCCCACGAGGCCGGTGTTGAGCTGACCATTGACGATTTCGACACCGTGAGCAGTCGCACGCCAATTATCGCCGATCTCAAGCCTTGGGGAAGATACGTCGCTGCCGACCTCGATCGCGCTGGGGGTACACGGTTGGTGGCAAAACATCTGCTGGAGCATGGCAAACTGGACGGCCGGCAAATGACGCCTTCCGGCAAGACCCTCGCGGAAGAAGCTGCGCTGGCCGTCGAAACCCCCGGACAGGATGTGGTTACAACCTGCGATCGGCCTTTGAAACCAAACGGTGGGCTGGTGATCCTCAAAGGGAATCTGGCCCCGGAAGGAGCGGTACTCAAAATTGCTGGCCATGAGCGAACGTATCACCGTGGTCCGGCCCGCGTCTTCGACCGTGAGGAAGACGCCATGCGTGCGGTTACCGCTGGAGAAATCCGTCCCGGTGATGTGGTGGTGATCCGCTACGAAGGGCCGAAAGGGGGACCGGGGATGCGCGAAATGCTGGGCGTAACCAGTGCCATCGTAGGCGCTGGATTGGGCGAAAGCGTCGCCCTGCTCACCGACGGTCGCTTCAGTGGCGCCACCCATGGTTTGATGGCCGGTCATGTTGCACCGGAAGCAGCAGTCGGCGGGCCCATTGCCCTGGTGCGTGATGGCGACATGATCGTTTTCGACATTCCCCGACGGCAGCTCAATCTGGAAATTTCAGCGGCGGAGTTGCAGTCTCGCCGGGCTTCCTGGAAGCCTCCAACTCCACGCTATACCCACGGTGTCTTCGCTAAATATGCCGCCCTCGTTTCCAGTGCCGCACGCGGAGCGATCACGATAGTTCCTAAAGCCGGCTAGCAAGCACGTGGACCGACGGAGCACACTCCCGGCTGTGCGATGCTGCTTAGCTGCGTAAACTCTATCAATAACGTGGCCAGTCATGGCGAGCATGAATAGCTCCGTCGCGCTGGAACTAGCCTGACGCCAGGAAATGTCGGCAGTGCATGCTGATGCCTGGAGATGATCCATGCCGGGCTGCTGATTGGGAATGGCAGCCGAATGAGCGAAGCTCCGTTGCTTTCTATCTGCCACTTGCGATCGCCTGCTCACACTGAACTTATGCGGCCCGCTGATGCTCCTGGTTTCCGCAATACCGGGCCACATACAACGGGAGATGCACCGATGCCACGATTCACCCGTGAACAATGTCTGGAACGTCTGCGTTCGCAAATACGAGCCGGCAAACCGATCATCGGCGGTGGTGCCGGTATCGGTCTCAGCGCCAAATGTGCGGAAGCCGGCGGCATTGACCTGATCATCATCTACAACTCCGGTCGCTACCGCATGGCCGGCCGCGGCAGTCTGGCAGGCATGATGCCCTACGGCGACGCCAATCAAATTGTTGTGGAAATGGCCCGCGAGGTGTTGCCCATCGTCAAAAACACGCCGGTCCTGGCCGGGGTGTGCGGCACCGATCCTTTTCGCATTATGCCGCTTTTCCTCCGCGAACTGATGGAGATCGGATTCAGCGGCGTGCAAAACTTCCCCACCGTCGGCCTGATTGACCGCGACAGTTTGTTCCGGCAAAACCTGGAAGAAACCGGCATGGGTTTCGGTCTGGAAGTGGACATGATCCGGCAAGCGCACGAACTGGGGCTGCTCACCTGCCCGTATGTGTTTAACGAAGACGAAGCCCGCGACATGGCCCGCGCCGGTGCCGACGTAATTATCCCGCACATGGGTCTGACCACCAAAGGGATGATCGGCGCCAAAACCGCCATGACGCTCGAAGAAGCCGCCCGCCGAGTACAGGCCATGCACGATGCCGCCAAGAAAGTTAATCCGGACATCCTGGTGCTCTGTCATGGCGGACCGATTTCCGAACCCGAAGATGCCCAGTACATCCTCGACCATACCGAAGGCGTGGTCGGTTTCTTCGGCGCTTCCAGCATTGAGCGCTTACCGGCGGAAACCGCGATTACCGATTGCGTCCGCCGATTCAAGGCATTACGCATTCGCACAACAAAGTAGTTTCGCCACGACACGGCCTCGGATTAATCGGCATTTGTCCACTGCCTGAGTTCCTGCATCTGGCATCCCTGGCGACCATGACACATTTGCTCGAACTGGATGGCTCTTTCGGGGAAGGTGGTGGGCAGATTCTGCGCACCAGCCTGACGCTGGCATTGTTGACAGGCAAGGCATTTCGATTAGTGCGGATACGTGCGAATCGGCCCAAGCCCGGTTTACAACCGCAGCATCTCAGCTGCGTGCGTGCCGCCGCTCAAATCAGTCAGGCAGAAGTCCACGGCGACACCCTCGGCAGCGGCGAGTTGACGTTCATTCCCGGTCGGGTGCAACCAGGGCAATACCATTTCAGCATCGGTACGGCGGGCGCTACCAGCCTGGTTCTGCAAACCGTCTATTATCCCCTCGCCCTGGCGGCCAACGAACCCAGCGAAGTGGTGATCAGCGGTGGCACGCATGTCCCGAAAAGTCCCTGCTTCCACTTCCTGGAGACAACGTGGCGGACTTGGCTGGAAAAGCTGGGATTGCGAGTGCGGCTGAAGATGCGTCGGCCTGGTTTCTATCCGCGAGGAGGTGGCGTGGTCGAAGCGCAGATCAGCCCAAGCTCAGCCGTGCAGCCGCTGGTACTGGTAGCTGACCAGGCCGCACATCCACCCATTCCACGCTGGGGCCGTCAACTCGCCGTCACTGGATTCAGTGCTGTCGCCGGACTTCCACTCAGTATTGCTGAGCGCCAAGCCCACCGTGCGGAAAAACGCTTGCGTCAGGCCGGCTTGGATGCCGAAATCGAAATCCAGTCCTGGGAAGATGGGCCGGGCACCGTGCTGGCACTCGTCTGGCAACTGGGACCCGTCCCTACACTGTTCGCAGCTTTGGGCGAACGTGGCAAACCAGCCGAACGTGTCGCCGACGATGCTGTGGATGAGTTACTGCATCACGCTGAACATGGCCCGCAGGCTGTTGACCCCCACAGTGCCGACCAGTTGCTCCTGCCCTTGGCCCTGGCGGCAGGTCGTTCCTCTTTTCCGGTCAGCACCATCACTTCCCACCTCATCACCAACGCCGAAGTCGTTTCCCGCTTCCTTCCTCGCCGCATCACCATTGCCGGCAAGGAAGGCGAACCCGGCAGCGTTCTCGTCGAATAACTAACCCACCGAAGTTTCGCTATCCCTCGGTCTGCGTAAGCGTTCACGCGAAGAGTGCGGGGCCTGCAGCGGTGAGGGGCGCAGGCCCCAGGCACAGCTACCTATCTAAGGCCGGTACGCCATCCAGGCAATTACTTCGAGGCCTGCAGCGGACAACATTGCGGGCACGGCAGCGCCTCGCCGGTCAGCGGGCAAACGTACTGTTCCGCAAGGGGACAGCATTGCGGGCAGGGCAAGGTTTCTCCCGTAAGCGGGCAAATATAGCCCTGTCGCGCTGTGCCCAATTCCATCTGCCGCCAGCCAGCATAACCCAGTGCTGCGGTCAGCACCAGAACGCTACCGCTCAGCACGTACCACAGCCAATTTCTTCGGGACATTGTTACACCTCCTTACTGTGGTGGAGAGCAGCGTCCCATTCGGTTGGGAGCAGCATCCCGACTCGGTGAGCAGATTCACGGGCCGAGCTTTTACGCAGGCGTGCACGCCGTCATCTGTATTATGACTCTCTACCTTGGTATCGGGTTCAACGGTGGTTGCGGAAAATCAGCGACAAACCAAACTCAGCGTGCACCTGGAAGACGGCAAAGGTTATAAGCCTTTCTGCCAGGTGGCGGCCTTATGCTCTGCCAGCCGAAGTGCTGTCGTCTGGGGCCAGTGTTCGCAAAATCGTACAATCCGCCAGCGGCCCACGGCCGGGGCAGTGCTCAAGAAGTTGTGACAGCATACGACGGCTCTCTTGCAGCTCGTGAATCCTGGCTTCGATTTGCTCGAGCTTCCGTGCAACAAAGGCACATATATCCGCACACGTGGCCCAACTTCGCCGTTGCAGCCCCAACAGTTCTCTGATTTCGTGCAGCGAGAAGCCAAACGTCTTGGCCGTCCGAATGAACCGCACCAGCTTCTCCGCCTCTGGCGGATAGTCGCGATAGCCGGACAGCCGCCGCGGTGGCTCGGGTAAGAGGCCTTTCCGCTCGTAAAAGCGAAGCGTCTGCACACTCACGCCGCATCGTTTCGCCAGTTCGCCAATTCGCATGCGTGACTCCCCCTTGCTCGTCATGCTCGCTGTCAGTCATATCGAAACACGGCCTGCATGGCCTCGGAACCACAATTGCAACTTCGGCCCTTTACAATCTGCAGGATCACTCCCCGCCCAATACGGGCGATGCCGACCGTGCCGTCGCCGGGAATCGCCTGTTGCGGTTATTTGTCACCAACATCCTCGTCGGGGGATAGAATGCGAACCGTGCTATGGCTGCCAATTACCGATTGCTGCGCTTCGAGCAGTGCCTTTGCTGCTTTGGGACAGAGACCGAGGACAACCGCTAGCTTCTTCGCTTGGGCATTACCAAGTGCCCCCTGCAGGACTCGAACCTGCAACCCACTGATTAAGAGTCAGTTGCTCTACCAGTTGAGCTAAGGGGGCGTGTTCTTCTTCACCGCTGGCAGATGTTTTCCGCCACGCAGTTTCCCGGGCCGAAGCGTTGCATTCTCGCAAGCCAGGCTCGTTTATCAGCGGCTTAATTATATCCCAGCAAGCCAGACGGCTGGCAATACCACCCTGTGCCGAACACGCAGGCCAGTGTACATGAGTAAGCGGCGATCGCTCGCACTAACTGGTGGACGCCAGGTACCAACTGCGAAGGTCAACGTAACGGTGAGCGACAAAACCAAAGTCGCCCAATTAGCTGCTTGTCGGGTGCAAAAGGCAGGCCAGCCTATCCACACACCGGATTTAAGTAGCCGGCACGCTATTCCGTCTGAGGTACAGATACCGGCAACGTGCTGTAACGCACCAGCGCAATTGGTTCGGCTGTGTGGCAATCGTCGCGGCAACAGTCGGCTGGAGAAATCAGGATCCCGCCAATCGGCGCCATGGAAAGCATCCCAGCTTGCTATCACCTCCGCGGGCGGTTCGCAAACCGTCTCCATTTTCTCAACTGCACTTGACAGCGTGCTGGATAAGCATAGAATGCAGATGTATAGGATTCCTATATAACAGCGTAGGAGTCCTAATAGAACGAGGTCGCCTGAGGAGGACCATACATGAGTACCACGACCAGTATCCCCGGCTACACCTACGGCCAACCGACGGTAGCTCGCTCGCCGCTCACACTGGCGGAGCTGGAAGACATCAAAAAGGCACTGCTTTTCACCGACGAGGATGTTCGCTATTTACGCCTGGCTGGACAGGTGCTCGCCGATCAGGTCGAGCAGATCCTCGACCTGTGGTATGGTTTTGTCGGTTCTCAACCGCATCTGGTGAAGTACTTTCTCGACAAGAACGGGCAACCGATCGGCGAGTATCTGGCGGCCGTGCGACGTCGCTTCGGGCAGTGGATTCTCGATACCTGTAACCGCCCGCACGACCAGGACTGGCTGAATTACCAGCATGAGATCGGCCTGAGGCACCATCGCACCAAGAAGAACCAAACCGACCACGTAGCCGCTGCCACGGACATTGTTCCCCTACGGTATCTCATCGCCTTCATCGTGCCGATCACAGTTACCATCCGTGACTTCCTGGCTAAAAAGGGCCATTCGCCGCAAGAAGTGGATAAAATGTATCACGCGTGGTTTAAAGCGGTAACCTTGCAGGTGATTCTCTGGAGCCAACCCTATGCCAGGGAAGGCGATTTCTAAGCCAACCCACCAGGCTTGAACAACCGTATTTCTGCGGCTGAAGCTGAAGGCGAGCAGAACTTAGACGCCAAGATTGTGGCAGCGCTGGAGCGTCTGGCGCAAGCGTTGCATACGTCTTTGTGGCATACGGCCTGGAAGAAGCGTCTCAGCGCCACGCAAGCGCAGATCCTCATCTATCTACTCGCGGCTCCGGAGTCGCGTACCACCGTCAGCGAACTGGCGCGGCGTTTCTCGCTGAAACAATCCACCCTCAGCGACGCGGTGAGTGCTTTAGTGCGCAAAGGGTTGCTTCAACGCGCCACCGATGCCCATGACAGGCGGGTAGTATGGCTAAGGTTGTCCCCACGTGGTCGGGCTCTGGCTCGCAGAATGGGAGAGTGGGTCACCCCCCTTCGCAGGCAATTGGGTAGCTTGCCGCAATCGCAAAAGGGGCTGTTTCTGGAGACCCTGCTGCAGCTCATCGCTGGCTTACAGCGAGCTGGCGTAATCGAGGTAGCACGAATGTGTACCACATGCGTGTTTTTTGAGCCACACCGCTACTCAGACCCACAAGCTCCACATCATTGCCGACTATTGAATCAGCCCCTGCGATTGGCCGAATTGCGTGTGGAGTGCCCCGATCATCAACCGGTACCCTCGGCCCAATAAAGCATACGCCAGCGACACCCGAAGGGCTGATTTTTCCGCAGACGCCTAAACGTTCCAGCATGGGTAGCGCATCTATTGACCACGAGAAAAGGGAATCGCCTGGTAGCGCGGCGGCATAGAAACGGCAGATAAAGCGGTTTTCTGTTCCGGCTGCCGGGGAGCGAGCCTGTAAGGATCTGCCGCCGAAAACGCACCCGGAAGCCATATTTGTTCCGGCCCATAAATTAGCCGGGAAGGTCGGGAACGCCTTTGGCTGCGTGTATTGCGGTCAATCATAGTTTCTCGTACAACAACTTTCAGTGGCGTGGAATAACAGGAGGCAAGTCATGGGGCGAATGACACGGCGGCAGTTTGGTAAGCGACTGGCGATAGCGGGTGCGCTTTCGGCACTGGCGAGCTCGCAAGTGCTCGGTGCCAACGAGCGGATTCGCGTCGGCTTTATCGGTGTCGGCAATCGCGGCGATCAGGTGCTGGATGCTTTTTTGAAACAAAAGGATTGCCAGGTGGTCGCGGTGTGCGATTTGTATGCGCCGTACCGCGACTTTGCCTGCCGCAAAATTGCTCAGGCTGACGCGGCCGCCAGTCAGGTGAGCCAGTTCGAGGACTATCGGCAGCTGCTGGATCGCAAGGATGTGGATGCGGTAGTGATTTGCACGCCCGATCACTGGCACGCTTTGCAAACCATCCATGCGTTTCAGGCCGGCAAGGATGTTTTCGTAGAAAAGCCCTTATCGCTGTGCGTTGTTGAAGGGCGGAAAATGGTCGAGGCCTGCCAGCGTTATCGGCGGGTGTGTCAGGTGGGATTGCATCGGCGGTCGTCGCCGTTTTGCCAGGAAGTCGCACAGTTCTTGCGGGAAGGTGGGATTGGTCAGATCACACGGGTTCGCGCTTTCCACATCCGCAATGAATGGCCCAAAGGCATTGGCCGACCGCCAGACGAACCGCCTCCGAAAGACCTGAACTGGGACGCCTGGCTCGGCCCGGCACCAGTCAAACCATACAACCGCAACCGTGCCTTCTACCGCTTCCGCTGGTTCTACGACTACTCCGGCGGACAACTGACAAACTTCGGCGTTCACTACCTCGACATGATCCACTGGTGTCTGGGCGTGGATAAGCCGCTGGCAGTTACGGCCATGGGCGGCAAGTTTGCTGACTTCGACAACCGTGAGGTACCCGACACCCTGGAAGTGCTCTGGACTTATCCCGGCAGCAAAAACAGTGCCCGGCAACTGCCAGGAGAACCCGGAAGCGGGCTGGTACTGGTGAGTTTTTCCCAGATAGACGCCAATGCTGCTCCCGGAGGAGCACGACCATGCGAGATCGAATTCCGCGGCACCAAAGGCACACTCTATCTGTTTTCCAACGGTTACGAAGTTGTGCCGGAGACGATTACGCCGAACGAAGTTCCGGCCCGCACGCCGCTGGATCGCACGCGGGAACGCGAATACCGCAAGGGTGCACACACGGTGATTGCCGGCAAAAAGCAGAGTGGTTCTGCCGACACAGAATTTCATGTCCGCAACTTCCTCGACTGTGTTCGCAGCCGACAGCGATGCAATTCCGACATTGAATCCGGTCACCGCAGCACATCGGCCCCTCTGATCGGCAACATCGCCCATCGCTTGCAGCGTTATCTACAATGGGACGCAGACCGGGAACGCTTCCTCAACTGTCCCGAAGCGGATCGCCTGCTCAGTTACGAATACCGTCCGCCTTATAAGCTGCCGGATTAGCCACGACACCCGGCAAGTTTGATGAAGGAGACTTTTTACCTGGCCGGTCTATAAGCTGCCGGACTAATTGCGCTACACAGCCAGGACGTTCGCATCGCCTGGGATTTGCCGGACCCATAGCGGGGACCCTTTTGCGTAGCTTGTCTGCTGGCACAATTTATCTGCCCAAATGCAAACCAGCCGATTGGTCTGGTGGCCAATCGCGGCACTGTATAATAGTGATGCTGAACTATTCCGCAACGCAAGCGAAGCCGAGTGCTGGTTTGGTGCCCGAAGCCGCATTATTCGGGGGATATTATCGCCCTGCTGAGAGATTCACGGTCGCAGTTGGAGGAATCCATGAGCATGGACCGGATACCGATGACTCGGGAAGGCTACGAAAAACTCCGTGCAGAACTCGACCACCTGGAAAACGTCCAGATGCCGGAAGTGCGGCAACGGATCGCTAACGCGCGGGTTCTGGGCGATTTGCGGGAAAATGCGGATTACCATGCCGCACGCGAACTCCAGGGCATCCTCCAGGCCAAAATCAACGACCTGCGCGACAAACTGGCACGGGCCTATATTGTGGACAAATCCGAGCTACCCCAGGGTGAAGTTGTCTTCGGTGCGCGGGTGCGGTTCCGTAACTTAGATACCGGCGAGGAAGATTTTGTGCACATCGTCGGCCCAGGCGAACAAGATTACAACGCGAACAAGATTTTGTACACCAGCCCCCTGGCCCAGGGTTTGCTGGGCAAAAAGGTCGGGGAAATAGCCGAGATTCGCGTTCCTGCCGGTTTGCGCCGCCTGGAAATCCTCGAAATTACCATCCCGTAGCCCACACACGCACCACTGCGGCAATTACAGTGGCCCGAAGAAGGCGACTGGCGATTTGAAACTCGGCGCAGCTACTTCTTCTTTTCGGAGTCAGCGGGTGCGGCGGCGGGAGTGGCGGTTTGTGTGGCTGCTGGTTTTTCTTCCTTGGCGGAGCGCTTCGATTTCTTCAGCTTGATGACGCGGACTTTCGGCAAGCCGAACGGACTCATGCCCTCCTTCCACCGTTCCTCCTGCATCAGTTGCTTGATCCGTTCTGCCCGGGTAAGGACGTTGCGGCTTCGCACGATGCCACCTTTGCGGCGCAGACTTTTATCCAGCGACATGGTTCCTCAGCTCCTCGTATGAAGCAAGCAGCGAGAGAAATATCGTTACGCCTAAGCTCGGAACGTAACGAGCGGTAAGTTATCCTAATGGCCGATGGACGAATCGGCCAGCCTGCCCGGAAGGAAAAAGAAACGGGAACTGGCGCAACTCATTGTTGCGGCCGAACTACCGAAGGCTGATTGGGCTGCGATGGTTGCTGGATCGGCTTGAGCTGCCAGCCCGAGGGAACTTGTGGGGCGGCGAAATCGCGGCGTTCGACCTGGGTCGCCGACTCGTTTTGCAGCAACTGTACCATGTCCCAGGTCACCTCGACTTTTTGCGGTTCGACCCAGTAAATCTGCCGCGGATAGTATTGCGGAATTGCCCTGGTCGGCTTATTGAGCACGGCCAGGCGAGCGTAGAGGAAGTCCACCTGATCCTTGGGGAAGAGTGGCTCGATTTGCACATAGGTGTACCACTCATCCTGCTGAGTGATCTGCATTTTGTAACGCTTTTTCGCTTCGTCGGCGCTGATGCCAAACAGGAAAGACATCGGCCCCTGATCGGGCACTTCATTGGCTTTGCGAGGCGGCAGCGTGTGGAAATACACGGTCTTCTCTTCCGGACGGAATATGTAAAAATGGGTGCCAGTGCACAGGTAACGCTCATAGCGCTGGGGCTGGTCTTTTTCAACGAGCTGAATCAGCAGGCCATAAGCATTGTCCGGCAAGCGCATGAACTTGGCCAGGCCCTGGTAACTCTTGACGACGCCGCCGAAATTGTTGAATTTTCGCGTGGCCTCAAACTGAGCCTGAAGTTTGACGGTGCGGGCAGCCTCACGTTGCCAGTATTGCAACAGGCGATCCAGCCAGACCTGCCGATCGACCTGCCCGGTGGATGCCGGCGTATTCTGTGCGGGCAACGAACCAGGTTGCCATCCCGCGAGCAGGCCGAGAAAAACCACCACGCCGAAACCTGTCCCCTTGCCCAGCAGATACCCGGAGCGTCGCTGTATCGCACGCCACTGGCCAGCACACATTTTCCTTTCTCCGCGAACTGAGCCCTTCGCCAGTTCCTCGCCGCGTTGTTCACGCCAGGCGCTTGCATGACCTGCGTTGCAGCATCTCTCGCGCAACTATACCACGATGGTGGCCGGCAATAAAGACCATTTACCGCTCCGACCGCGATCCATCATTGCGGTCACACCGCAGCAACGGTAAACTTGCCGTCACTTCGCCAGAGCTACTAACCGCCGGCGGGCAGGGATTTCCCAGCGCCCACTGATTCGGCCGTTTTCGACCACATAGGCAAAATCGTGCAGAGCACAGGTCGGGCACACATGGGCAGGAATTGCGAGTAACACATCACCGGGCTGATAACGCTGAGCCAGCGGCGTTTCCAGCACCAGATGTTCCTCGTTATGCAAGACCTGGCGGGAATCGGGCAAATCCGGAAAAACACACCGCTGGCCTGCCGGAGGATCCGCGCAGATTGCTTTGTAACCCAGGTCGAGCGTGATGCGATCAGTTGCTGGTCGGCTCACGACTCGGGTCAACACCAGCGCCGCGGGGGTGAATCCCAGATCGGGAAACTTCCGGGCGTAGTTGGCGTCGTGCAGCACGCAGGTTCCGGGCGAGCATTGCAGATTCGGTAAATGCTGCGCGGCCCAGCAGGGGAAGGTCGGTGTGCCACCGACAACAATGCGCGGCACGGGCAACCGGCGCTTCTGGAGCTGTTCGAGCAGGCCTTGCAATTCGCAGACGATTGCCGCTACTGCTCGACGACGCTCTTCGGGCTCTGGCTGCTGGTTGTGCCCATCGTAGCCATGCAGGCCGCCGGGAACCAAGCTGGGTAACCGCGTGATTTTCTCATACAGACTCACCGCCGTTTCCCCGCAAGGCACGCCGGTGCGGTGCTGCCCGACGTCGAGGTCGAGCAATACTTCCACCTGGACGCCCAGCGAGACTGCCGCGGCCGAGAGTGCTTCCAGACCAGCCGGATGATCCGCGATCACAGCGAAGCGCGTTTTGGGAAAATGCCGAACCATCTCGGCGAACAGTCGGCAATTCGGGCCGACAAGAGGATAGGCAACCAGTACACTGGCCGCCCCCGCTTCCGCCAGCATAAGCGCTTCGGCCAAAGTCGCACATTTGTGATGGCGAATTCCCCGTGCCAGTTCCAGTTGCACAATATTCGGACATTTGTGGGTTTTTACGTGCGGGCAGAGCCGATCTGGCGAACCTGCGATGTTGATCATCCGCTCCAGATTCGATTCGATCCGGTCGCGGAAAAACAGGAGAGCCGGACTGGTGATCTTTTCCACATCCCGCACGGCATATTGCGGCTGGCTCATCGTCGCTCTCCTTCAGGGTTGCGGGAGCAGCAGACAACGGATCTCTTTTTCATCCCGCACCACGAGCAGATTTTCCGACAGGGCCGGATGCGCCCAGGTGTTGCCGCAAACACGAGCACGCGCCAGTTCTTTGAAATTCTCCGCACGGGCCTCGATAAGCAACAGCTCGCCGTCTTCTTTCAGCACCAGCACTTTGTCCTCGGCACGCAGCAAAGTACCGTGATATTTGCCAAGGATGCGGCTGTTTTCCGGCTGTTTCCATATCAACTGACCGTCCGCGAGCTTCAGGCAATTCAACCGCGCCAGCGGCGGCAGCAACTGATTCTGCACTACGAACAAATGCTCGCCGACGATTACCGGTGTGGCGAAGTAGCAATTGAGCTGAGGATTTTTCCACAGTTCCTGCCACTGGAGCTGACCATCTTGCTCGCGCAACCGCAGCAACACACTGCCGGCAGTGATGGAACTGATAAAGACCCGATCACCAATGACGACCGGAGTAATTGCGGTCTCGTTGAGTTTGTCGGCAAAGGGATACGTTGCCAGCCAGCGTCCGGTGGGAACGTCCATGGCCACCAGATGCCGGGCCGTCAGGGCAACGATCAATTTGCGACCGCCAAACTCCATCAACACCGGGGAAGAATAGCTGGCGGGATCGTTTCCGCATTTCCAGAGTGTCTGACCATTGGCAGGGTCCAGCGCAACCAGAGTGGCATCGGCGCCTCCCACCATCAGCACCAACCATTTCCGCTCCTGCTCGGTCACCAGTAACGGCGAACTGGAAACGCCGAAGAACAGATTTTTCGCAGAAAACTCGGCCAAGAGGTTTTTTCGCCAGAAGAGTTTGCCTGTCCGGGCATCCCAGCAACAAAGGATTCCCGACGCCCCGAGCGTGAACAGTTGCCCATCAGGGGTCACCAGCGGTGTAGCCCGCGGTCCGTTACCGAACGGGTTTTCAAACTTCGGTCGGTCGTAGGCCTGCCGCCACACGACCTGGCCGGTTTTCAGTTGCAGCGCCAGGACTTCTTCCTGCTCCCGATCAGCCACACGGGCATGCACATAAACCAGTCCACCGGCAACGACGGGGCCGCTATGACCCTCGCCGACGGGCTGCCGCCATAGCACAGGCAAACCGCCCTGCCAGACGCCAATCCGAACCGTGGCGGTGCCATCGCGTTTCGGTCCGAGCCATTGCGGCCATTCGGCAAGGGCTACGCCAACCGTAGCGGTCAGCCAGACTGTCGCCAGCAGTCTCCTATCAGGCATGGTGGCTCTCCATTTCACATCGCGGTTCTCGCGACCACCAGACCAGTCCGGGCGGGATTTTTTCACCGACGGGCTGGAGCAGCTGCAATCGGCTACGGATTCTTTGCTGCTGCGGGAGTGAGTAAGCCGTGGATGCGGAGCCAGTCGGCGAGGCGGTCAGGCCAGGTGCGAAGCACGGGGTCTTTCTGGGCCAATCCCACACCGTGCGGGCCTTTTTCGTAGATGTGCAGCTCCGCAGGAACGCCCGCTCGCCGCAATGCCAGGTAATAGACGACGCTGTTCTCCGGCGGTACGCCCTTATCCTCGTTCGTGTGGAACAAAAACGTGGGCGGGGTTTGCGGCGTAACTCGCTTTTCATTGGACAGGTCTTCGAGCAACTTCGGGTCCGGGTTGGGCCCAAGCAGGTTGTTGCGGGAGCCTTTGTGGGTAAACGGCTCGGTGAACGAAATGACCGGATAGGCGAGGATGCAGAAATCGGGTCGGCAACTGACCCGCTCCACCGGATCGGGACTGTCCGGATTACCGTGATCGAAATGCGTAGCGGCGGTCGCTGCCAGATGTCCTCCCGCGGAAAAGCCCCAGACACCGATTCGCTGCGGATTCACTTGCCATTGTTCGGCCCGGCTACGCACCAATCGAATCGCCCGCTGAACATCCTGCAAGGGTGCGGGGTGACGATAGCGTGGCGCGATGCGGTAACGCAAAACAAATGCAGCCACGCCACGTTCATTGAGCCAGCGTGCCACTTCCTCTCCCTCATGGCCGACGGCCAGGAAGCCATAGCCGCCTCCGGGGCAAACAATCACCGCCGTGCCTGTCGCCTTTTCTTTCGGTGGCAGATAAACCGTCAGAGTGGGACGATCTTCGGGTTTTTCGCCGACAGCTCCGGGAGCTTTGTCCGGCCAGAGTGGGATGACCGTCGGCTCAACGGCCAGCGACCCGACCAATGCCAGCCAGATGGCACTGTACGACAGCATACCTCCTCCTCATCGCTGTAAGATAGTATCCTCGGCCTCGTGTTCTTCAGCCTCCTCGACCCCGGCAGCCAGACCAAAAACTTCACCGCTCGTTTCCGCTTCGACCCGAAGCTTTTGCGTGAGAGTGGTCTCGCCCAGGCGTAAGCGGACGACATAGTCGCCGGGCGGCACGCGGGGGCCAAATGCTGGTACGCCTGGTTTTGCTGGTTTGCCAGGGCGTCGGAGATTCCAGTTGAGGTAATGTATGCCGGGTTTGGCCGAAATGCGAGTTTCGTGAACCAGCTCACCCAGCGGATCGGTTATCTGCAACAAAGCCTCGCCACTGACCCCTTGCCGGAAGTAAACCGCCAGAGTTGCCCCGTAGGGCGGGTTATTGCCGACAAAATGTTTTGCCCCGTTGAGTCCTTGCAACAGTCGCGGGGTGTAGGCAATCGTCGCCGCTGGTCGGAATAGCCAGAAAGGCTTGGCGAGAACGTCCGGTGTGCATTGTTGCAGAGCGTGAACGTCGAGAATGTAAATGCCGCGACCATGCGTAGCGATCACCAGTTCGGGATCGCGCGGATGAACGACGAGATCGTGAACAGCCACGGGTGGCAGTTGCCGGACAGGTAGCCAATTTTTGCCAGCGTTCAGCGATACGAATAACCCGAATTCCGTGCCCACGTAAAGCAATTGTGGGTTGCGCGGGTCCTGGCGTACGACGTGCACCGGGCCCTCCTGCGGCAAGGTTTCGTGCAACGCTTTCCACGTCTCACCGAAATCGCTGGTTACGTACAGATAAGGGCGATAATCCTCCTGCCGATGGCGATCCACGCTGAGAAAAGCGGTAGCGGCGTCGAAGGGCGATGCCTCGATGCGCGTCACATGACCTGCAGGAGGCAATCCCGGAATCCGTGCGGTGAAATCCGTCCAGGTTCGGCCACCGTCCCGGGAAAGGCAGACGCGGCCATCATCGCTTCCCGTCCACAAAACACCGGCCCGGCGTGGTGATTCGGCGATTGTGGTCAACGAACCCCGCGAAGTTGCCGTCAGCTCCGGACTGATTATTTCCCAGTTCTCCCCGCGATTCAGCGAGCGGAACAAGTAGTTGCCGCCGTAATAGACAATCCGCGGATTGTGCGGAGAAAGCAGCAGCGGCGTGTTCCAGTTGAAGCGATAAGGCGGCTGCCCTTTCGGAGCAGCAGGCGAGATGCTGGTCACCGCACCATTCGCCAGATTGACTCGCTGCAATCGGCCATATTGCATTTCCACAAACAGCGTGGTGGGATCACTGGGGTCTGGCTGGCAATAGAATCCGTCCCCGCCACCGACGCGAATCCAATCGTTGATGGTGATGCCGCGAATATCCCGGGTGGCGCTGGGAACGCCCCAGGAACCGTTGTCCTGCAAACCGCCGTAAATCCAGTAGGGCTTTCGCATGTCCACACCGATGGCGTAGAACTGCGCGATCGGCAGATTGGGCAGGAATTCCCAGTTGGCCCCGCGATCGTAACTGATGTACACCCCGCCATCATTGCCCAGAATCAAATGGTCGGAATTGTGGGGATTGATCCACAAAGCGTGATGGTCAACATGCACGCGCGGCACACCGGTGCGGAAAGTCTTGCCGCCATCGTCGGAAACATACAGCGGAATGCCCAGAACGTAGAGCCGTTGATCGTTATTGGGATCCACGCGGATTTGGCCGAAATAGAATGGCCGCGGGCATAAATCGTTGACCTTGTTCCAACTTTCCCCGCCGTCGCGGGAAACGAAAATGCCACCGGTTTCGGGATCGTGATTGGCGCGGGGAGGTTGACCGGCCACCTGACGGATATTGGTTTTCTCGGTCGGGATGACGGCGTAGAGGACACGCGGGTCGCGCGGATAAATGGTCAGCCCGACGCGTCCGATGGCCGATTTCGGCAATCCCTGAGTGAGTCGATTCCAGGTTCGGCCAGCGTCGGTGCTTTTGTAAATGCCCGCTTTGGGCCCGAACATGATCTCCGGATTGCCTCCACCGAACGCATCGCGACGGACTCGGTAAGCCGCCGCATAGACTGTGTCGGGATTTTTCGGGTCGAGGACGACATCAATGACGCCCGTTTCGTCATCGAGGGCCAGGACATGCTGCCAGGTTTTGCCGCCATCGGCAGTTTTGAATAAACCTCGCTCGCGATTGCTGCCCCAGAATCGTCCTACTGCCGCTACGTAAGCCGTGAACGGATCGCGCGGGTCAACGACAATCCGCCCGATGTGCCGCGTCTCCACCAGGCCGCAATGCCGCCAGCTCTTGCCGCCATCGGTACTCAGAAAGACCCCGTTACCCCAGGAAACGCTGTTGCGGGCATTGGCTTCGCCGGTGCCTACCCAGACCACCTCGGGATTACTCGGTGCAACCGCCACCGCACCAATGGAGGGATGCGGCTGCCCGGCAAAAACACAACTAAACGTGATGCCGTTGTTGACCGTCTTCCACAACCCACCGCTGGCACTGGCGACATAAAACGTGCTCGGTTTGCTTTCGACCACCGCCAGGTCCGTCACGCGACCGCTCATGGCGGTCGGGCCGAGATGGCGTAGCGGTGTGGTCGCTAGCCAATCGGCCGGGAAACCGGAAGCGACCTGCTCGGGTGGAGGCTTTGCAGGTTGGGCAAGCGAACCGGCCAGGCAGACCAGGACCCAGCAAAACACCGTGGCAGCGTTCCGCATGGTGCAGCTCCGTGGTAGGCTGTTCCAGGAAGCAAGAAGACCAACTGACTCCGGCCAGGTCTTCTTTAGGAACTGGCCTGGTCAACGCCTAGAATAGCAGCAGACCCCCGACTGATTCAAGAGCAATTACCATCTCGCCATCCCAAACCGAAATCTGCTGCAAGACTATGGAGACCAGCGTGGCGCGTCGCCCCATCATTCCGCTGGGACTGGACGGACTGATCCAGTGGATGCAGGAACGCAACTGGCCGCGTTTCCATGCTCGACAGGTCTGGCACTGGTTGCTGAAGCGGCGATGCCGGGATTTCGCGCAAATGACCGACCTGCCCAAGCGGTTGCGGCAGGAATTGGCGGAGCACTTTTGCATATACGGCACGCGGATTTTGCACCAGCAGCAAGCCCGAGATGGCACCTGCAAACTTCTCATCGGTTTGCCCGATGGCGAGGCCATTGAATGTGTGCTCATCCCCGAACAGGATCGCCGCACCGCTTGTTTGAGTACGCAGGTAGGTTGCGGTATGGGCTGCGTCTTCTGTGCCAGTGGGCTGAACGGCGTGGCACGGAATCTCGAATGGTGGGAAATTCTCGAACAATTGCTCCATCTGTCCGACCAATTGCCGTCGCAGGAACGTCTGACCCATATCGTGGTGATGGGTATGGGCGAACCGCTGGCCAATCTGGAAAACCTGCTGGCCGCTCTTCGCTGGGCCACTGACCGAAACGGGTTGGGTCTGAGTCAGCGACACGTAACCATCTCCACCGTCGGCTTACCGGCGAAGATTCTTCAGCTGGCGGATTTACAGCATTCGTACCACCTGGCCGTCTCACTGCACGCGCCGGATGATGAATTGCGGACACGGATTGTACCTACCAACAGCAAAATCGGCATCGCCGCTATCCTGGAAGCCGCCGATTACTACTTCCAGAAGACCGGTCGGCAGGTGACGTTTGAATACGTGCTCCTGCGCGGCGTCAATGATAGCCGACAGCACGCAGCCGCACTCGGACAATTGCTGCAGGGACGACAGGCTCACGTGAACCTGATCCCGTTCAATGAAGTGCCCGGCTTACCTTACCGTCGGCCCAGCGATGCTGCGCTGGCCGAATTTCAAAGCCTTCTGCGATCATCAGGGGTCAGCGTCACCGTGCGGAAACGAAAGGGATCGCAAATTGAAGCAGCGTGTGGCCAACTGCGGCGACGGCAATTGGCGAACTCCGACAAGGACGCATCCGGCCGCTTGCCGCTGACACATGCCACGCCGGCGACGGTGAGTCCGTAACTTGCTCCGAACGCATGCCACGCCGCAAGCGGGAGCGGCGAGTCCCTGAGCTGTCCTGCCATGAACTGTCCAGACCGGCGTCTCCAAAAAGCTCCGCCTTGCCGGTTTTCGGTTGACCCCTCCGTGTCGGCGACGACTGATTCGCCGCCATTCGGTCGCCCCTTGGATTAGCACCATGCCTGCCCAGGGCCAGACCAGTATCCAGCTGGCACTGCGAGACCCGGACGTCGCCCTGATGATCCGCGTGCGCGACGATGACCCTGCGGCATTCGAGGAACTGGTGCGGCGTTACCAGGACCGGTTGCTGACGGTGATGTACCATCTGGTCGGCAATCGTGAGGAAGCGGAAGACCTGGCGCAGGAGGTCTTCCTGCGAGTGTATCGCCATCGCAAGGAATATCATCCGCAGGCCAAGTTTTCGACCTGGTTGTTTACCATCGCGCACCATCTGGCGCAGAATGTGTATCGCCGTCGGCAACGCAAACCGGAAGCGCAATTCGACCTGACCGACTCCGCCGCACTGGCCCACCAACCGTCCGAAAACTGGCATGCTTCAGTGATGCCCTCACCGGACCACCGTCTCCGCCAGGAGGAACTCAGCCAGGTCGTCCAGCAGGCTTTGAACCACTTGAACGAGCGTCAGCGGCTGGCGGTGGTGTTAAATAAGTTCGAGGACATGAGCTATCAGGAGATTGCCGACGTCATGGGCATATCCGTCAAGGCGGTCAAGTCGCTGCTGAGCCGTGCTCGCTCTCAGCTGCGCGAGCTCCTGGCCCCGTATGTGCAGATGGAAATGCGTTCCGGGCCAATGCCCCAACTCCTTCCGGACACGAAAGGCACCGCGGCAAGTCCAGGCCGTGCTGCTTCGGCACCACCTCCGAAGGTTCATCGCCATGACTGAACCAGACGCCCTTTCCGAACAGGAACGCGAGGAACTGATCGCCTACCTGGACGGCGAACTGGATCCGGAAGCCGCACGCGCTGTCGAAGAGAAGCTGCAACGTGATCCGAGGTGGCAACGCGAGGCGGAAGGGTTGAAGACTGCCTGGGACATGCTGGATTACCTGCCCCAGGCGCAAGCGACTGCCACTTTCACCGAACAAACCCTGACCCTCTTCGCCGCGAGCCGTTCCCGACAATTACGCTGGCGGCGCTGGCGACGGTGGCTGGGCTTCACTTCCTGGGCTGCCGCAGTTGTGGTTGCGGTCTTTTTCGGTTGGCACGCAGGCAAACGCCCTTTATCGGACGCGAGCCCCACTCCGTTACCAGCACCATCCGAAGAAATCGTGCAGTTGCTCGAACATCACGACTACTGGCCCTATTACGAGAAGGTAGGCACGTTTTCATTCCTTCGGGAACTGGATCGGTCGGGCCTGTTCGAGGAGTGAAGCTGCCATGGCCAACGGCGCATCCACCAACGGCAAGCGATGTCCGCGCTGGTGCAGGCATATCGTGCAGGCGGGTCTGCTGCTGATCCTGGCGGTTGTCACGGGCGAGCTGTTGCTCCGCGCTCAGCCGGAACCGACCTCGGCCAGCTCGTCCGTCGTGCCTGCAGAATTGCCCGCTTCTCTGCGGCACGCCTACCAGCAGTTTTTGCGGCTTCCTGCGGAACAGCAGCAACGGCTTCTGGCACTGGACCAGGCATTGCGAGAAGAGGATGCGACCACGCAGGCTCGCTTGCTGCATTTGATGGTGCGCTATGGGGAATGGCTGGAAAGACTGCCCCCCGAAGATCGTGCCTGGATCGAACAGGCCGAAAACGAATCGCAGAAACTCGAACGCATCCGTGTGGTGAAAGAAAGGCAATGGATTCAAACTTTGCCCCTGGCCGACCGGGAAGCTCTCGCCAAGGCTCACGGGCGTCCGGAATTGTACAGGCGGTTGCTGGAGCAACTCCGCGACCGCGAGAAACAACTCGCACTGGAGTGGAATCTCGCGGCTCCCCCTGCCGAGGATCAGGAAAAAGTACGAGCGCTGGTTGCTCGCTGGTATAAACAGCTTCGCCCGTATTTGTCTCCCTCGGAACAACAACTCCTGGCCGAGGTGCAAAAGCGCAATCGCCCAATTTATTTGTACCTGCTTGCAGAGTTTTCGGAAAAATACCGTCAACCAGTGCCACCGGAACTGCATCGTCTGCGTTTAATCTACCCCCCGGTACCGCAGACGCGATTGTGGCAATTCCTCCGAACCGAACTGGATGCCAGCACCCGGCAGGAGTTCGAACGGCGTTTGCGTGACCCAACGGAACGCGACCTGGCACTGGCGGATCTCGTCCGCGCTTACTGGCAGGCACACCAGCAGGAATACCAGCAATTGCGGCAGCGAGAAATCGAACGCCTCCGCCTCAAACCGTGATGGGTATCGTGCGACGGTCTCGGAGCCTGGCGGCGGTTTGAGGCATGTTGACGGTAGCGGTTTTGCCAGGCCACACGCTTTCGGACTTCGATAGCCCGGCTGGCTTACATCCGCCGCTCCTCGAAGGCGAGCGTGAGTTACGCTTCTTCGCAGAATCGTCAACGGCGTGTGAGACTTTACATTGTTTTGTTGCTCTCGGAAGGCCAGCATGGGTCAGGTTTCTTCGCAGAATTTTCAACGGCGTGTGCAACTTACGCTGTTTTTGCTCCTGAAACGCGAGTATTGGTTATGTTTCTTCGCAGAGGCGTAACAGATAATCGCGGTAGCTATTGTCGCCGAGCTGATGAGCGAGCTGGCGCAGTTGCTCGCGGCTGATATAACCCATGCGGTAGGCGATTTCCTCGGGGCAGGCGACCATGACCCCTTGGCGCTCCTGGACAGCGTGCACGAATTGGGCCGCCTGCAACAGTGCTTCCGGTGTGCCGGCGTCGAGCCAGGCGATACCCCGACCGAGAATGCGCACCTGTAACTGGCCGCGTTCCAGATACAGACGATTCAGGTCGGTGATCTCCAGTTCCCCCCGGGCCGACGGTTTCAACGTCGCCGCGAACTCGGGTGCCCGGCCATCGTAAAAGTACAGGCCCGGCACGGCGTAGCGCGATTTCGGTTGAATCGGCTTTTCCTCGATGCTGACTGGCCGGCCCGATACATCCAGTTCGACCACACCGTAGCGCTGGGGTTCCTTGACCTGATAAGCGAAAATCAATGCTCCCTGCCGCAACCCGGCCGATTGCCGTAACAGGTCCGGCAAACCGTGTCCGTAAAACAGATTGTCGCCGAGAATCAAACAACTCGGTTCGCCAGCCAGGTATTCCGCTGCCACGATCAATGCATGTGCCAGACCACGCGGCTGATCCTGCTCGGCGTAAGCGAAGCGCAGGCCCCATTGCTCTCCGCTGCCGAGTAGCCGACGAAACTGCGGCAAATCTTCCGGCGTACTGATCACCAGAATCTCACGCAAACCCGCCAGCATCAGCAACGACAGTGGATAATAAACCAGCGGCTTATCGTACACCGGCAACAACTGTTTGCTCACGACCCGCGTCATCGGATACAACCGCGTCCCCTTCCCACCCGCCAGGATGATGCCTTTCATGGCTCAGGATCGCTCATTTTCTTGACACGCACCCGATCTGCCTTTCGTGTCTGACGACAATGCCAGTGCTGGCAGGCAGGCCGTGCAACTGCTGGCAAAGCACGCGGCTAGAATTGCGGCTCGTCAAGGAATCGTCACTTCGCAAGAGATCGCCATTCCCATCACTGGTGCGTATATCCCGCCGATTTAGTGTCCCAGTCCTCCACCAGCAGCGACACCAACCAGGATAGCCCACAGGATGCCGAAAAGACAACCAATAACCGTGAGGATAGTGGCAATGATACCGAGGATATAGCCGGCCTGGGTAACACCGTAACCGGATTTGTCCATCACCCCACGACGCATTTTATCCAGATCCTCCGCCCCCATGTACCAGGCAACAGGGCCGAGAAAACCGCACAGAACCAGGCCGAGAATGCCCAAAGTTAAGACGAGACCGCCGCGATGGGGTTCGACGCTTTGAACAGAATATGCACTGCTCGCAATTTCGTTGCCGCCGGCCGTGAACGCCTGCCCACATAATGGACACCGTACCAATCGGCCCAGCATTTCGTCAGGAATTCGCACCTGTTGACCACAATGGGGGCAATTGTTGACGCTGGACATGGACGACTCCTCGTCGCAAGTCAGTCGAAGCCGAAAGTCGTCGCTTTGGCGCGATGCCTATAGCGTAGCCGTCTTCGCCCAATTTGCAAGTAAAAAGCTGGCGATTCGCACGGCCGGGAATTGTTATACCGATGCGCGAGCGTTGCTGCACGCATCGGGAAAGAAAGTCCGGCAGTACGGAGAACCGTCAGCGAGCGCGCATCGGGGGCGTTCGATCCCTTCTCCAGAGCGTGGCAGCATGCGGATGAGCTAACCGCGCATCAGGGCAATTGGCGCCAAACCGCTTTCCGAACGTTTCCGCATTGGAGTTGCACCATTTGGCCGCGATACCCAAACGCCAGGCCGGTAACCTGTCGCATGCGGTATGTAGCGAAAACGAGAGACGAAACGCCGGCTCTGGAGGTCTTAGAGGAATCTGGCAAATAGCACCATGCCCAACACGGTAAGTTCCATAAGGGTGCGGGCGATGCCAACCAGGCCGAGCACGTAGGCCGTCTCAGTGTGTTGACGGCCGGATGGATCCATTTCGCCGCGATTCATACGTTTCAGGTCAGCATCTGCCAGACGCCAGGCGATGGTGCCACAAATACCCAGTCCAATGATGCCGATGATGCCGAGGGTGAGCAGGAAACCGGCACGATGCGGTCGAATTGCGGAGACCGTCTTCCTCCCCGCTATTGCTGCATCAGGCGTTACCTGAGCCGGGAGTGCCTCGGTCGCCAGCGAAGCCTGCCAGTTGCCTTGGGCCTGGGAGTCATTCGAGGACCAGGCCATGCCAGCCTGGAAGTCGTTTTCACCCCGGGCAACTCTCTCTGACGCGAGGAAATCGTCGGCAGGAAGCGCCGCCTGGACCCATTCCGCAATCGCTACCCGCGACAGCAACCGTGTCCTCGCAACCGTAGCATCACGGCGAAACGTTGCATTATCCCATTCCGCAATCGGTGGTGGCCAGAATTCGGCTTCCCGAAAATCAGAGAGTCCTTCTGCCAAACCACGGCCCTTGTTAGTTACAGGCCCCATGCTGGCATTTTCCCGCACGGCAGGGCGAAACTGCGTGTCACAGGCCGGGCACTGCACTAAAAGACCCGCCAGGTGCGTGGGGATCGCTAAGGTGCTGCCACAACCCGGGCAATTGTGCAAATCCTGCATCGGAAGATTCCCGCCTTCAGCACTTATCCACCGCAGGTTAAGATAACCGTCTGCACCGAGCTGAGCAAGGAGCCAGTCGCGGCAGGGTTGCGAAAGGACGGTGGTGACGGGTTCAGGGGATAAGAACGGCGGCACCGGTCAGGCGACCCGCACGCAGATCGGCAAGCGCTTCGTTGGCCTGTTCGAGAGGATAAGTGCGAACGTGCGTGCGAACCGGGACTTTCGGGGCCAGCGTCAAGAATTCCTGAGCATCGCGGCGGGTGAGATTCGCTACGGAACGCACCATGCGCTCGCCCCACAACAAACGATACGGAAACGACGGAATGTCGCTCATGTGAATGCCGCCACACACCACGACCCCGCCTTTGCGCACCGCTTGCAAGGCCTGCGGCACCAGAGCTCCGACAGGTGCGAAGATGATAGCGGCATCGAGCGGTTCTGGCGGCAGTTTATCAGAATCGCCCGCCCAGACTGCACCCAGTCGCAGGGCAAATTCCTGACCCGCTCGGTCGCCCGGTCGGGTAAACGCAAAAACCTGTCGGCCTTGGTAGCGAGCCAGTTGCACCAGCAAATGTGCCGCCGCTCCAAAACCGTAAATTCCCAGCCGTCGGGCCTCGCCGGCGAATCGGTAACTGCGATAGCCAATAAGTCCGGCACACATCAACGGTGCCGCCTCCGCAGGCGTGTAGCTTTCCGGTACTGCGAAAATGTAGCGCGGATCGGCATAAACGTATTCGGCATAGCCTCCGTCGCGGGTATATCCGGTAAACTGCGCCAGTTCGCACAGGTTCTCGCGACCATTGCGGCAGCAATCACACTGACCGCATGTCCACCCCAGCCAGGGAACTCCAACAAGTTGACCGACCTTCCACTCAGCCGAACCGGTAGCGGCAAGCGTGCCCGAATATGGTGGTTCAGCGGTCCGCGTCTCCAACGACCCAACGGCATCTACGACGCCGATGATTTCGTGGCCGGGAACCAGCGGCAGCTTCGGTTGAGGTAATTCGCCATCCACCACGTGCAAATCGGTGCGACACACCGCACAGGCGAGCACGCGGATACGCACCTCATTGGTGCCCGGTGCACGTAGCGGCCAGTGCTGCAATTGCAACGGCTGGCCTGGTTGTTCCAGCACCATCGCGCGATAAGCAAGTTTACCTTCGGCTGGCTGGGACATGGCTTTTGGCAGGTTTTCGCTTACAATCACCGTTAGTGTCGCACAGACCGGCAGCGAATGCAGGAACTAAGGATGGAATCACGAGATTGCCTCGGCTCAAATTCCCGTTGGCGTCTGGTAAACAAGATACATAGGCAATAGCGGTAGCCAAGTATGTTCCAGGATCGCATTGACGCAGGTAAGCAATTGGCGGCGGAACTGAAGAAGCGAAGCTGGCGCGATCCGGTTGTGCTGGCCATTCCGCGGGGTGGACTCGAGGTGGGTGCCGTGCTTGCTCAGGAGTTGCCCGCCGAACTGGATGTGGTTCTGGCGCGAAAGATTCCTGCACCGGGACAACCGGAACTGGCCATCGGAGCAGTTGGTGAAGATGGCGAGGTGATCCTCAATTCCGCCCTGGTCGCACGCCTGGAAATTGACCAGGGGTACATTCAACACGAAGCGGAGCGTCAACTCGCTGAGATACGCCGTCGGCAACAACTTTACCGGCAGGTGCGCCCGCCTGCGCTATTGACGGGGCGCAGTGTGGTGTTGACCGATGACGGGATTGCGACCGGCTCGACGATGATCGCAGCCTGCCATGTGGTTCGCGCCAAACAGCCGGCCGAACTGGTTGTCGCTGTGCCCGTAGGCTCCCCCGACCGCTTACACCAAGTGGGCAGATACTGCGATTTCCTGGTTTGCCTGCTGGCACCGGAAGATTTTTGGGCAGTGGGTCAATTTTACCATCATTTCCCCCAGCTGGACGACGACCAGGCTATTGCCTTGCTCGACCGGGCCTGGCAGGATTACCGTCGGCGTACTTCTTCGTCCCCGCCCGAACAGCAGAAAAACTAAAAATGAGGTCTCTTGATTTTCCTGGCCAGCTTTCTATAATCGCTATGGAAAATGCGGGTGTAGCTCAGTTGGTAGAGCACCACGTTGCCAACGTGGTTGTCGCGGGTTCGAATCCCGTCACCCGCTTTTCTTTTTGCGCCTGGCGTGCCCGGACTACTTCGCCGATGCCGGGAGTGTCGGCACTTCCCATAATGAAAGAAGCCGGCATTCCCGGCATGGCTTGTTAATACGGCCGGGTCAGGCCGGCTGAGAGGAGTAAAGCCAATGGCCGAGACGGAAACTCCAACAACCAGTGCTTCCACCACACCCACTGCGACCGGCGACGACCTCCAGCTGGAACAACAGGTCGAAATCACCGATAAAGGCCCGTGCTTGAAGCACATCAAGGTTACTGTGCCTCGCGAGATCATCAACCGGTTGCTGGACCAGAAACTGGGCGAACTGGGGCGAACCGTGCCGGTGCCTGGCTTTCGCCCTGGCAAAGCCCCTGCGCAACTGGTGCGGCGGTATCTGGAACCGCAAGCGCTGGAAGAAATCCGTCCGACTTTGCTTCTGGCCAGTTTGCAACAAATCCTCGAACAGCACAACCTGAACCCGATTACCACGCCTAACTTCGACCCGCTTGCCGTCTCCATTCCCAAAGAAGGACCACTGGTTTACGAATTCGACCTCGAAGTCTGGCCGGACTTCCCGTTGCCCACTTACAAGGGCATGAAACTCAAGCGGCCTGTTTTCCAGATCACCGACGAAATCCTGCGCAATGAACGCGAAATCTTCATTCGCCGTCGGGCAGGACGCCTGGTGAAAAAGGAAGCCGCCGAACCCGGGGATGTGATCGTCGGAACGCTGAGTGTTTACCGGGATGGTCGCAAGGTGGGCGACTTCGAGGTCAACCTTCGAGTCTCCGACGAAGTGCGATTCCACGACGGTGTAGTCAGAAACTTCATTCCGATAATTGCTGGCGCCAAACCGAAAGAAGAACGTTCCTTCACGATCGAACTGTTCCGCTCCAACCGTCCTCAGGAAATCACGGGAACAGCGCAGGGCACATTGCTGATCAAAGAAATTTACACCGTGCAAGTGCCCGAATCGCTGGAAGAAATTTTGCAGGAAGTCGGCTGTGACAGCGAAGAAGAGCTCATGGAGCGGGTTCGAGAAGCGCTCCAGGCACGCATTGACTCGACCCAGCGGGAGTGGCTCCGTTCACAAATTGTCACTGCCTGGCTGCAAGAGGTGCAGCCGCAACTCCCCGCATCGGTTTTGGCCCAGGAATATCGCCGGGCGTTATCGCGACGAATCCTGGAATTACAACGGGCCGGTTACACTCCAGAAGAAATTCAACGCTGGCAGATCGCCATCGGCCAACAAACCATCGCCGAAGTGGCCGGCGACCTTTACTTCCAGATGATCGTTCAGAAAATCGCCGACACCGAAAAGATCGAGGTCGATCCCGAAGAGGTGGACAAGGTAGTGGAGTTGCTGGCCCGGGTGGAGCTCGAGTCGCCACGTCGTGTTCGAGCACGCCTGGAGCGGGAAGGAGAACTCGAAAACCTCGCGGCCCTGCTTCTGCAAAACAAGGTGCTCGATTTCATCATTCAGCATGCCGAAATCGAAGACGTGTCCGCGGAATTTAGCACCGAGGTGCCATCGGCTGCCGCCGAAATCGCGGAAGACATCCAGATTACCGAACCAGAAAGACTCGGAGCCGAGCCGACATCGCAGGAACAAAGCGCTCAGCAACCTGCCAGTGCAGAAGCGACCTCGTCGGTCTCAACAGGCTCCACGGAACAAGCCTCTTCCACCGAATCACCAACGACCAGTGCTCCGGAAGCGACCTAGTGCTGCCCGACACGATCCGGTCGGCGGCACCGCGACCAGGCTCGACTTGCCCTGGCCCGACGATTGTTTTGCAAAACTGCCAGTACCGTAACCGAGCCGAATATCCGCGCCGTCGTTTCGTATAGAATCTATACGCACCAGAGCAAAAACCACGCTAACGGGGCGAAGCCTATGGAAGTGCTTACCGGAAACGATTTCCTGCCACGTCATCTCCCGCCGCGAGTACAGCGCTGGCGCGATTACATGCGGCAACGGCAAATGACGCTGGGCGATCTCTTGCTGGAGAACCGCATCATCTTCCTGGCCGGCGTCATCAACGACCTCAGCGCGATCGAAATCGTCATGAAGATGCTCTATCTCCAGTATGAGAACAAACAGCAGGACATCCATTTTTACATCAGCAGCCCCGGGGGCTCGGTAACGGCTACGTTGAGCATTTACGACACCATGCAGTTTCTCGATTGTCCGGTGGCGACATATTGCATTGGACTGGCGGCGAGTGGCGGAGCGATCCTGCTGGCCGGTGGTACCAAAGGCAAACGCTACGCCCTGCCTCATTCCAAAGTCATGATCCATCAGCCCTGGGGACAGGTCGGCGGACAGGTTTCCGATATCGAAATTCAGGCCCAGGAAATCATCCGCGACCGACAGCGGATCAACGAGATTCTGGCCAAACATACCGGTCGCAGTGTCGAAGAGATCGCCCGTGAAACCGAACGCGACCGTTATTTCACCGCCATGGAAGCCAAGGAATACGGGCTGGTGGACGAAGTGCTCATCAAGACGCCAGCTTCGTGATCGCTGAGCGAGGCGTTGTTTTTCACGGTGAACCATTGCCACAGAACACAGGTGCAGCCATGTGGGATTTTCGGTGGGAATTACCTGATGCACTGGCCAGCGATTCGCCGAAAGTACGGAATCGGGTCCTGGCGACGCTGGTGCCATTTGTTATTGAACGTAGCGGTCGGGAAGAGCGGGCAATGGATATATTCAGCCGCCTGCTCAAGGACCGCATTGTGTTTCTGCAAGGCCCGATTGATGACACGACAGCAAATCTGGTGGTAGCGCAAATTCTGTTTTTGCAGTTTGACGACCCCAAAGCGGATATTCACCTTTACATCAATTCGCCCGGTGGTTCGGTGACGGCAGGGTTGGGCATTTACGACACCATGCAGTACGTAACCTGTCCGGTGGCGACGTACTGCATTGGCCAGGCAGCCAGTATGGCTGCGGTGTTGCTGGCGGCTGGCACGCGAGGCAAACGCAACTGTTTGCCCCACGCCCGCGTCATGATCCATCAGCCGATGGCAGGCAGTGAGGGCACCGCCACCGACATCATGATCCACGCCAAAGAATTCATCCGCTTGCGCAAAGTGCTCAACGAGATACTGTTGAAACATACGGGACAATCGTTGCAAAAGATCGAACAGGATACCGACCGCGATAAATTCATGTCGGCCGAGGAAGCGCGGGACTATGGTTTGGTCGATAACATTCTGGAGCGGGTGCAATATCAACCGGTGCATACACCGGAAAGTTGAGCCGCTCATCTCACCACGACAAGGATGGAAACAGCATGGCAGCGGCTCCCGCGCGCTGCCTCCGGAGTGGGCAGCCCAGGCGTTCACCAGGCTCATCAGCGGCTAGCTGCTGCGCCGCCGAACATCGCCGGCGCCAGACCGGGATTATAGCGCAATCCACCCGCCGCAGTTACACGCCTGTTGTCGCGGTATCCGGCATTAGCAGGAGCCAGTTGCTTGTCCCGCTCTTGCTGTCGGCGGTTGGCTTACTATGGAGTCTAGCCGGATGTCGTACCGGCGCCGAACTCGTCGAGGCCGAGTTACGCCGCAAGGAACGCGAAAACGAACAGCTCAGCCAGAAATTGCGCGACTGCGAGTGCGAAGTGCGGCTCCTGGAAGCCGAATACGAAAGGCTCCTGCACGAACTCCGGACTACTGGCAAGGCAGAACTCCGCGGATTGGCGTACTTGAAAGGGATCACTCTGGGTCGGCTCACCGGTGGCCTGGATGATGATCCGGACTGTCCCGGCGACGATGCGCTGGTGGTGGTGCTCGAACCCCGCGACCTGGACGATCAGGTCGTGAAAGTGCCCGGCCATGTGCACGTGGATGTCTATGAAATCACCCCCCAGGGTCTCAAACAGCCTCTCAGCAGTTGGGATATACCGGCACGGGAATTGCGCGGAAAATGGGAGACACCGCTGCTGGGAAGCCCGGCCTATCGGCTGATCTTGCGGTGGAAGGTAATACCGCACTACGAACGGCTGCGAGTAGTCGTGCGGTTCACGACTCTGGATGGCCAGATGTTTGAGACCGATCGGGATGTGACCATTCGCCCGCCGAGACGTGAACCAGACCGCTGCCGCACGCACGCACCGCAAACCACACCGACGAGCCAGGGCCGAATGTTTCCGGCCTGGATTGGCATACCGCAACGGAGCGTCCGTCCGCAAAACCTTGTGCCGACGACACCATCGCAGCCACAACCTGAACCAGCTCCGGTCCGGCAGGAAAACAACGGCCTGCCGCCCTCGCAAGCTTCGCCGTCCCCGCAGAATTTGCCGCCTCCACCGTCCGGACCGATTCTGCTCCCCGTGAATTGAACCGTCGCACCCACGCAGGAAATGTTCACTGACCGAACCGGACAATGTCCGGCCTGCCCTGACAGGTTAGCGTTCTCAGCCAGCGGGCCTCAGGCAATCAATGCACTGGCGCTGGCATGAAGTGGAAAATGAAGCACCAGGCGACGGGATTGTAACTCTTACAACGGCCCAAGCCGATTGCGGTTTGGCTGTCCCGGTACAGAAAAGTGGCAGTTCGATGTAAGTTTCGCCGATGCAGTTACTAAGGGTCTGGTCGAAAACGTGATACCGGTCGAAACAGCGGCTGGCCCGCCTTTTGCTACCACACTTCCGGTCGCGGCACACCAGGAAGGAACCGACCGTGCGGGCTGGCTGCCGCACATTTTCCACCAGACCGGGAGGGAACCCGATGCAACAGATGCGCTGGGCTATCGCGATCGCCTCGCTGGCGGTATGGTGCACCGCAGCGACCTATCGCACTGCGAATTTTGTCGTGCACGCCCCCACTTCCGAAATCGCCCAGCGCGTCGGTCAACTGGCCGAGCATTATCGGCGTGAAAAAGCGCTGCAATGGCTCGGCTACGAATTGCCGACCTGGAACGTTCCGGTTCCCATTCGCGTAGTGGTGTTGCCCAGCGGACCGGGAGGAGCAACCAGTTACCAGCCGGTAGATGGCCAGATTTTTGACATGCAGATGACCGTGCAGGGGCCGCTGGAACGCATTTACAACAGCGTCCTGCCCCACGAAATTACGCACACGGTGCTGGTATCACACTTCCGTTGTCCGTTGCCGCGCTGGGCCGACGAAGGCAGTGCCGTGCTTTCCGAGGATGAACCGGAACGTCGGCGACACGATCAGATGGTTCGGCAAGCCCTGGCGCAGGGGCGAGCCTTTCGCCTGCGGGTACTGTTCAACCTTCGCGATTACCCGGCCAACGGGATGGACATCCTCACGCTGTATGCCCAGGGCTATTCGGTGGTGCGTTTTCTGGTGGAAAGCAATGGTCGGCAGGCATTTCTGACCTTTCTGGCGGAAGGAATGCAGCGAGGCTGGGATGTCGCCGTGCGAAAGGTTTACGGATACAGCAACATCGAAGAACTCGAAGACCGCTGGCTGTCCTGGATGCGGGGACAATACGCTGTGCAACCCCCGGCACTGGCGGGGCAACCATCTTCCCCGCGGCTGACGCAAACCGAAGCCGCATCGGGTCGGGTAACTTCTGCCGCTCGCCCCAGCTCCTGGCCGCCGGCGTCCGCATCCATTCATCAAGACAGCACCGCTGCCAGAGACCCGTTAGCAAATCATTCCGTTCCCTCCCCCAGGGGAAGCCGCGAACCTGACGTTACGCTCATACCCCAGACGCCACCGATTCAAATAAATCCCTGCCCTGGTAATCTCTGTCCCGGGGATCGTTCAAGCCCAGCGCGCAATCAACCGACGGCTCCCGCAGCCAACGTACACCTGATGCCGCCGGTACCACTCCCGCGCACCGAAGATGGCTGGACTCCGGTGCCGGCGTTTCCGTCGCAGCGTGGCTTCTAATGACCAAACCGCAGCACCAACCGGGCGAACCTCCACCAGAAACCAGCGTTGATGAAAAACTCCCTCACGCTCGGGTTGTCCGGTTCCCCCAGCATCCGGAAAATCGGCATGAAACCTACTGACCGTGCCAGAACACGCACACCAAATCCTGGCCCCGGTCCGATGATCCAGAACTTGGTCGCCGAACAGACGCCGGCAGCAGTCCGCCGCTCGCGTTTGCACACCTGGTCGCTCATCCTGACCGGGTGGGCGATTGCGACGGTATGCGTGGCAATGCTCGCGTCGGCGACAGTTTTCGTGCGTTATAACTTCCACGTGGTTCGTCCCGGTCAGCTGTATCGCTGCGCTCAGCTACCGGACCATGCCTGGCCGGAGGTACTCGACCATTACGGCATTCGTTCGGTCATTAACCTCCGCGGGAAACACCCCGAGCGACACTGGTATCAGGCCGAAAAACAGGCCGCTGAGCAACGCAACGTGGTACACGTTGATCTCAGCTTGAACCGGCACAATTTGCCCGATCCGGCTGCGGTGGAGCAATTGCTGGCCTGGCACGCCTCCTTGCCGCGACCTGTGCTCATTCATTGCGAATCCGGTGCGGATCGAACGAGCATGGCCACGGTTTTGTGGTTGCTCCTCGAAGAAGACGCCAGCCTCACGGAAGCGCAGCAACAAATGGGCTGGCGTTATTTGCAACTTCCCTGGCGTGATGGGACTCGGCAAGTGCGGCGCTTGCTAAGGCATTATGAAGCCTGGCTGACGCAAAACCGCACGTCTCACCAGCCGCAACTCTTTCGCCGCTGGTTAGCAGAGGAGTACCGGGCCATATATGAATCGGGCCAACTGAATCGACCTTCTCCGCCGATCATCCCGATGGTGCAGGATTGAGAGCTTGGCTATGGTACCTATTGACGCCAACGGCAAGCGTGTTATGTTGCCAACCCTGGCAGTGGGCGGTGTTGTCCAAACCGAGGGTGCGTCCATCTGTCCAACGGTGCGTCGAATGGCCAGGAATAGATTTGCCAGTATGACGAAGGCCTTTTCGCGGCCCGGCCACTGGTCGAAGCAAGTTCGCCTCCTCGGGGCCGCGTTGCTCCTGTTGAGTTTGCCGGCCTGCAGTCCGCTGCTGTCCTGGCGAAACAGTGTGGTGCCCGGCTGCGAAACTGCCATGCCCGCGGTCTGTTTCCAGGCCTCCGGTTCACCAGCAACGGATCAGGCTTCCACCGGCGTGCAGGTTACCGTCTCCGATCCAGGTATCGAACCAACCAAAGGAACGGCACAACCAACGCAAAGGGATGGGGATTCTCCGGCTCCACAAACTGTGCAGGTCTCCGGGCCAAGCGAACAGGACACACAATTCCCGCCCCTGTTACCAATGCCTAGACGTCCAGCTTCCGTTCCTCCCGATACCCTGCCCCGAGAATTGCTCGCTGAACCGGAACCCGCACCTGCACCGCGAAACTTGTCGCCCCCACCTCCCGAAGCGAACGCACCGGTACTGGCGGCTTTGCAAGCCTACCTGGAAGGACACACCGAACAGGCAATCCAGCTCCTTTCCCACTACGGTGACCGCGATCAGCAGTTTTTGCTCCGACTTTTTCCCATTCTCGAACAACTGGAACGAGGCGGATTACATACGGCAGCACTGACGGCACGGGACCGCGAAGTCCTATTGCAAGCACTCCAGGGACTCACCACCGATCTCCGCCGGCAAGCTCCGCTACGAATGCGGCAGTTAACCTTTTGCCGACGTGTGCAAAGTTTTGGCAAATTCGAACCGATCTCCGCCAATCGCTTCCTTCCAGGCCAGGCCGTCGGTGTTTATTGCGAACTGGAAAATCTCGAAGACCAGCCGCTCGACACAGAGCGTTATTGTCTGACCCTGACCGGCGAGATCGCCATCCATAATGTTCACGGTGAACCTTGCTGGCAACAAACCATTCACTTCGAGCCTGATATTTCCCGCTCGCCGCGTCAGGATCACTTCCTGTTCATCCGTTTCCGCATCCCCGCGGAGTTACAGGAAGGTGCGTACCGACTCCTCATCCAACTGCGTCATGAACCCACGCAGCGCCAATGTCAGGGCGAGTTACCGTTCCAGATCGTCTCCAGCACCAGGGCGAATCCATAGCAAACGTTGTCCGTGCCGCACATTTCCCAGGGCCCGATCGCTCTGTTTTCGAGCCCGTCGGTGAAAGCGAAGGGAATTACTTCTTACGATGGCGTATCTTACTGCGCATCCGCCGCTTTTTTCGGCCCACTTTGCGTCGGCCTTTCCCGCGTCTTCGGCTTCCCATTTCCGGATCAAATCGCAGCATCGCTCCTCCGTCACGCTTTTCCGCCAGCAAGGGATTTCCGCTCCCTTATTCGAGTACACCGATACCAATTTTCGCCATTTGCGATAGCAAGTTGGCCAACATCATATCGGAAACCCGTACACCCGGCAACCGCCCCCGGAAAAACCAATGGCCAGAACGGATGCAAACCCTCAACCGTTTCCTTTCTGGCCAGCAGACGACCAGCGCACACGCTTGGCGGTGTAATACAAACTCCAGCACAAGAGCACTGCCAGCACGGCCAGAAAAAGCAAGCCCATCTGCGACCAGGACCAGCGATTCCAAAACCAGAACCGCGGGGGTTCTACGTAATTTTCATTCACAACTTGCTCGCCCAGTCTGGCGAGTTTCGGCACCAGGCCATGCCGCAACGCCTCCTCAATGGCAAAAGCATCATAGCGAGGCCGTTCTTCCATCCGCCCGCCGTAATAAAGGCGGTAACTTTTTCCCGGCTCGGCGATGAAAAATAAGCGGTGCACGTTTCCCAGTGCCCGCACTCCCTTAACTTTCAAGGGCGGACTGCCCTCATTCTCTATGATGATCCGATATTGAGCACAGCGCTGCTCGGGAAAGCTTAGCTCCATCTGTTCCTTTCTAATACCTCCGAGATGCAGACAACTAAGCTCGCCTTTGACCAGGATTCTTCGCCCACTGCCCACGGCTTCCACGCGAGCTGAACGCCGAAAGTTACACTCACCTACCTCCAGGATCAGTGCCGTCCACGGTTCCCGCCGGCTTTGCACGAGTACCTGCATTTCCCGCCCGTTTTGCGATTGCACTACCTCGAATCCTGCCACGTTATAATGTCGTCCCGTATATAGGTGCTTTTCCGGCAAGTTCGCTCCAGATTGGAAATCCAACGGGTCTAATAAATAAGCCACCTCCACGCCGTCTTCATCTACGATCCGTACATCCGCATAGTTTTCCTGTGTTACCTCATAAATGTCGCTGTCCAGTGCGACAGCGACCAGGGTTGGTTCCTGTAGCGAATCCAAGTCGATCACTTTGCAAAATCGGTACGGTAACTGCGCCCACACCAGTACAGGCAAAATCAGCATTGTGCACAGTCCTATAGTTCCATTTTTCATTCGCTCTGCTCCACGGTGTCTCTTTCCGATGCCGGCACAGATGAACGCGAAAGCATGTGCTGGGCACGTTGATAAGCATAGGAACCCGCCAGTGCTACCATGCCTATTAAGACGAGAGCTATAAAGCGATAATATAACTCCAGGTGAGACAAATCCGACAGGAATATCTTACCAGCAACAACAGCAAATAACAACAACCCGCTTACACGCAGCATCTTACTGTCCCACACCAGACCGCCGACAATGAACCCCAGCGCAAAAAGGCCCCAGAGAAGCGAGATCCCGCCAGCATGAAATTCAGGAAGAAAATTGCCTAAGAACACGCTCGTTTCCAGCGTAGCGAAGAAAAAGATCAGAATAAGCGCAGTGCCCACGAACAGCCCGCGCAGGTTTGTCTGAGCTTGGGCTTGCGTGGGTAGTACCCGAGCCGCTAATCCGAAAAGCATGATTACACCGAGGAAATCCAGCAGTCGCGGCAATATATCCTCAGGCCGGTAGGGCGGCGCTAAAGTTGGATCGCTAACCAAATCAACTAACCACGGCCAGGTGGCCAGGTCTATCAAGAACTTGACCAGAACCACCAGGCTGAGAATCACAAAAACAGGCAGAAACCACGTGGCCAAACCAATCGCTATATAAATCCAGAGCGCCATGCCGGCCAGGGCAATATAGAGCCAGGTAAGGATCGGTAGCCGTAACGGTTCGTAGAAATACCCGACAGTCCGCCAAACCTCGAAATGCAACCACACAAATACCGCTAGGGCGGCACTTATAAATAAATACACCACACCGCCATTCACTCGCATGATTGCTTCAGGATGCTGACGGAGCTGCTGCGAACTAAGCTCGGGTGGCCATAACTTGATCGCTCCCACTATTAAGCACCCTAAGGGGATGCCGAATATCAATAGACGCCTGCCGAGCTCGTCGCGTAAATACTCGCTGACGGGCATATATTCAATAGGGCTGGCATCGGTATAATACTGAGGCAAATCGTAGGCAAGCTTGATAAGGACAATGGCAAACACCAGGTAGGCAACACGACGCAGGAAATTCGCGGATAACCGGTTGCTTAGCCACAACATAACGAGTGCCTGGATAGCCCAGGCGGAAGTCCACCATTCGTTGCTCAGGATCAGTGGAAAAGTAACGCCGAGGAAAAATGCCGCCAGCGCCAGAAAACCGACCTGTAATTCCTCGTCCTGGTGCCGACTAAATACCAGGAACCACACGTGTCCGATATAAAACGCGCACAGAGCAAGGGTAACTAAGCCGGCCATGTACCTCGCGTCCTGCGTTTCGTAAACGTGAAATAACAGACCCACCGTAATGGCAAAGTAAATCAGGGCATTTACAAGTAACACAAACCAGTCCAGCAGATTCGAGGGAACGCGCTTACGGAAATTGTGGACCCAGACCAGCGTGGAAAATGTCAGGAACATCCCGCTGAGGAAAGGCAACAATCTCCAGAACTCCCCAGGGGTATAAGTGCGACTCATCAGGTCACTAAGCAAGGCAGTGATCGTGATGGTATAGTTAGCCAGGAAACTTGCCAGATTGACTATCGGCCAGTTTCTCCAGAGACTAATCGTAATCAATCCGGCACCCAGGATGATCAGGTAAGCATATAGGCCCGGGAGATTGGCTGTTTCCGTGGGTAACAAAATCGGCGTCGCATAACCACCTAATAAAGCGAGGAACGCTACGTAAAGCGAATCGAATCCCACCGCGATACCGGCTGTGGTCAGGGTAATCAGGCACATCAGGCCGAATGCCACGGATTGGTTGATTAGATGGTACCAATGATGAGCAGCATAAACGGAGATATAGAGTGTCGTCAGGCCAATAGCTTGAATGGCCATGCCCAGAAGGCGTAAACGTCCGGGCAACATCCAGGTTCCCGCGACCAGAAGACTAAGACCCGTACAGGCCGCGATGACCACTCGGCCTTCCGGTGGAATCCAACCCCGTTCGACACTGTAGCGCAAAAAGAAAGCCATGCCAACCACAATCAGGGCCACGCCAAGCCGTAATAACCAGTGCACTGCTACGGCAAACTCATAGGACATGCCCGCAGGGATATATTCCTCGCCCACGATAATCCAGTTCCAGATGCGGCGGAGCATTTCCGCAGCGGCTCGTTCAAACCGACCCGGTTGTCGAGGAGGGGAAACTGGACTCGGCCCCGGTTGCTCTGAATCCACTAGCGTAACCCGAGGAACAGGCTCTTCGGCTGTGCCAGCCGCGGATGTTGCTGCCTGCGACGCGGAAGCAGATGGTTCAGCGGCACCAGTCACCGAATCCAAATCAGGGAGCGACGCGGATAACTCGGCAACAACGGCCTCTAGCTCTTCGGGCGGCGTTGCTTCTGGCCGTAAGGCAGTTGCGCCGGGCGGCGTAGTGGAGGTTGCAGGAACCGCCTCGCCGGTAACCGGCGTCGAAGGTTCCGAGACGCTGGCAAGTTGGCTGGCAAGACGCTGCACTTTCTCGGAAACGGCTTGCGCTGTGGGCAATGTTTCCGGAATCGGCTGATGTCCTGGTACTGGTTGCGTTTCTACAGTCCGCTGCCAGGACGTTGTCGGTTCCACCTGGGCTTGAGGAATCGGTGCCGTTTTTCGTTCTGCGAGCAGCCTGGTCATGGTTTCCTGGAATTCCAGCTGCTCTCGTTGCAACCGGATTAGCAACCGCAGGATTTCTCTTAGACGCGACAGCACCATCAACGGATGCACGAGAAACCAGACGACCAGCAACAAAAGTAAAAAGGCCAAACACGTCAACCCGCCTATGAATCCGTCGTCAAACGCCCCCACTATCCATAGGGGAAAGCAGCAAGGTTTGGATGCCCCACTGGTCGGTTCGGCTACGCTCGAAAGAACCGGATGCCAGCAGGTCTGGATCAGTGACACAGCAGGCGCGCGAAAGCTCATGGCCGGTCTCCTTCGATACCCATGACCAAATAGACGCAATTCGTGGCAAAGTATTTCGCATAATGCAGCCACGGTGCGGCACCGGTCGGTTCCCAGGGTTCCCGCAGACCGGAGTGGAGCATGTTCGTTAGCTGCCTTAGCCTCCACCGGTGGGTTTCCATGGTTCACGCAGCCACCCCTTCGAGATGCAAGCTGTTGCAAGACTCTGTCCAGGCCAGGAATGGCACCGGACACCGGTCGTGCACCAGGAGCGGTTGGCGTAAGCCAGCACTGCGGAAAGTAGCGCGCTCGCAGGTGGAAAACGCATTTCCACGTCGGCATTCGCGCGTCCAACCAAGAGCGGCTGGCGTAAGCCAGCCGTGGTTTGGGGAGCCGAACGTGCGGTCGGGACGTTAATCAGTCCGCAAAAGCCGGTCGCCGTTGCAAGTGTGAATTCGAACCACGGCGGGCTGACACACCCGCCACCCGTCATCGTATTCATCCCCCTCAAAGTAGTTGCAAGTGCGAATCCGAACCACGGCGGGCTCACGCCCGCCGCTCTTCGTTGTACGTTCGCTAGCCACTCGACAATGTTCGATTCTCACGATACAGCGGTCGTACCACGAACCACGGTGGGCTGACGCCCGCCGCTCTTCGTTGTACGTTCGCTAGCCACTGGACAATGTTCGATTCTCACGA